>MDTB01228749.1_pt1 | contig 14828 bp, 10 predicted proteins | sample 811161 | NCBI WGS metagenome assembly MDTB01 (sample SAMN05326650, study PRJNA326480) | marine metagenome | isolation source: seawater | place: Mediterranean Sea | collected 2009
CGCGGTCCCTGGCTTAGGAGGCCAGTGCATTATCCAGGCTATGCTACACGCCCGTCTCCCGCAAAGCCTACCCCTCAAGAAGTCTAGCGAAGAAAAACGGACCTTTAGACCTCTATCGTCCGATGCTATGAAGCACCATGGGTCGCACGTTCACACATGGAAGGCCCGCTGTCTCCCTTGCCAACTCCTTATGGAGAGGAGAGTGGGTTCGGAGCAAAGAATGAGCGAGCCCTATCAAGGATGATAGCCAGAAGAGATGCAGGGAGAAGATTTTGGACATGGCTTTCCTCCATCCGTACTACTTCAGAAATCAGATTGACATTGCCGGCAATAGCAACCGTATCCTGCGCAGTTCTTTTAGTTGGATGGGAACACTCTTCAATCGAAGTTAGTATCGGTCTCTTCACAATAATTTCAATACTTTACGTCCCTACTAATATGGCCTCCTGGTTTTCTTCTATGGTTGCCAGAGATAGACTTTCACTCACTGTAGAAGGACATAAGTCGAAGGGATCCTATCCTGGTTCTGAGAGGATAATAAGCACATTGAGGGACAGGGTCATCCGAGAGAGACTCAGGCTAATATCAGCTATACTCGGGGCGGCCTCGCTCTATGTAGTCCTCAGACTAAACCCAGGTACTGTTCTCGCACCATCTCTAATGGCCTCTGGTGCTTTCTTTGGGACTGTATGCATTCTAAATTCCCTAAGACTGGAAGGGAGCATGCCTATGAGATCTAATGATTTCACACTCCTTTCCCTTCATGCACCAACTCTGCATGACAGTATATTGAAATCAGTCCTTACCGACTCAATGAAGGCCCATTTAGACCCAGAGACCAGTGATTTATGGGATGAATGGATGGACTCTCTCGAGTTTAGCGTCAGGACGGGCCAAACCCCACGAACTGCAGTAGAGCACGTTCTACAGTCCATCCATTGGGAACAGAGAGGAATAATAGACAGGAACAGACTCATCTCAGAAGTAAAGACAGTTTTCAAAATCGCAGCTACCGACTCTCTTTTTGATAGCTCGAATAAATTCAATGCCTCCTCTCTGAGCAAGCTCCTGGCTCATACGCGGGCATGGGAGCCGGGACTATTCAGGCTCCTAGACCGACTACATGACTCCGTTGCTGGGCCACAAGGAGAGGATTTCGAAAAATGGAGACTAGACCTAGACCTACCACCAAGATGCTCCGAAGGTCAGGGTGAGCTATTTGTCATGCTTCACAATCACACAGGACACGCCAAAACAGTTGAGCTTGACATAATTGTAGCAAAAGGAGAGCCAGCTTATCAGAGCCTTAGATTAAGCGCTCCTACAACGCCTCATCCCAGCACGAGCTCGGGCGATCAGGTAGACAAAATCAGCAAACTGGTTACAATGCTGGAAAAGGCGGTAGTCCTCTGGATAGGGATAGCTTGGCCAGACTCAGAATCAGGCCCCCACCCAGTACAAATTACACTGAAGGGGGAGTCGGGAGAGACACTATCCTCTATGGTAGTCCAGACATCTCTCACAACCGGGGTAAATCCCGAGAGCGCTGCGGTTCGAATGACTGAGGCGTCTGAAGCAGTAAGGAGAATAGCAATACCACTCAGTGAAAGGCAGATTTAGGATATAAGTTGAGAGCGTCATGTTCATCATACCTCCCCTGTTGGCAAGCATCGATAGTGATGGAGTCGTGGGACGTCTTAGTACTTGGAGAGGGCCCAGCCGCCCTAAGAGCCGCTATCGCGGCTTCAGACGCAGGAGCAAGGCCTCTTTTGGTAAGTGGCTCTTCAGTAGGCGGTGCTTCTGGCTTCCCACCTATCTCTGGTTTCTCTGCCTCACTGAATGAAACGTCCCCCGCTGCCCACATAGAAGATACCATTTCATCAGGCGGTGATCATACCGACAAGGAAGCTGTGGCACTTATTTGTGGCTCAGCAGTAGAGGCTCTATCCGAACTAGAGAGATGGGGACTGGTTCTCAGGAGGTCAAAAGACGGCCTCCCTCACATGGCAGACATTTCGGGCCATTCGTTCCCAAGAGTAGCCGGATGTGGAGACAGTACCATTAGAGAAGTAACCAGAACTCTCGAAGAACAGACAATGAAGAGAGGAGTCAACAGAAAGTCTGACCTACTTCCTGTGGCCCTAGTTATGGATAACAACCAAGTCAGGGGAATTGTTGCATTGGATATAGAATCAGGAGTTTTAATTCCAATTCAAGCCAAGACAATCATAGTAGCTTCGCAGGGTTATCAGGGAATGTGGAATACGCCTTCCCGTGGCACTGGAAACGGGCTTGCAATTTCCAATGCAGCGGGAATACGCCTCAAAGGAATGGCAAACATTCCAATGCATGCCCTTACCATAGCAGGAATGGGAATGGTCCTGCCCATGGATATTCTTGGCTCAGGTGGAAGAATTAGGAAAGAATCTGGAGAAGATGCCAGCCCTTTCGAGGTAATTGGAGGAGAACCGTGTGTTCTCGATATGAGGTCCATGGAGAAATCAGCAGAAGGCTGGTTTGAGAATACCCTCTCAAAGGTACTTGATAGGACGGGATTAGATGTCAGGAATGATGTTCTGCCTCTCTCGCCAACCATAGTGTCGACCACCGGTGGAATACCCGTCGACGATCATTGTAGGGCGATTTTCGACTCTGGTAAAATGTGGTACACCGGCCTGTATGCCGCCGGACGTTCCGCACACACCGGAATGCACGGAACTTCCCCTCTGCCGGGGAACCTAATCATGGAGGAAGTAGTAACAGGCATGATTGCAGGAAAGCACGCTGCAGAATGGTCAAAGAGCTCCCAATTCGGAGGGCAAGAAACAATCCAGCAAGCATTATCCTCATCCCAGAAGAAGATTGACCAGATGTTCTCCTCTGAAGGAAGCCCAGTGGGGCATATAGCCAAGGCCCTCTCCTCTGCAATGAAGATAGTTGAAGCAAGCGGAGACCAATCCTCAATGGCAATTGCGCAGGCCAGCATCAATGAAATTTCGAGTCTTGGGATGAGAGTAACAGATCCATCGAGACGAATGAACACAGAACTTGTCGCAGCTCTTCATGTCGAAGGATTACTTTCCCTCGCATCTTTGATAACCTCTAACGAGGAAGAAGAATGACCAGTGGAAAATCCATCTTCACTAGAATAATCGAGGGAGAGATTCCCAGCTTCAAGGTCTTTGAGAATGATTATGTATACTCCTTTTTAGACATCAATCCTGTATCTCGTGGACATGTTTTAGTTGTCCCCAAGGAACCAGTCCGATTCCTCCATGAGCTATCTCCCGAGTTTTCTTCTGAGCTTGGCAAAGCTCTTTCCATAATTAGTAGGTCGGTAGTTGTAGCAACAGGGGCTACCAGTTACAACATAATACAAAACAACGGTTCCGAAGCTGGACAAACCGTTTTTCATGTCCATTTCCACATAATTCCCAAATATCCCGAGTCAACTCATAGCTTTGCGTGGAAAACGACGGAAATGGACAAAAAAGATGCATCAGAGTTGGCCAAAAAAATATCTACTGGCATTTTATAGAATCGGTGCTTTCTCAACTGGTACCCCCTCCCGAGATAGCGTGCCAGACTCCTCTGAGGCTCCAGACATTGACCCTGTCTTGTCCAAAGGGGCACTGAAAATCAATCCGAAAAAACTCAGAAAGGTACCATGGAACCATTCAGGGGATCACCCTGGAAGTGATTTAGCATGGCCACTCATGAGATCCGCGGCATCATTATCAAAATACTATATATTTAGATCAATTGAGGAGCAGGAACCTGTTAATGACGAAGGAGGAAGGATATACGCATCGATGCATATCAATGGATTGATAGATCCTTTGGCGATAATCACCTCCCAAACCAAACGGACAATTACCATGGGAAGGCATGATTTGGCAACTATGCCTCTGATTGGCTGGTTCACTAGAAGATTAGGAAATCAACCCATCATCAGAAAGGTTGAGAGAGACAAAGGAGTCACAGATTCTGAATTTGCAGAAATGATAAATCATAGGTCACTGTTGACTATGGCTCATTGCATATCCGGAGGTTACGCAGCGGTCGTGATGCCCGAGGGCAAATCTCACCAAGACTCTAGACTCCATAAGCTACGCACGGGCCCGATGAGATTTGCGATAAACGCATCAGAAATCGCACGATCTAGAGGAGTTATACAACCAAAGATACAACCCGTAGGCCTCCATTTTAGATGTCATCACTGGTTCAGGACAGATTTATTTGTTGAGTATCCTGAACCGATTGAGATTCCATTACTCGAAACCCCAGAGCATTCAAACAATCTCTTGGAAGGAACATGGGTAGAGCCACCTGAGACGTTGGTAAGGGCCTTGACAAAAAAACTAGAACACGGTCTATCGGAAGCCTCTCCCCAGGCCAAGGATTGGGAAACTTACAGGGCTTGGCATATCTTAGCACACATAGAATCCAGAAATTTGAATCATTCATTGAATTCATATTCAGAAGAGGTAATCCATTCAAGGAAATTCCGTAACCATCCAACAATAATCGAGGGTAGTAAGATTCTGAACGACGCAAAGATGGCAAGCTCTATCCTTCATTCCAGACAATTAGATGGAAGGTCTCTCTCAGATAGTATGGGCATTAAACAAAAATCAGAGTTATTGAAGGGGGTTTTAGGAGTGGCTGTGATGCTATTGGCGACACCACTCTCTTTGATTTCGACAGGGCTTCAAGCGACCCTTGCTTGGTATCTTGGGAATAATAGTGATGAGGGGATAGATGCTAGAACAACCCACCACTTTTTAGGGATTTTTCTTTCAATCATGACTATTTGGCCTATATTGTCGATATTCACTACTGCCTACATTCTCGGCCTAACTTCGATCGAAATCAACGTTTTCACACTCGTTATCGGTTCTTCCATAGCTTTCGTCGCGTTCCAATTATCAAATTTCACGTTTCTACTTGGCTATGACCTTTGGAATGACTTCTCTGTGTCTTTGAGAAGACGCAAATTAGCCAGGACAACAGAAGGAAAACAGCTTATCAAACTAGTAAAAGGAATAGCATCTGAATTAGTGGCTCTCAAATAGGGCGTGCTCCTCGTCAGTGTGTGAACAAACGAGATGCCGCCCAGTCGATTAGGAACTGGCTTCAGAGCGAGAGACTTGAAGCCAGAGACGTTGAGGACCAACAGGCTCACTTGCACATGCATGTCAAGTACCCCCCAAGCAAGAGGGGACATCTGTTTAATGTGGTAATTCCTAAAAATAGAGAACTGATACTGGTCTATTCAGTAACCAGGGTGGATGAGGGCCAACAGAAGAAGATGAAGGAATACTCGGAGGCCAATCCAAATGAATGGAAGAAATGGCTACATGAAACACGCCTGGACCTTACTAGAGCGGATCTTGATTGGGTGTTACACGTTGGAAAAAAAGTCGATGAGGTACCCGGTCCCCTCCAGGCATTCAATCTATCCAGGCCTATTTGGTTGGATGGCCTCACTCAAAATGAGTTCATGCATACGATGAGGAGGGTATGGCTGACAAAGCTCTCACTGATTCATAGAATTAAATTCCTTTTTGGTACGGGCTCGGGAAAACCGGGGCCAGTTGATGACTGGAATAAGCAGAAGGGTCAGAAATCTACTAGGAAATCTCCTTCTCCTTCCAGTCAACCGCGCGAAGTTGACACAGATGAGACAGGTGGTTTTGGTAGAGATTTTGATCCAGCAGACTGGGCATAATGTCTTACTCCTCTACCACACAAAGAGTGACCGCAACCCGAGTAGGTTAAGTATGAAATATTTCTAATAGAGCCGTAGCTAATTGCTAGGTGACCACAAATGGACAGATCGAAGAAGAGAAATAGCGTTGCAATGGTTCTTTTGATGGTAGTGAGTTTATCCGCTGGACTCGGAGCTCCGATTGCCTCGGCTAGTGAGGTTGTAATGACGGATGCAATAGAGGTGACGCCTGATGGTGCCTTCAGCGATAGAATGGTTTCGATCGATGCTGATTCACAAGGAAACGTCCACTTTATCTGGAGTAGAAATACACAACATCTCTACTACAAGATGCTAGACGCACGGGGAGAAGTCCTAATTGACGATACAAAGATATCCAATCCCGGGGCACACAGGGCATGGCATCCAGATGTCAGAGTCGACCATGACGATATGGTACACGTGACGTGGACTGATAAGGCCGGTCAATGGACGATAATGTATACTCTACTCGACCCTTCCTTGGATGATCAGAACGGAGATGAGACAACAGATTCTGCCATTACTATTGTCAACGATTTCGAGGTATCTTCACATCCCCAGAATAGGGATTGGCCGGCTATCGATATCGACTCCGACAACGACCCACACATAGTCTGGCAGGATTCTTATGAGCCTCTTGATAAGTTCTATCAACAACCTCAGATTTACTATGCAATGCTAGATACAGACGTAGTATCCAGAACAGCGGAATTCGCAGTTGGAGAGACTCTACTAACTCCAATAATAGGTCACAAGGGCCATCCAGATATAGCAATCGATGTAGATGATTTTGTGCAGGTTGTATGGGATGATACAAGAGGAGGAAAAGTGGAAATGGTTATTCCCATTGATACATCTGGGTCCATGCTAGCGGAATGGGCAGACATGTGTGTTGTGTTCTACGGAGGCAACTTCGTCAGTGGCTCATATTTCCAAGGTCTGAAGCCCCTACTAGTGAGGGCCAACATGACAGTTTACGAGACTCTCTACGGGATCGGGGGCCATACCAGCGTCTCAGCAGCTACGTCCGGTAATTGTGCCACAGCGTATGCAACCGGAGGAAGCGGGTCTCAGGGGCCAAGAAATACGGCCTTGGGACTAGTTCCAGGTGATGACAGTGGAGGTATCAGAAAGCTCAACGGTGTGATAATGAATGGCGGCGCTCTGACCATTAACTACGACGGAGGAGGAGTCGGCTCAGAATCATGGGGCCCCTCAAGCACATGGGCCTGCTTGTCGTGGAAAGATGCTCAAGGTAACGTACCCGGCAACCCCCCAACGCAGCTCGATCATAAGTGGAACCCAAATGCCACGAAAATCATTATCCCCGTTTCAGACGAGCCTCCATATGATGGTACAAGCTGGGACTCTCAGGACACCAATACAATACTGGAGGCACACGATGCGTGTGTAAACGCCGGCGTAATACCAACTCCGCTATGGGCTCAAAGTAACGAGGATGTTGGCTCTTCAATGAAAGATTTAGCCCAATGTCCCAATGGGATTGTAAGCTCATCTTCATCTAGAAACTGTCCGGGCACAACAGTAAGGCTCACCAATGCAGGTGGGCAGATGTACAGTTTCCCAACAGGAGCCACAAGTGCGGCAGAACTGCAACTCATGGTAGAGGCATTGGTCTATCTAGCGACCAATAATTCAAGAGAGATTTTCATGACAGTTCTAGATCCTAAATCCCTCCTCGATAATCCTCATCCAGGCTGGCAGAAGGGAGACCCAGGGACAGTTGTAGATACTCAAGCGGATACCTATACAGAAGATTTGGGCCCTTCCCTAGACTCTCTCGGATATGGTCACTTAGTGGTAGTAAATGACACAAGATTAACGATGAATGACGCTTTCAGTCTTCACCCTTCAATTGCTGTAGATACTTCTGGAAATACTCATGTTGCATGGATGGACGGTAGGGCGTATGGATTCGAAATAGATGTAAATTACGAGGTATACTACGCCAGACTAAAACTCCAAGGTGTAGCAGAGTGGGATGGAGTTGAGGAAGGACTCCCCTCCTTTGGTATCAAGCAAATTACCGACTCCGCAATATCCACTGTTGAGGGACTTGGTGGAGTCGACTCAAACCGTCCTTACGGAGCGAATTCTCACATGCCTTCAATTTTGACTGACGACTTTGATAACGTCCACTTATCATGGTTAGACAACAGTAATGAGAGTCAGATGGAGACTGTTATGTATGCCAGGCTCAACCATACTCACAACTCGCACCCTGACGGCTTCCCCCTGAATTCCTTGGCAACATCCGTCCTTGATGAGTGGGAAGTAATTCCTGTCACTTCATGGTCGTCCAACAAGCTAGGCCCCAACTCTCCTGCTTCGCCCGATCTCGGACAGGCACCAGCATTCGCCAACGACTTAGGCAGCGGCGCCCATATTTCTTGGTCTGATGATCACAAGTGTTCCGATGAGAACAATGGAGGCAAATTTACAATATGCTATGTTCATATTCTCACTGGACTTGTTGACATTGGTCTTGCCGAAACAGAGACATATTATCATACCATTCAGCCTAGTGGGCAAACTACATTCAATTTGACTATATCAAATCCGACACCAGGTCCTCCTGACTTAGTCTCTGACACTTTCTTTGTCTCAATGGAAGGGGTACCGAATAACTGGAGCTCGACGCTATTCTTTGCAACAAATCATACTCCGATATTCCCATCCACCCCCATCTTCTTGGAAGGAGGAGAAATTGAGCCTATCTATATGAGAATTAGGTCACCAACAATCTATCAAGCAGATGAGGACGAGTTAGCAACCATTGTTCTAACAGCCTTATCCGACAAGGATCCAGCAATCAGGGATGAGCAAATAACACTCGTTCTAATGGACGTGGTCCACGGTATTAAATTAGATACAAGTCACTATCAGGCTGATGTTGAACAAGGTCAAAATGCCGTTTTCTCGATATCTATCACTAATACGGGCAATGTATACGATACATTTGCATTTTATGACCCCACCACTCTTGAGGGACAGACCGAATGGGCTCTTCCCTTCGGCTGGGGCATTTCTTTCCCAATGTCACTTTCTCTTGATCCAAGCCAGTCAGTCACTAGAAATCTTCAGGTAAGTGTTCCTACATCTCAAGAGCCGGGAACCTTTGTGATTTATCTCAAAGGGTGGTCTACTGGGGAACCTGTTCTATCTGTAGACAGGGGAACTTTCGATATTCTGGAACTCTGGGTGAATGTGTCAGTTAGGACTACTGGAAATATTGTTTTCCAGCTCGGAGAAACAACGCAAAATGTTCTTCCAGGGGAATGCTCTTCATTCGATATTGATGTTACCAAGCATTTCACTCCTGGTCACCTCATTTTCAATACTCTCGGGGGCCCGGATGAGAGGCCTTCCGAGATTTCTGAAAACACATGGAGATACGATAACTGGGTTGTCGATCTCGACTTCAGTGATGCGCCGGGAGGAAACGGTATTCCCGACAACGCGCCTAGATACTGGTCTCAGATAGGTGTCCCCCAGACCGTTACGGCTCTGATGTGCGCCCCCTACAACGCTACCGCCGGCCTGGGTACTTCCGTATCTTTCCGTGCGTATCTCGAGGGAGCCCCTCAGGTTAGTGACAACGTAGTCTTATTGACAAATGTGATTCAGGTCTACGATCTAGAGGCATCTGTACCAGATACAATTCTTTCACTACATCCCGGACAGCAATTCGAGATGCCCACCACTATAGACAATATCGGTAACGGGCCTGATAGATATGATATGGCAATTCAATCAATCACCGACTCAGAAGGATACACACACGTTTGGGACATCGACATACCCAGAGTCCTTTTCGATGAATTAGACAGGGACGAATCACAAGAAATACCGATTACTATTAACGTACCAGAGAAGACCCTAGCGGGCCAATACACCATTGTCCTAGAAGTGATGAGTGAGGAAGAATATGACGGAACCAGGCTCAGGGATCTAATCACACTGCAGGTGGAGATAATAGAATTCCATGATATGAGAATAGTACTAGACCCACTGGTTGAAAGTAAGATAAAGACAACTGCTCCCGGAAGAACAGTTAGATTCGTTATGAATGTCACCAACTTTGGTAACGTTCCCGACATACCGACCCTGCACAATCACACTATTGACGCTGCAGGTGAGTGGGACCTCCAGCCTGGAATGAATCAACTGGATAAGTGGCAAATCAGATTCGCCTTGCTGGAAGGGTTTGACTCTGAGTTCCCAATAGAGAAGAACTGTATCGAGCTCACAATGACCGATTCGATACCAGTCGACGAGTGCTATGTATCCGCTACTACCAACTCACTTACTCTCCCAGAGATGCAAGCATATACGACTCTCAATATAGTAGCGATAGTAGACATTCATCCAGAAGCCACACTAGCAGATAGAGAGATTGGAATCAAGGTCATGTCAGATTTCGGCTCCAGTGAGGCAGACGGAGATCACGATGAAACACCCAGTTGGGAAGACTCATGCACACTGGACCTGAATGGTGATGGGTTGCCCGACAACTATTACCCCAACTGTGATACCAACGAGCAAATAATCGAACTCAGACTCAGAGCCCCTGACTTGGACATATACTCCGTGTCAGTCGATGAGAAGAGAGGCTCTGTTGGAGATATGTTATCAGTCAATGTTCAAGTCAGAAATGTTGGAAACGCGCATGCAACCGATGTCAATATCGTACTCTGCTCCGGACAGAGTGAGTCCGACATCAAGAAGAATGGTTGCAAAGAGGAGAATATCGCATACAGGCAGACCATTGAAGCAATAATGCCATCCGAAGACCCCGATCCACCAATTATTACATTGCTGTATATGGTAGAGGCAGGAAGCCATGATATCGTGGTAGTACTCGATCCAGACAACTCAATAGTCGAAACTGAGGAGAATAATAACGTACAAGCAGTGAATGGAAAGATGGGATCGGATCTCGGAATTCTAGACGTTGGTGTGGAGGCAATAGTACAATATTCGATCCCAGCTATCATCCTGGGAGCGACGTTTGGTCTATTCGGAGTGGTCGGGGTAGTTATGTACGGTAGAAGAATGGAGGCCCTTCAGAGGTACCAGGAAAAGAGCAGCCTTCTAGCCAATCTTTCGGATGACGACATCACTTTTTGATTATTTGACCATCCACCAAGGAAGAGGCGTGTTATTCCCCGCGGCTACGAACTTTCCTTGATTCACGGCAAGGTCCCTGAGAAGACGTTCTCGAAGAGTGGTCATCATCTCCTCAGCATCATTCGATCGCATCCTCATACTTTGAGCGAAGACGTCCAAGTCCAATGGTCTTCTAGGCTGAGTCATTAACGCATGCGCCAACTGGCGCTCTTCATAACTACCCAAACCTTCACTCAGGCTTGGGGATACTTTACTCATCACATGCTGATGAAGCGCGATCACTGCATCACGCTTCTCATCAACCCTCTCAAGGCACTCATCTAGCTCCGATAGAACCTGCATACCTTCAACTAGCGGAATGCTTCTTCTAGTTCCCAGCCGGGATACAAGGCCATCCAGCTCCTTAGGCAGTCTTGAAGAAAGCCTGAGAGGCCCTCCCCTTGGCATCTTTCTATGCTCTGCTCTGAACAGATCAGGACCAAGATCCAATCTCAACGAGAACGACTGATTGACGGTGTAGACTTTCCTCGGTGGCCCCCCCTTCTCAGAAGGGATTTTCTCCGAATCAACAAATCCTCCTTCTTCTAAGACCTTTAGATGCTTCATCACAGCCTGCTGACTAACATCTAGCATCTCTGACAGTTGAAGAGGATAATGTGGCTCCTTAACAAGGAATTTCAGTATATCTCTCCTGGTGGAATTCTCCAGTATGCTCATGGCATGCTCAAAATCCACCATTTCTAACCAACTCGTAGTTGTCTAATCAGCCCTCTTCTAAAAACCCAACTTGAGCATAGTATAATATTTGGCCAATAGATGTGATATCATGGGCACTGCCAAGACCGTCATTAAGACCGTAATAGTGATTATGGGAATTCTGTTGATTTTAGCATCATTTGGAGCATTAGTCGTCGCCAATGAGATCGATAGCAGAGTATCAGAGGACTGTGAGGATGCTGTAGGATCAATCGGAGAGATCATTGGAGCCGACGAAGAGCAATGTCAGGATGCCAGAGATTTGAGGGATACCCTAAGGTCGGCCTTTTTGCCCTTAATCGTCATTGGAGCGCTTCTGGTTGTAATTCCTATACTTGCAAATTTCTGGAACAAGAGTGAGGGCTGATAACATTAAGGTAATCATCCGTTGTCCCAGTTTTCCCAGCTCCCCCTTTCCTCTTGGTCCTCTAATTCTGGGTAATCCTCCAAATCTGGCACTTCTTCTAAATCAGTGAAGGGCCCTGGTACCATTTCCTCCCCGTTTTCTAAATATTGTCCTCTGTGTAAAGATTTGTAAATTTCATCAGTGGTAATCATAGGAGTCTGTATGTTAACTTTAACTGGAGAACTTTTTCTTCTCCACCCAATTAGAGCAAGGACCAGCCCAACAATTCCGAAGGGCCCCCCGATACAGCACCCTGCAACCATCACTAGGATGGACACCGGACTATCTTCAAGCATCTTAGTTTGAGACTTGATATCGTCCACTAGCCACAAGTCTCCTTCTTCAGCATCGTTGTACAGTATATATGTGCCACTGCTCTCTGGCACAAATACCCTAACTGTCCTAAAATTAGGGGAATCGCCGTCTATCTGCCTATCTACATGCAAGAAACCGGGCTCAATCCATTCACAATCCTTTGAATCGGTAATTAGGCGGACATCAGGTTCAGGAGAGCTATCCTCTGCTATCCGCATTACAAGATACTCCCTCTGGCCCATAATGGAAGTAGACGAGAGGTTCACGCTGACGCTCTCGCCGGGTCCGACGACAGCCTCGTTAAATTGAGCAGGATCAAGATACTTCTCACTCTGCTCAGACGCCGAGCTCCACGCTAATGTAGCCATCAAGAGGAGGAAGAAAGAAATTGCTGAGATGGTCTTGGCCCATCCCATGACATCTCGGCTCATGGGGTAGCCACAGGCTATACCCTTTCAGTATTAGTCATCAGTATCCAAGTCCAATTCCATCTAGCTTCTCAGGTAGATAGGTATCGGTAACGAAGTCAAGACCGTACTTGGCCAGAGACTGCTGCTCTGCCTTTTTTCCTAATTCCTGCATGAGTTTGATCTGCTCCTGCCACCAGCCGGTGTTGAACCTAGGATCACTCAGCTCAGCCTCCAGAGCATTGATATCCTGTTTTGATAGATCGTCACTTGGAAGATCATACGCTAATATGTCGTCTGCTGTTATCCCTAGGTATGTTGCCTCTTTGGTCGCCAGATATTCAGAAATATGAGCGGTCTTTATCGCTCCATAAGCAATACTGGCAAAAATTCTGAAGGACCATGGGTCACAGTCAGTAAATACCACGATTGGCTTCTTCCACTCGTCACTAATCCTTCTCATTATCCTCCTTGTAGATCTAGCCGGCTGTCCCTTCAGATGAATTAGTGCACATCTCGATTCTTCGTCGAATCCATTCTCTATCAACCTGTCAAACATACCACCAGTTTCTATGGCCATAACGAAGTCAATATCCTCGTCAACGAGCCTCAACTTCTCCTCTTCCACATTATAGGGAACCCCATATCCAGAATCGCCCACGTCGTCTCTACAGTTTATCCTCATCCACTCACCTCTCCTGTTCCTCTCTTCAATAGTGATATTACCAATGATTCTAGCCCCGTCTTCCTCAGGTCTTAGCTTGAAATCCTCTCTCAGACACTTCGTTACTATCTCTAGATCCTCAGCTAGATTATTACTTTCATTTTGTGAGCCAAATTTACCATTACCCCAACCTTCGGAAATATAGTACATCTCTCTCAACGTAGAGGACTTTCCAGAGTCAATCATCTCCTCAATGAATTCCGTGATATGAAGAGTCCTCAACAGCTGTCTGGCAGACCCCAGCTTTGTCGCATCTCTGACAGTCTTACTTTTTCCATACTTGAAGACCCCAAGTCTATTGTCAAAGGAGATATTGCTCTTTGATCGCACGGGAAGAGTCATCCTAGGGGGGTCGCCCCTTTGCATTCTATTATGCATCTCAGCCGCTACTTGATGTAACGAGTCTACGACTTGTTGTCTACTCTTTCTGGTTGAATCGCTCATTGTTCATCACTCTCCATTCCGAACCAGTCTGTATCTTCAGATGGGACGAACTCTGTAACATCTGAATTTACTGATGGTTCAACACTCAAATCTGAGATACTTTGATCTGATTTCATATCAATAGTGTGGGAAGGAACATCCTTGCTCCTAACTTCCTCTACTGCGGCCTCCAAAGCCTCAGCCTTACGTTGCTCGTCTAACAGTGCCTCATCCATCTTTGTAGCACCAATAATCTCTCCATTCCCTCTGAAGAAGATGTCAGCTTCATTCCAATCTCCCTTAGTTAGTCCTGATATCCCAAACTCTAGAACTGTAGAAGTTCCAGGGTCCAAGGTGTCTAATCTCCAAGCCCACAACCCTCTAGCCTCTTTCCTCCCTCCTCTGGGGTTGAACTCCATTGAGGTTTCAGAACTCTCTGGCCACTTAGCTAAGATAGTGTAAGCTCTGGCCCTAGCGGTGTAGTTGTGTATTGTCATTGAACATAGGGAAAGCCGTCTTTCTTTATCCCATGACAGAACCTCTTCAAGGAATACAGCATTCATAATCTGAGTGATTACCGGAGCCAAATCTGGCTCTTCTCTCCCCAGTAGCTCTGAGGACTTCTTGGAAATTTCAGGAAGAATAATGTTCACCAGCTCAAACTTCTCCTTGGCTTTCTTCCTTTGGGAACTCTTCTTCAGATGATTTTTGAGCCCCCTTCCAACTTCCAGCATAGCCTTTCTAATTTCATCAAAAACCTCCTCATTGTACGAGACCGCCTCTTTTGCCTCACTGGTGAATTGGACATTGGTAGAAGCCAGATGAATCAAGACCGCCGCAGGTCCCTTTGGTATTCCGCTTCCTCCTGGCTGTTCCAAACCGTAACTCTTCCAA
>MDTB01029897.1_pt1 | contig 14826 bp, 17 predicted proteins | sample 811161 | NCBI WGS metagenome assembly MDTB01 (sample SAMN05326650, study PRJNA326480) | marine metagenome | isolation source: seawater | place: Mediterranean Sea | collected 2009
ATGGGTGCAACTATCAATATGGGACTTGAGTATTCTTTACAAGCAGGTTCAGCTACAGCTAATGATGGTGGAACAATTGCTAGAAGTAATACTTACGGAGAAGGTTATGGTTTAGGTGTAACTATTGGTTACGATGCACTAACAGTTGGTGCTTACGTTGCTGAAAGAGACAACAAAAATCAAGCTAGTGTAGCTGATGTACAAGACTCGTTTAACGGTACTTGGTTTGCTAACTACTCTATGGGTCCAGTATCAGTTGGTTATCAGAAAATTTATGTTGACTCAGGTTTTACTGCAGTTGCTGCTGATAACACTACAACTAATGCTAAAACAGTTGGAACTTCTTCAGGACATTTTGAAGGTGATTCAATGTCAATTGCGTTTAACGTAAATGACAATATGTCAATTTCATATGCAGAAACAGAAGAAGTTTATGATGCAGGTACGTCAACTACTACATCTGATGTAACGCAAGATAGTGATTCACTACAAATTGCTTACTCAATGGGTGGTATGTCTATCAAAGCTTATTCAACTGAAATAACAAACCCTAACTATGCACAAGGTGCAAGAGCTTTAAGCGTAAACGAAATCGCTTTAGGTCTAGCATTCTAGTTATAGTAAGTTTAAATTTATTTAAAACGGCCTAAGTTTACTTAGGCCGTTTTTTTTATTCCACTAATCCCCGCAAAACCAACTATATTAATTAAATTTAGCCTTTTAAAATTTTTTTTATTAATACCACCTAGAGCTATATATTTTGATTTTTGAGATAATGTTAAATTGTTAAATTTTAGTATATCTAAAAAATTTTTAGATTTTTCTGTTTTAAATATTGGAGATATAAAAATTTCAGAACATTTTTGCATTTTTTTGATTTTAATTTCTTTAATATTATGGGCTGAACCAATGATCTTAAAATTGATTGGGTAACAGAAAGTAGAAGCAAAATTAATCTTCTTATTAAATGATGGAATATAGACTCCATCTAATCTTAAATTTATGGCAAGTTTAATATTATTTGCAATAAACAGTTTTCTTTTTGTGGTTTTACAAAAACTTTTAAGTGAATAAATAGTTTCATTTTGAATTTCTTTTTTATAATTTCTATATATGATATTAATTTTGTTATTTAATTTTGATAAATCTGATAAATTGAATTGGTCAATATAATAATAAATATTAGGTAAATTATTTTGCATAATAGTATAGAAAATTTAATTTCAATAGAAAACGAACTAAAGTCAAGTTTAGAATCTTCAAAAAAAGTTAATATAATTGCAGTAAGCAAGACTTTCAGTATGCAAAATATAGAGCCATTAATTAGCCATGGGCACATCCATTTTGGTGAAAATAAAGTTCAGGAAGCTACAGACAAGTGGACGGAGATAAAAAAAACTCTTCCCAAAATTAAATTACATATGATTGGAAAACTTCAGACAAATAAAGTCAAATACACTGTGCCTCTTTTTGACTATATCCACTCCCTTGATAGTATCAAACTAGCTGAAAAAATTGCTATCGAGCAAAAAAAAAAAAACAAATTTCTAAAGATTTTTATTCAGGTCAATATAGGTGATGAGGATCAAAAAAATGGTATTCAAATCAAAGATTTAAAACCTTTTTTTGATCAATGTTTGAGTATATATAAATTAGATATTGTCGGTTTAATGTGTATTCCTCCAAATAATGAAAATTCAAGTATTTACTTTTCTGAAATGCAAAAGTTAAATAATCTATTAGGCTTAAAAGAATTAAGTATGGGCATGTCAGCTGATTACAAAAAAGCTATAAAATTTGACTCAACCTATATTAGGATTGGGTCAAAAATTTTTGGAAATAGAAATTAAATAATTTTTATCTTTGTTTTTTTTTTAATTAATTTTAATAATATCAAAAAATCATTTTTTTTTAAGGCAATACATCCTAATGTTTTTTTATAATTTTTTGTTAAATGAATAAAAATTGCACTACCTTTATTTTTTATTACTTTATTATAATTATAATTTATGGGTATTAAAAGGTCGTAAATATGATCTCTTCTCCACATTTTTTCAAACTTCGTCCGATTATCTACTTTTATTAATTTATTATATTTTTTATGGTGAATATCATCGCACCATCCCATACTCTTCTTAATTTTGATTATTCTTATTTTTGTGAATGGTTTTTCGATTCTATCAGCCCTATAATACAAAGGTCCTAAAGAATAAATCCCTTTAGGTGTCTTTTTATCTCCCTCTACTTTATTCGATGTACTTCCATTTATACCAATTACACACTTAAATTGAAAATCGTCATATACAAGTGTCTTTTTATTTTTTAATATGATCTTCATTACTATGATTTCTAAAAATTTAATAATTTATGAATATCAAACTTTATTTGATATTTTAAATGAAATTAGTGAAAAACTGGATTTTTCAGTTTTAAAAAGCAATGAAAAGGACCTATCATTATTAAAAGAAGATGAATTAGGAAATTTTATCATTATTGCAAAAAAAAGTAATAAAAAATTAGACAATTGTTTGGTCTTAAAAGAATTACCTATTAAAATTGAAAAATTATTGGAGATTATAAATATAAGTTTTTTAAAAAAAAATTTTATAAGTCAATCATCTTTTAAAGTAGGTAAGTATAATCTTGATTTAAATTCTCGTGAAATCAGTTGGAAAAACAAAATGCTTAATCTGACAGAGAGGGAAGCAAATTTAATAATTTTTATAAATAAAAAAAAAGATGTATCAATTTATGAGCTTCAAAAAGATGTTTGGGGATATGTATCTGAACTCGAAACCCACACAGTTGAGACACATATTTATCGATTAAGAAGAAAAATGAAGGACTGTTTTGATGATGAAAATTTTATTAAGACTACTAAAAATGGATATTCAATAAATTGAAAAAAAATTTAGTAGCAAAAAACTTATCTGATAAAAGATATAAACAAAAAATTGTGAAACCTAAAAAAGGCAAAGGAAGTTTTAAAAGAAAAAAATTAAAGTCTCGCTCCGATTTGTTGAATAACTTTGGCTGACATTTCTGTGCCTTTCTCTAAGCATTTTTCTAATGGTTGATTTTTAATATAGCTATGTAGATAACCAGCTGCAAATAAATCTCCTGCCCCTGTTAAATCTAAAATCTTTAAATTATTTTTCCTACCCATTTCTGCAATTTTATCATTCATAATTGAAATAGCACCTTTTTCTCCACGTGTAATTATTATGTGTTTTTTAATTTCCTTTGCAAATTTTATCACTTCATCAAAGTTTTTAGCGTTAATTAAGGACATAACTTCTTCTTCATTAGCAAATGTTATGTCTAATTTATTTTTAACTAAATTTAAAAAGTGAGTTTTATGTCTTTCTACACAAAATTTATCAGAAAGAGACATTGCAACTTTTTTTGAATATTTAATAACTTTTTCGAATGCTTTTTTTGGATTTCCTTCATCCCACAAATAACCCTCTAAAAAAATTAACTCGCTATCGTTTATTGCATTTAAATTAATGTCACTTTCATTAATTTGACCAGCCGTACCTAGAAAAGTACACATGGTTCTTTCTGAGTCAGGTGTTATCAAAATTAAACATGTCCCTGTTGGAAGTTTTTCTTTTTTTTTTGAATAAAAATATTTAACATTTTCTTTTTTTAATCCCTCTTCATATTTACTACCTAAATCATCATCTGAAATTTTTCCTATAAATCCTACATTGTTACCAAGTTGGGATAAACCAACAATTGAATTTGCGACTGAGCCACCGGAAATCGTTTTTTCAATTTTTAGTTTAGATAATAAATTTTGGAATTCCTTTTGGTCAAAAATTAATTTCATAGTGCCTTTAATTAATTTATTTTCTGAAATGAAGTTTTCGTTTACCTTACAAATTACATCAACTATTGCATTACCAATACCAAGGATTTTCATATTAAGCTTTTTTTGTTATTAGTGCTTTTCTTCTGTTAGGATAACAAGAAGAACAAATTTTACAAGTTAATCCATAACAATTGCGAGCCTTACAATATTCTCTCCCGTAATAGATTATTTGAAGATGAAGTTTGTTCCAGTCTTTTTTAGGAAATAATCTCTTTAAATCCTTTTCAGTTTGTTCAACATTTTTACCATTAGTCAATCCCCATCTTTGAGCTAATCTATGAATATGTGTATCAATAGCAAATGCAGGATGACCAAATCCTTGTGACATTACTACACTCGCTGTTTTATGACCAACACCAGGAAGTTTTTCTAATTCTTCAAAAGTTTTAGGAACTTTGCTATCATAATGTTCAATCAATAATTTTGAGAGATTATAAATGTTTTTTGCTTTTATTCTAAATATACCAATTTTTTTTATTAATTTTTCAATTTTTCTTCTTCCTAATCTTTTAAAATGTTGTGGTTTAAAATATTTTGGATAAATATCTTTTGTAACATTATTTACATTTACATCAGTGCACTGAGCAGAAAGTAAAACAGAAATTAATAATGTAAAAACGTTTCTACTTTTAAGAGGAACTTTAATATTTGGATAGATCTTATTTAAGATTTTATGAATTAGTTTAGCTCTTTGAGTTTCATTCATTATTTGAAATTCATAAGATCTCTCATGGAATAAAGCCCTGGTTTTTTGCTCATTAACCATTTTGCAGCTGATAAAGCACCCTCAGAATACAAAGCTCTATCAAATGCCTCATGGTTTAAAGTTATTATTTCTTTTCCACTTGAGAATTTTACTTCATGCTCACCAATAATCTCACCTTTTCTTAAAGAGTTGAAATTAATCTTATTTCCGTAAGGAAAATCTTTTTTGTTTAAATATTTTTTTCCTATCAAATTATAAAAATTCTTTTTTTTCCCTTGGGCAATTCCTTTTCCCAACATTAAAGCAGTGCCAGATGGATAATCTTTTTTATGTTTATGATGAATTTCATGAATTTTACTAAGGAAATTTTTTCCAAGTGAACTAGAGGTAATTTCTGTAAGATACATCAAAAGGTTAATACCTAAACTCATATTTCCAGCTTTTAAAATAGGAATCTTTTTTGAAAATTTTCTTATCAAATTTTCTTCTTTTTTTGTAAATCCAGTAGTTCCAATTACTACTCTCTTTTTTAATTTTGTTGCTATTTTTAAAATTTGAATAGTACATTTCGGAATTGTAAAATCTATTATTAGATTTGATTTTTTGAATATTTCCTCATTATTTAAATTAATTTCAAGTCCATCAATTTTCTTATTTTTTTTTGATTTTCTGTAATAGCTACTAATTTAAAATTTTTATCTTTTCTCACAGATTTGATTATCTGTTGACCCATTCGACCCAAACATCCAGTAACAGCTAAATTAATTTTTTTCATTAAAAGATAAGATATGAAATTAACACAATAGATACAACAATTATAGACCAAATAAATAGATTTTTAATAAATTGTTTTTTTTTTGAATTAGAACTTAAGAAGCCTGGAAGAACCAATATCAAAACTGCTATTAAGAAAATAGCAGGTATTATTTGTTCCAAATTCATTTATTAACTGTTCCAAAAACTTTTAGCTTTTTGGAAAAATTTTTTAATGCTAGGATTAGATTTTTCATTTTCTATTTTTCTAAATCTCTCCAATAGGTCTTTTTGTTCTCTATTTAAATATACTGGTACTTCAGTTTTCACCTGAACATATAAATCACCATGATCTCCTCTTCTCATAAACGGCATCCCTTTACCTTTTAATCTGAATTGTTTACCATCTTGAGTTCCGTCAGGTATCTTAATTTTAGCTTTTTTGCCATCTATTGTGGGTATTTCTATTGTTGTTCCTAGTGCAGCATCTGCAATTGAAATTGGGAATTCAAAAAATAAATTAACATCTGACCTTTTAAACAAGTCATGTGATTTTATATTTATAAACAAATATAAGTCCCCACTTGATCCGCCTCTTGTTCCAGCCTCACCTTTCCCAGCAAGTCTTATTCTTGTACCATCATCAACACCTTTAGGAATTGTTACAGATATCTTTTTAGAAGTCTGTTTATTTCCTTGCCCATTACAATCAGTACATGGATTAGTTATTTCTTCTCCACTACCAGCACATTGAGGGCATGTTTGTTGAACTGTAAAAAATCCTTGATTTGAACGAATTCTTCCATTCCCACCACAATAAGTACATCTATCTGGACTTGAACCTAGTTTAGACCCATTTCCTTTACAAGTATTGCATTTTTCAGAAGTAGAAAATTGTATATTTTGTTTTTTACCTGAATATGCTTCTTCTAAAGTAATTGATAGATCGTATCTTAAATCTGAACCTCTATTATTAGAATTTCGACTTCTTGAGCTTTGTCTGCCACCTCCTCCAAAATCACCGAAAAAATCCTCAAAAATATCTGAAAAGTCTGCTCCACTGAAACCTCCAAAGCCTCTTTGTCCACCACCTCCATTTTCAAAAGCAGCATGACCGAAATTATCGTAATTTTCTTTTTTTGATTTGTCTGAGAGAACTCCATAGGCCTCACTAGCCTCTTTAAATTTATCTTCAGCTACTTTATCGTTAGGATTTTTGTCAGGGTGATATTTAACAGCTAATTTTCTGTAAGCAGATTTTAATTCTTCAGCACTAGCATTCTTACCTACGCCCAGGACATCGTAATAATCTCTTTTAGCCATGCATATAACCTGGACAAATAGATGTCAGTTAAGCGCTTTTTTCTTTATTTTCGTCTTTTACTTCTTCAAAATCCGCATCGACAACATTATCGTCTTTTTTTTCCTTTTCATCTTTTCCATCATCTTTATCAGAGTCAGGTTTTTTATTTTGTTGTGATTTATAAATAGCCTCACCTAATTTCATTGAGGATTGTACTAACGCTTCAGTCTTTTTCTTAATATCTTCGATGTCTTCACCTTTTAATGATTCTTTTAAAGCCGTTGACCCATCTTCAATTGCTTTTTTCTCAGCATCTGAGATTTTTGATCCATGTTCCTTTAAGTTTTTTTCTGTTGAGTGAATTAAAGTATCTGCTTGGTTCCTTACATCAACAGATTCTCTTTTCTTTTTATCAGCTTCTTTATTAGCTTCAGCATCTTTAACCATTTTTTCTATCTCTTCATCACTCAAACCGCCTGATGCTTGAATTTGTATTTTTTGCTCTTTTCCAGTTCCTTTATCTTTTGCTGAAACATTAACTATTCCGTTAGCATCAATATCAAATGTAACTTCAATTTGTGGAACTCCTCTAGCAGCCGGTGCAATACCCACTAATTCAAAATTTCCAAGCAACTTATTATCTGTTGCCATTTCTCTTTCTCCTTGAAGAACTCTAATTGATACAGCTGGTTGATTATCTTCAGCTGTTGAAAACACCTGACTTTTTTTTGTAGGTATGGTTGTATTTTTTTCAATAAGTTTTGTTGATACCCCACCAAGTGTTTCAATTCCAAGAGATAGTGGAGTCACATCTAACAAAAGCACGTCTTTTACATCACCTTGTAGTACTCCTGCTTGAATAGCAGCACCCATCGCAACTACTTCATCTGGGTTAACACTTTTATTTGGTTCTTTTCCAAAGAAATTTTTGACTTCACTAATTACTTTGGGCATTCTAGTCATACCACCAACCATTACAATTTCATTAATATCATTTGCAGAAATCCCAGCATCTTTAAGAGCTGTTTTACAAGGTGGTATAGTTCTAGCTATCAAATCTTCGACTAAAGCTTCAAGCTTAGCTCTTGTCATTTTTAAATTAATATGTTTTGGACCAGTTTTATCTGCAGTTATAAATGGTAGGTTAATGTCAGTTTGCTCTGCAGCAGATAATTCAATTTTTGCTTTTTCTGCAGCTTCTTTTAATCTTTGTAAAGCCAGCTTATCTGATTTTAAATCTATACCACTATCTTTTTTAAATTCTGATATTAAATATTCAACTACTGCATTATCAAAATCTTCACCACCTAAAAATGTATCTCCATTTGTTGATTTAACTTCAAATACTCCATCTCCTAACTCAAGAATTGAAACATCAAAAGTCCCTCCACCTAAATCATAGACAGCAATTTTTTTGTTTTGTTTTTTATCTAAACCATATGCTAGTGATGCAGCAGTAGGCTCATTTATAATTCTTAAAACTTCCAAGCCAGCTATTTTACCTGCATCTTTTGTTGCTTGTCTCTGTGCATCATTAAAATATGCAGGAACAGTAATTACAGCTTTTGTTACAGTTTGGCCTAAATATTTTTCTGCAGTTTCTTTCATCTTTTGAAGTATGAAAGCTGAAATTTGTGATGGTGAATACTTCTCGTTTTTTGCTTCAATCCAAGCATCACCTTTTTCAGAATTGACAATTTTAAATGGAGCAGCTTCTATGTCTTTTTTTACAGTAGGGTCTTCAAAATTTCTTCCTATTAATCTTTTAACTGCAAATATAGTATTCTCTGGATTTGTTACAGCTTGTCTTTTGGCTGGTTGACCAATTAACTTTTCCTTTTCTTCAGTAAAAGCTACGACAGAGGGTGTTGTTCTTGTGCCCTCAGTATTTTCTAAAACTTTTGCTTGGCTACCTTCCATTATGGCAACACATGAATTAGTCGTTCCTAAATCTATTCCAATTATTTTACTCATATTTATGTCTTTCATCTTTCATATAGGGGTTAAATTGAATTCTACAAGTTGATACAGTCATTATTTCTTATTCAAATTCTCCTCATTTTCCTCATCTTTTGTGTCTTTATTTGTAGATTTTTTTGAGACACCTACCAATGAAGGTCGTAATAGTCTGTCTTTTAAAGTAAAACCTTTTTGAATTTCTTGAACTATGGTCCCTGGTTCTTTTTGATCATCTTCTATTTCTATCATTGCTTGATGATAGTTAGGATCTAATTTTTTATTCAAACTATCAATAGGTTTAATATTATTTTTTATAAAAATTGAAATTAAATCTTTATTTATAATATCGAAATGTTCTAACATCTTTTTTAAAGCCTCAGAATTTTCTAAAATTTTATCATTTTGTAAAATTTGTTTTGATCTTTCAAGATTATCAATTAAGCTCAAAGCTTCTTTAGCAAAGGCAAAACCACCATATTCAAAAGCCTCTTCTTTTTCTTTCTCAAATCTTCTTCTTTGATTTTCCATTTCAGCAAAAGTTCGTGCTAATTTATCCTCTAATTCTAAAATTTTTTCTTCTGAGCTTTGTTCCTTTAAAACTTGCTCTTTTTTTTCATCACCCTTTAAGTCTTGATTAGTTTCATCCATAACAGGCTCTTTTTTTTTGTTTTGTTCTTTTTCCATTTAGTCTTATATGGTAAGTAAATTTTATATTTCTAGATGTTAAATAAAAAAAATCCGAAAACTACTTGTAGGCACAAATAACAAAGGAAAATTAATAGAAATAAAGAATTTATTACCTAAAGATATTGAAATTTTATCCACATATATGTTTAAGCTTAAAAGTCCTAAAGAGAATGGAAAAACATTTGAGGAGAACTCTATGATTAAGTCAAAATATTTTTCTAAAAAAACAAAATTAATTTGCTTAGCTGATGATTCAGGTTTGGAAATTGATATTTTAGACAAAAGGCCGGGAATATATTCAGCAAGGTGGGGAGGAAAAAATTTTAATTTTAGTAAAGCTATAAAAAAAGTATTTAGAGAATTAGATAAAAAAGATAATAATTGGAGAAAGAAAAAAGTAGTTGCACGTTTTGTTTGTGCGCTGTCTATTAGTTACTTAAATAGAAAGATAGCTTGTGTAGTCGGAAAAGTTGAGGGAACTATTTCAAAAGAACCAAGAGGTCAGAATGGTTTTGGATATGATCCAATATTTATTCCTAATAAAAAAAAGAGAACCTTTGGTGAAATGACTCCATTACAAAAATATAAGATAGATCACAGGTATAAAGCATTTAAAAAAATTAAAAAATTTCTTTAATTTCTCCATCTTTAATTTGATAAAAGTTTAATCTATGATTTATCTTATTGTCTTTAATATCGAAAATTCCAATTTTTCCTTTAAATGAATTTTTTTTCTTAAATAATCTTTCAATTTCTAATATTTCATTTTCAATTGATAAATAATATATAAGCCCAACTAAATCATAGCTTAATAATGAAAGATGATTTGGATACTCATCAAATTTTTTAAAAAATTTATTTTCAAAAGTATTTAAATTTTTTTTGTTTATAGATGGATAGTAAATTGGTTGAATTGCTTTTTCATTTAATAAACTTTTATCAAACCATTGATTAAAAGTTATTATATGTTTATTTTTTGGTGAAACATCAGTATATAAAAGAGATGTAATAACACTTTTTAAACTTTGTCCAAAATCTGAAATAATAACAGAATTAAAATTTACATTTCCTATAGTATATATTTTCTCTAACTTTTCTAATTGCTTTTCTTTATCAATAAGATCTGACTCTTTAACTCTTTTTATTTCATCTGCTAAATTTTGCTTTCTAATTTTGTAATTAGTTATTTTTTCAATTTGAGCAGTAAGTTTAGTTGGTTCGGTATCATATATAAAATGTTTAAAAGTTTTTATTTTAGACTCTTTTATAGCTTTTTTAATTTCTGGCTCATAATCCAATTTGGGTGTTAAAAAAATTGTTTTTTTTATCTCATTTGATTTTATAAATTTTTTTATAGCATTTAATTGAGAGGTAGCATTTACACCGCCACTAATTACATTTTTTGGAAGATTTAATGTTTTATTTGTGAGTGATAAAAAAATCATATCTTCCAGTTCATTTAGATAAATTAAATTTTTATAAAAAATTGGGCCAATAACAATTTTAATACCCATATCTTTTAATTGCACCGCAGACTTACGCGTTTGATCAGGATTAGAGCCAGTATCTTTTGGGTAAATTTCTATTTTATTAGTATCAATATCCTCAAGAGCCATTCGTGTTGATTTAATAAGTTGCTTTCCAAGATTTTTATCTTCACCAGTCATAGGCACCAATAAACCTATTTTGATTTTATCCTCAGAAGAAATTGCTAATGAAGAAATGAAAAAAAAGCCTAAAGTTGTAAAAAAGATAATTTTAAAATTTATATTCATTTTTTTTATACTATATTACTTAAATTATAATTATGGTTGCAAATTTCAAAACTCTCAATAATCAAATTAAAAAAGGGCTATATTTAGTATCTACACCAATAGGAAATTTAGGCGATGTTACATTGAGAGCTATAGAAATACTAAAAAACTCCGATTATATACTTTGTGAAGATACTCGAATTTCAAAAAATCTATTTAGAAAATATGGAATAAACTCAAAATTTCTCTCATATCATAAATTTAATGAAAGAAAAAATTTGTCTAAAGTTATTGAATTATTAAATTCTAACCTAATAATTTCTCTTGTATCTGATGCAGGAACTCCAAATATTTCTGACCCAGGAACATTACTAATTAAAGAATGTCTAAAGAACAACATTGTAATTAGACCTGTACCAGGTCCATCGGCAGTAACTTCTGCTGTAGCAATTAGTGGATTTTCAGAAAAATTTTTTTTTTATGGTTTTTTTCCCGAAAAATTGAAAGATTTAGATGAGGATTTAAATAGTTTATCTCAGATTAATTTCTCGATAGTTTTTTTTATATCTTCGAAAAAATTTAATAAGATTATACCTATTTTAAAAAAAACTTTTAAAGGTAGAAAATTACTTGTTTGTAGAGAAATGACAAAGTTTTATGAAGAATTCATTAGAGCAGATATAGATGACCTAAAAGAATTTGATAAAGAACTAAAGGGTGAACTTACCATAGTAATTTCTGAAAAAGAAAACAATAAAAAATCTTCACAAAAACTAAGTGAATCAGATAAGATAAATATTAGACAAATGATAAATAAACTGAGTATAAAAGAAATTACGAATTTAATAAATTCAAAAAACAAAATTTCAAAGAAAGAAATTTATAATTATTGTTTAAAGATAAAAAATGAAAAATAAATTTTTATTATTTTTCCTTTTAGGATTTGTATTATCAGGATGTGTTGGAGTTTCTTCTGGTGGGTTATTTGGAACAGGAGTTAGTGTTGCACTGGATCCAAGATCTTTAGGAACGCAAATAGATGACTCTATAATGCAAAAAAATTTGTCTGCTAGAATGATTTTGATGGACAAAAAATATATACTTTCAGTAAAAACTAAAGTTCTTGATGGTAGAATTTTTCTAACTGGAAAAGTTGAAAATCCAGAAGAAAAACTTAAATTAACTAAATTAGCTTGGGAAACTGAAGGGGTAAGATCTGTAAGAAATGATGTTAAAATTAAAGAAGATTTCAATTTTAAACAATCTGCTAAAGATATTCTAATCACTTCACAGTTGAGAGCTGTTCTTATTTTAGATAAAAATATTAAAGCTTCAAATTATCAGATAGATACATACAAAAAAAAAATTTATATATATGGAATTGCTATTACACCTAAAGAGAAGGATATGGTAATAAAGGAAGCCAAGCTAATTCTTGATGTGGAAAATGTTATAGCGAGCATTTTGATTGCTGAAGATTTAAGAATTCAGAAAAACTAATTTTTTTTATAATCTATTACATCTGCAGAATAAGCTGCAATAGATGCTAAATTTATTATTTCAGATGTTGAAGATCTAAGTGGGGCTATTTCAATTGGAAGACCTAATCCAATTAAAAGAGGCCCTATAACTTTAGCTCTACTCATAGATTTTATCATTTTGTAAGAAATAGCTGCGCTATGTTGACTAGGCATTATTAGTACATTTGAATTACCAACAATTTCAGAAAATGGATAAAGTTCTTTGTACATTTCCTCTAAAGCAACATCTGGCTGCATTTCTCCATCAAATTTAAAATCAATATTGCTTTTTTTTAAAATCTCGACAGCATCACTTATTCTTTTAGTTCTGTCAGTGACTGGTTGTCCAAATGTAGAATGAGATAAAAAAGCAACTTTTGGATCAAAGCCAAAAAGTTTTACAACTCTTGCTGCTGACATTGCCATATCAGCAAGTTGTTTTGCATCTGGGTATTCAATAACAGATGTATCACAAATAAAAATTGTCTTACCTCTATTTACAATAAGATTTAATCCAAACATAATCTCGCCTGGCCTTGGATCTACAACTTTGATAATTTTTTCTAGTGATGAAGAATATCTCCTTGTATTCCCAGTTATCATTGCATCTGCGTCTCCATTAGCAACCATACAAGCAGACCAAATTACTCTATCGTTTCTTATGAGTCGGTCACAATCCCATTCTAACATACCTTGTTCCCTTTGAAGCTTTTTAAACAAATATTTAACATATTTTTCTCTTTTAAGTTTATCTTTAGAATTTACAATTTCGATATCAAAATTTTCGTTGTAACCAATTTTTTTTATTTGATCTTTAATTAATTCTTCCTTTCCAATTAAGATTGGTATTCCTAATTTAGAATTTTTAAAGGCTATTGCAGCTTTAAGCATATTTTCATCTTCACCATCAGCAAAAACAACTTTTTTAGGTTTCTTCTTAATATAATTATTAATACCTTGCATAATAGTTACTGTAGGATCTAGTCTTTGTTTAAGTTGATCTTTATAACTTTCGAAATCATCTAATTTTACTCTAGCGACACCACTTTCAATAGCTGCTTTTGCTACAGCTGCTGGAATAACACTTATTAATCTTGGGTCAAATGTTGAGGGTATAATATATTCCTTACCATAGTGTGGTCTTTCACCTCCCATGGCAGCCACAACTTCATCAGGAACATCTTCTTTTGCTAAATTTGCAATTGCATGAGCAGCAGCAATTTTCATTTCTTCATTAATTGTTTTCGATCTAACATCTAAGGCACCTCTAAAAATATAAGGAAAACCAATTAAGTTGTTTACTTGGTTAGGATAGTCAGATCTTCCAGTTGCTATGATTGCATCATCTCTCACTTCTTCAATTTCCTCTGGAGTTATTTCAGGATCTGGGTTGGCACAAGCAAATATTATAGGATTCTTGGCCATCTTTTTTACCATATCTTTTGTTAGGGCACCTTTAGCAGACAATCCTAAAAAAACATCTGCATCTTTAATTGCATCATTCAAAGTTCTATCTTTAGTATCAATTGCATGGCTAGATTTCCATTGATTCAAATTTTCTCTCCCACGAAAAATTACACCCTGTCTATCTACCATGGTAATATTATCCTTCGGAACACCACTTTTATAAAATAAGTTAGTGCAGGCCATGGCAGAGGCTCCCGCACCATTAACAACTATTTTAATTTTATCAATTTTTTTTTTATTTATATCAAGCGCATTAATTAATGCTGCAGTAGTAATTATAGCAGTCCCATGTTGATCATCATGAAAAACGGGAATATCTAAAATTTCTTTAAGCTTCTCTTCTATGATAAAACAATCTGGAGCAGCAATATCTTCAAGGTTAATACCTCCAAAACTTGGAGCAAAATTTTTTATACTATTAATAATTTCTTTTGGATTATTAGAGTCAATTTCAAGATCAATTGAGTCTATATCAGCAAATCTTTTAAATAAAACAGCCTTTCCTTCCATTACTGGTTTAGATGCTAAAGCACCTAGGTTTCCCATGCCTAGAATAGCGGAACCATTACTGATAACAGCAACTAGATTTCCTTTACTAGTATAATCAAAGGCTGCTTCAGGGTTTTCACTTATAGCTCGGACTGGAGCAGCAACTCCCGGAGAATAAGCAAGAGCAAGATCTCTTTTTGTAGTCATATTTTTTGAAGATGAAATTTCAATCTTCCCTGGCTTTTTATGGCTATGAAATTCTAAAGCTTCTTTATCAGTATAATGATCAATTTTTGTTTTTTTCATTTATG
>MDTB01099041.1_pt1 | contig 14825 bp, 12 predicted proteins | sample 811161 | NCBI WGS metagenome assembly MDTB01 (sample SAMN05326650, study PRJNA326480) | marine metagenome | isolation source: seawater | place: Mediterranean Sea | collected 2009
ATGCAATAAAAAAAGTAATTGCTCTTAATTTGTCTGAAAATCCAGATTTTATTTTTGTAAGGTCAATAAACATTTATTCTTAGTTTTTTTTATGTAATATAGACAAAGCATATATATTTCCCAAAGCTCTTTGAAGATATCTCTTATTTAGAGATAATGATTTTAAAAATGAATACAATGTTCTCAAAAATAAACCTACAAAAAATAGTTTTTTTGAAAGATTATATTTTTTTACAATCTTATATCTATTAACAACTTCTATAATTCCAAATTTGAAATTACTTCTATCTATATTGATTGGATGTTTGAACTTTGAGCTACATGAAATATATATTTTTTTTTTATCTCTTGTTAGATTTAAACTAAAATCTAAATCTTCCAGATAACTATATTCTCCAAAAGTCTCGTCAAATCTATTGTTTTTTATTTCCTCTCTTTTATAAATACAAACAGTTGTGAAAACCCAGTCAGCAATGATGTCTTTATCTAAATTTAATATTTTAGAATGCCATCCACTTTTTGCAATTTTACCAGGCTCAGTTGGATAAATATCTAAATATCCTACAAATAAATTTTTTTTGAGAATATCAAAAAAGTTAAAATTGACATTTTCAACTTGATTAAAACCAAATCCAATTATATTTTTATTTTCAATATTATTATTTATTGATCTTTCCATATTTTTAAATGAGTCATCATAAAATTCAACATCATCGTCCATAAACATTACATATGTATTATCCTTTATTTTTGTTAATCCAAAATTTCTTTGAAAAGATGTAGATGCTTTTGTATGAAAATATTTAAGGTTATTTTTTTGACAAGTTTTGCTTACAATTTTCGAATGAGAAATATCTGAACTATCTACTACAATTATTTCTTCGAAGTTTAATTTAAATAAAATGATTTTATCAATTAATTTGTTAAATTTATCTGATCTATTTTTAGTTGGAATTATTAAAGAAGTTTGTTCGGTAAACATACTATTTTAAGAAAATCTAAAATAGATTAACGTAATTAAGTATTTGTTTTTTTGAAATATTCAAAATTTCTTTTCTATGTCTTAAATAAACTATGTACCATTCTGTAATCAGTCTCATTGTGTCCATAATATTATACTTTGGTTTCCAATTTAATAATTTATTAGCTTTTTTAGAGCTAAGCTTTAAAATATCACTTTCCTTATAATTATCTTTATTATTAAATGCTTCTATAATTTTAATTGGTTTACCTAGACTGGTATTTAAAACAGAAATAATTTTTTTTACTTTAATATTATTCTTTTTAGCTGGACCAAAATTAAATGCAGTATTTATTGTTTTTTTTTGTTTATACATAATCATCATTAACAACAAATAACCATACAATGGTTCGATAACATGCTGCCATGGTCTGATTGCGTTAGGATATCTCAAATACAGCTTTTTTTTGGTTTTATATGCCCTGAAGTAATCTGGTATAATTCTATTTAAAGCAAAATCACCTCCACCTATAACATTTCCTGCTCTAACACTTACACATGAAATTTTTTTATTTAAAAAAAATGAATTTGAGTAAGATTGACATATCAATTCAGCACAAGCTTTCGAACTACTATATGGATCGTAACCGCCCAGCTCATCATTCTCCTCAAAATATTTATCTTGTTTTATATTTTTGTAAACTTTGTCAGTTGTAACAATTAACACATTTTTAATTGTTTTAACCTCATTTACGATATTTAATATATTTAAAGTACCAGTTGTATTTACGTCATAAGTGTATTTTGGTTTATCATATGAAAATCTAACAAGTGGTTGGGCTGCCATATGAACGATAAAATCAGGAGAAGTATTTTTAATATTTTTTTTTAATTTATTATAATCTCTTACATCTCCTATTATTGATTTAGTTAAGATTTTGTCTAGTTTTGCTATATTGTAAAAACTATTTTTTTTAGCTCTTAGAGAGTATCCATAAACTTTTGCCCCTAAGATAGTTAAAAAGATAACTAACCAACTGCCTTTAAACCCTGTATGACCTGTCAAAAAAACTTTTTTTTTTTTCCAAAATCTTTTGAGTTTAAGTAGGTTTTTAATCATTCCATTTTTTCCATGGAGCTTTATTTGCGTTCCAAAGTTCCTCCAAATAATGTTTATCTCTCATAGTGTCCATTGCATACCAAAAATCATTATAGCGATAGGCATCTAATTGATTATCTCTAGAAATATTTTCTAGTGGTTCTCCTTCCCATACACTCGGAAAATTATTAATATATTTAAAAATTTTTTTATTAAGTACAAAAAAACCTCCATTAATCCACCCACCATCTCCTTTTGGTTTTTCTAAAAATTTTTTGACTGTATTATTTTTAATTTCCATCGCACCAAATCTTCCAGCTGGTTTGACTGCTAAAACTGTTGCTAATTTTTTATTTTTTTTATGAAATTTTATTACTTCTTTTAAATTTGCAGAAGTTACTCCATCACCATATGTTAAACAAAAATCATTACCTTTAATAAATGGTTCTATCTTTTTTATTCTATCTCCGGTCATTGAGTCTTTACCTGTATCGACTAAAGTGATCGTCCAAGGTTCTGTTGTTTTCTTATGAACTTTAATTTTATTTGATCTGACATTTACAGTTATATCTGTTGTGTGTAATGAATAATTAATAAAATATTCTTTAATTAGATAACCTTTATAACCACAACAAATAATAAAGTCGTTAAGTCCATAATGAGAATATATTTTCATTATGTGCCAAATTATTGGTTTTCCACCTATTTCAAGCAAGGGCTTTGGTTTTAAGACACTTTCCTCAGAAATCCTCGTTCCAAATCCCCCGGCTAGAATTACAACTTTCATAATATAAATTTTTTGACTACAACTAAAATATAATTCGGTATAGTTTAATTTATAATTTTAGTCTATGAAATTATCTAATCTTTACCAAAAAAATTATTTATCTTACATTTGTTTATTAATTTTAATATTAATATCTCTCTATCAAGGTTTTAAGTTAACTTATTTTAATCAAGACTATCACCATTCTTTTTTCATTTTATCTATGTATGTAGACTCGTTAAATAATTTTAGTTTTTTCAAAGATATCTTTTTACAATACGGTCCTGGCCAAATTTTACTATTTAAAACACTTGACCCTTTTTTTAATATTAACATTGTAACTATTAATAAAATTAATGTAATTATATATGCATTAAACTTAATAATTTTATTTAAAATTTTTGAAAAAATATCCTCAGCACAAATAGCTTTCTTTGCTACTTTAATAATTTTTTTAATTCATCCATACAGTATATATCCTTGGCCTGACTATATTTCTGGAATTTGCTTAAGTATTTTTTATTATTTTTTTATCAATGATAAGAATAAATTTAATATATTTATTTGCGCTTTTTTTTTATTTTTAGCTGTATTTTTTAGAAGTACTTATTTGTTAAATATATCATTTGCTATTTTAATATATTTTTTTATTTTTTTTTTTTTTAAAATTAAAAACCTAATTTTAGAAACATCAATTATTTTTTTTGGAACAATTTTAATTTATTTCTTATTTTTAAATTATTACGAAAGCTTATTTTTATGGTATTCAGAAAGTATTGGTTTTATAACCAGTTATGCAGAAGATACTAAAGAAATAGAAATATATAATAAAGTTTCAAAAATATTTGGACATAACGGATTCATTTTTTTTAAAATTATATATTATTTTTTTAGATCAGTAGTGAATTTACTTGATATTAGGAATACACCAAATATTTTTTTTCTGATTACAATTGCTATTAATATCTTTTTTTTAAGAAATATATTTAAAAGAAAGAGTATCGATAATTCAGTAAATAAAATCCTGTTTATATCAATACTTGGGCTTAGCGGTTTTATTCAATCATTAATGCTGATGGAAGTTTTTAGAAACATAAATGCGACTATAGGAATTGTTATTTCGTCAATTTATATTTATAAAAATAATCTATTTTGTTTAGATAAAAAATATCTCAAAATTTTTTCTGTAGGATTTTTTATTTATACTCTTATATTATTAAAAAATTTTCCATTAGTTCAGATAAACAAAGAAAGATATGGATTACTTGAAAATATATATTTTTCTGAGAAAAAAAAAGTTAGAGTTGAAATAAAAGAATACTATGAAGAATTAAGTAATTATTTATGTAATATAGGTAATACTTCGCTAATTAATATTTCTAATGATTTTGCTATATCATATCTTTGTAGTGACAAATTTATTAAAAGCAGATCCTCCTATGCTCCTATATTTCTAAAAAAAATTAAACCAAAAGAATATGAAAGAATAATTATCCAAAAAAAATTAAAAAACGGTGAAATTTTAATAAGCGAGAAAAAAATAATTGACAATAAACTAAAACTTTTAAAAAAAATTGAATCTCAACACGAAGCTAAATTTTTAAAAGGATATATTTACATATACAAGAGTAATAAATAACGGTTTTATATTACTTTTTTAATTTAGATAAATATTCTACTGGAAGTATGATAAAAAAACCTGATATCGCAAAAATTAATCTATTTAATGTTACTGGTAATAAAAAATTTAAATCCATAGAAGTTTGTAAAAATATTGCAAAGATAAAAGAAAAAAGAATTAAAATTGCTGGAAAAAAAAAATAATTTTTTCTAAAAAAGTCAGTATTTTTTTTAAGTAAAAAAAAAGCAATAAATATTAGTAACCAGATTGGGTACTTAAAAAAACTAATAATCATATATTTAGAAATTAGTAAAATTTTTATTGTCAAATATTTAATATCTAAATTTTTGTATAACTCTTCATTTATAATTTTTTCGTTAAAGTTAACAGCCTCAAAATAATAAATTTTAATATACAGAAATAAAAAAAAGATTGATAAAAATAAAGAAAAATAAATTAATTTATAAATTAAAACTCTTCTGATAAAAAATAAATAAATAAAACTAAGTATTATTGAATAAAAAAAACCCTCTTGTTTGGTCCAAAACATAATATTAACTATTAAAAGTAAAATTAATTCAGGAAATAAATTTTTTTTATAAAAAATATTGTTTTTATTCAAATAAACTAAAAAATAAGAAAAACAAAAAAAGCAGAAAAAGATTAGGTATTCTTGATAGCCACCAAATAAATAAAAAGTAGTTGCTAAATAAGTAAATATTAACAAAATAATTACTTTTTCAATTAAATTAAATCTTATTAAAATTCTGGATACCATTGAAAATATTGTTAATAAAAATATAAAGATATAAAATATTCTTCCAGAATATTCATATTTTAAAAAACTGTTATCCCAAAAAAAAGCCCATATGTAAGGACCGAGATGCGGGTAATAATTAAATGGTACATTTTTTAAATCCTCATATTTACCATTATTGAAAAATACTTGAGCTTTAATTATCCAATGTGCCAACCCATCCCACTCTAAATATCCACTCTTTGCTATCGCAACACTCATAGAGTAAATTAAGGTTAAAAAAACTAAAGCTATAATATAATTTTTTCTTAAAAGTAAATAATTTAACTTATAGTTTTTAACTAAAACTGTGATTGATGAAAAAATTAAAAAAACAAATAAATAAGTAAGATTAATTTGAAAAAAAGAAAAAAATAATAATAAATTACTTATAAAAATTATATTTAAAAGTAATGAGTCAGTATATGTTAAATTTAAACCAACAAATTTTTTTTTTAATACGCTAAAATTAAAAGGTAAGTTAAAAATTATTAAAAGACAAAATATAGTAAAAAAAATATTAACTAGTTCAATCATTTTTTTTTAATAAATAACAGTTTTTGTCCTGATAAATTTTAACAAAATTTTTTTTATTAAATTTCGTGTAATCTTCGTTGTCAAAATTTATAAGAACAAAATAATCTTGTGTATATTCTAACTTTGGATTCCAAAAATAACCTGTTGCTAATGGGTAATCTGCAAGATTAATACCATCCAAATTACCGTTAATTTCTGGAAATTTATTTAATATTTTTTTTAGAAACCCATAGCCGGTTTTACTACAATCTCCATAGGAATTAACTAATCTGTTTTCGTAATTATTTTTTAGAATTATATAAGTATTCGTAAAACTATTAAAAAGAGTCATTATAAAAATAATTAGACAGAATATAATTAAATTTAAATTTCTGATCATTTTATTGATGAGTAACGATATATAATTAAAGAATACAATATAAAAGTAAAAATAAGAATAATAATGCTATTATCTAAATAACCAAAAAGTATGTAAGGAAGTATAAACAAAATTTGAATGATTATAAAAGTATTTAAAAATTTATGCTTTTTTAAAATTAAATGATGAATATGATTTCTATCGGCTTTAAAAGGATGTTTTTTTTTAAAAATTCTAAAAATTGCCAGCCTTAATAATTCAAAACCGGGTACTAACATTATTAATACTATTTCATCAGAATAAAAAATATTATTATTATTGTATGATTTGATAAAAAAATAACTAATTATAAAACCTATTGAGAGAGTTCCACTGTCTCCCAAAAACATTTTGGTATTAAAATTAAAAATTAAAAAAATTATTAGTGTAAAAATCAAGCTAATAAAATAAATCATCTGGATGTTATTATTTATTAAAACTATTAATAAAAAAATAGTATAAGTCACAGCTTGCCCATTAATTCCATCGATCATATTAAAAGCATTAATAAAAAGTAAAAAACATAATATTGAAAAAAAATAACCCAAAAAACCTAAATCAAAAAATTTTTCTCTAAAAGTGAAATTTATATTCTGTAAAATTAAATCCTTATCAAATATCATTAATAAGATAATAAAAATTGTAAATAAGATTAACTTTAAATTGTGATTAATCTCATATTTGTCATCTAATAATCCAACAATAAAAAACAAAAAAGTAACAATTAAAAAAACTAACAACTCATTGTACGAATTAAACAAAAATAATTTTTGATCAAATATTAATGTAAATAAAATGCAATAAACACTGATGATTAAAATAATAAAACCGCCTATTAAGGGTGTAGGGTTTTTATGTGTTTTTCGTTTATTATCTGGATAATCATAAACATTCAAAAATTTTGATATAGTTTTATAATTTTTGAAAAATATTAAATTAATTAGTATTAATACAACAAAATAAATACTTACAGTTAAACTTGGTATCATAAATTATTTATTAACACCTTTGAAGTTCCCATAAAAGAATAATCAAACAAATAATTGAGTAATAATATAAATTGTATATTTAATGATTTAAATATTTTAATAAATTATTTATGAAAATTTCAGTAATCACAATCTGTTTAAATAGTGAAAATACAATTCAATTTACCCTTAATTCTGTTTTAACCCAAACTCACTTGCACACCGAACATGTAATTGTTGATGGGGGCTCAAATGATAATACATTAAAATATTTAAAAGAATATAAACATAAAAATAAAAAAATTATAATAGCCAAAGGTAAGTCTCTTTATGAAAGTTTAAATATTGGTATTAAAGCATCAAGTGGTCAATTAGTTACAATATTACATTCTGACGATATTTTTAATAATACTAACGTTTTATCAAAAATGGCAGATACCGCAAAGAAAAATAAAGAAAAAATTTTTTTTGGGAATGTCGTTTACTTTAGAAAAAAAAATTTTGAAAAAATTGTTAGAAATTATACTGGTGTAGAATTTAAAAAAAAAAACTTTTTAATTGGGGATATGCCACCACATACAGGTTCATTCTATAAAAAAGAAATTTTTAAACAATATGGTTATTATGATAAAAATTTTAAAATAGCAGGTGATTTTGACCACTTACTAAGATTAATATTTATTAAAAATATACAATTTAAAACGGTTAATTATACGATTTCAAGAATGAAGGTTGGTGGTCTTTCGAGTAAAAATTGGAAATCTTTTGTAATAATAAATAGAGAGATAATAAAATCGTTAAAAAAAAACAAGATCCAAACTAGTATTTTTAAAATACTTACGCGTGTTCCAAAAAAAATAAAGCAATACTTCTTTTTAAATCAAAAGGAATTGAATTCTAAATTTAGTTTAAAAATAGATAATTTTTATAAATATAAATTGTTTAAAACAATTAATATAATTGACAACACAAAAAAAATTAATTTTAAAAAAAATTTTATACTCTCAGCACTTAATTTAGCTTTTTTAGGATCTCTTGCTAAAAACGAAATTCAATTAAACAAGCATATTATTAATTGGCCTGATGGCATTTTTTCAAAATTTTATAATCGTAATTTTAAAAAAATCCCAGGGAGAGAAATTTTAAACAAATTAAAAATACCAAATTCGATAAAAAGACTTGTTGTTCTTGGCCAACTATCAAATAACGGTAAAAAATTTATTGAGCATAAATTTAAAAAAAAAATAGTTCACAAAACCTTACCGTTTGGAACATTCGGAAAAATATCTAAAAAACTAAATTTTAAAATTAAAAGATCTGATCTTTTATTTTTAACTTTACCGACACCTAAGCAAGAACAAATTGCAAATTATTTAGTAAAAAAAAATAAGTATTTTAAAATAATATGTATTGGCGGTTCAATTGCAATTGTATCTGGTGATGAAAAGCCTGTTCCAAATTTTATGATTAATTTTGAGTTTCTTTGGAGGTTAAGATATGAGACAAGAAGAAGACTATTTAGACTCTTTAGTACCTTCTACAGTTATGTATTTGATATTTTTATTAGTAGAAAACTTAAAGATATCAAGATAAGAACCATCAAATAACATTTAAAGTTATTCATTTAATTTTGATAAATTTTTTTTTACAAAATAAAACAAGCCAACTGGGAAAAAAGAAATTAATAACATCCAATTATTAAAAAAACTCCCAGAAGGCACCATAGGTAACATTGTTGATACTATGCCTGTTAAAATAAATAATTGACAATAATTGTAATTATATTTTTTCTTTTTAAAATTTATGTTTATAAATTTTATTAAAAATTCATATAAAAAATATAGATAAAATATTACAATAAAAATAAATCCAATTAATCCTATTTCAGCTAAAAACTCAAAATAGATATTATGTGGGTGGGTATTGCAACCATCTTTATAGGTAATTATTGGTTGTAATTTTGTTGAAAGTTTCATTCCATTTGATTTTTCTCCATATTTTGAAACAAATTTTTCTTTGTCTATTTGTGTTTTTTTTAAAATTTTTTTTGTGTATTTTTCTTCCGAACATTTATATCTGAATGATTTTAATCCATGACCAAATAAAATTTTATCTGAATACATATCGTATGCTGTTTTTAAATGTAGCGTATGTCTATAACTTAAAATACTTTCTGATTGTTTAATCTGAAAAAACGTATGATTGAATATTCTGTCAACAAATATTGGATTATAAAATAAATTTAGAATTATAAAAAAAGATACGAATATAATAAATTTAAAAATTATTTCTCTGTGAGTAATTAAATAAATTATTAAAAATAAAAAAATATAAAAAAAAGCAACTCTCTCTGCACTAAAGACAACTAAAGAAAATGACAAACTGATTAAAATGATATTAAAATTTTTAATATTTTTTAAATTAATTAAGTATGAAATACCAATAATACATGGAAGTAATCTTGAAACATAACTTCCCATTATGAGCTCATCTCCAAAAAAACTACTTATTCTTGAGTGTAAATTTTCTTCTCCAAAAATATTTTTATTAAAAAAGAATTGACTTAATGAGTCTATACTTAAAGATAATATTGATACAAAAAAGATTATATATAAATACTTTAAAATCTTAAAATTATTTTCAATAATAAAAGATATAAAAAAAATAAACAAAATAATTCGAATAAACGGGACAGAGGATTTTAAAGAAATTAATATATCGAAAGAAATTAATGAATTTAAATTTAAATATAAATAAAATGTTAGTAAAATATAAAAATAAATATTATTTAACAATTCAAATTTTTTATGCCTAAAAATATAGTAAATAAAATATAAACTAAAATACGAGCACAACAGATCTGAAAAAAATGGTCCTGAAATTAAAGCTATGGGAAATAAAATAATACCAATAGAATTTAAATTTAATACATTGATATTGAAATATTTCTTCATTAAATACATATAATTAATTTTATCTAATAATGAAATATAATATCCAAAAAAAACATGTCATTTTTGTATGCTCTATTACGTGGATATTTTTATGTGCTGCAATCAATGTTTATCCTATAAATATATTTGAAATCAATTCTCTATTAAATCTTGTTAACAGTTCTAGAATTTTATTACCAATTATTTTTGGACCTATATTATTTATTATTTTAATTTTAAATCTAAAATTAAATAATTTAAATCCTAAATTATTTAATTTTACTTATATTTTTTTCATTATAATTTTAACTCAATTTATTGGGACGATATTATTTAATAGATACGGCTTTCAAGATTTTTATTTAATTGTTTTTTCTTTAATCACAATACTGTTGTTCTTACTAATAGAAAATTTTGAATTACAAAAGATTTATAAAATATTTTTATATATAATATTATTATATATCAGCTTAGCTAGTATTTTTCTTTTTGTAATAAAATTTGAAACTTTTAAGTTGTACTTGCTATCAGGTAGTTTTTATGGAGTCTTTCATCCTGATGTTAGCTTAATAGGACAATCCTCATTGAGAGCAAGCGGCTATTCTAGATTAATTGCAATAATTAGTTTATTTTTAATTTTTTTCTCAAAGCAAATTAAAAATACTTACTTTAAATATATTTTGTTTTTATCAAACTTTATATTGGCATTATTTATATGGATGTTTCAATCGAGGGGAACTATTTTATGTTACTATTCTAGTATATTTATAATCACATTCATTTACAATTTTAGAGATAAATTAATAGATAAATTTAAAATCTTATCTTTAACAATATTTTTACCATTAATATTATCTGCGTTAATAATTAGTTTAAATCCTTTAGATTACAAAAAATTAGAAAAATTAGAAAAATTAGAAAAATTAGAAAAATTAAAAGATAATAAAAGTAATGAATTCGTAAAAGATAATGAAGTAATTGAATTAGATAAAATAGAGAGTTTTGAGGAAATTTTTAAAAATAATAAAGGAAAACAAAGAGCTTTAAATAATTTTAGTAGCACTGGTAGACTAACTCTTTGGGAAAATTCTATAAAATATTATGATAAAAAAAAATTTTTTGGATACGGCTCACAGGCTGATAGAATAATTTTAAATCACGTAAATAAACTTCTTCATTCCAACGCAAACCCTTATGGAAATAACGTTTCTAATGGTTTGGTTTACAGCTTTTTATCTGGAGGGTATTTATCATTAATTTTATTTTTTCTTATATATGTTATCAACTTAATAGTTGGGTTAAAGACAGTTAGGATAAATTTTAATAAAGAGCTAGATCCAATAATTAAATTTTCCTCAATAATAGTATTTTTCTTTTCTTTAAGATCTTTGTTTGAGAATAGCTATGCAGTTTTTAGTATAGACTTTTTATTAATATTTATTGGTATTTCAATTTTAAACAATTTTTTAAGAAATAAAAAAATATGAAATATTATTACTGGGCTTGTGATTATTCTAAAAATACAGGTGAAGGTAATCTTGCAAGATTGTTTGTAAGAAAAAATATTAAAAATGGTTTTCGTATTAAGTATAATATTACATTAAAGTTCCTTAGATATAAATATATTTTACCTTTTATAGGTGTTATTTATTGCTGGTTTTATTATTTAAAAGGAAAGAAAATTTATTACATAAATTATCTTCCTTTGTGGAATTTTTTAATTTTTATACTTTTACCCCCAAAAACAATTCTAGGTCCAATTACTGGTGGATCAAATTTCAACAAAAATATTATTAGAAAATATATATTTCCATTATTTTATTATTTAAGCCAATACATTATACTTATAAGATATAACAATATAATATTTTCAACTTCTCTTTTAAAAAAGTATCTTTTTGTTCCAATAAAAAAAATTTCAAAATATAATTTTGTATTAAGTTATTTAAAAAAAAGAAAAAAAAATAAGAAAGATTTAGATTTCCTTATATATTATCGAGAACATCAAAATAAAAAAAAATTTTTTCCATTAAGTTTTATTAAACAATTAATAGCGGCTAAATTCAAAATTTTTATAATTGGAGATAAATTAAAAATCAAAGGCTTAAAAAATTTAGGAAAAATCAATAATTCAAAAGTTAATTCGTATTTAAGAAAAACCGTCTTCAGCTTAGCTTCAGGAGAAAATATTTTAAGTTTATTTACTTTAGAATGTGTAAATAATAATGTAAAAGTTTTAGTTAACAAGAATTTTACCCAAGAAATTCCAACACCTATTAAGTCAGATGTTATTAAAGTTTCTTTTAAAGAAAAAAAAATTATTCAAAAATTGAAAAAATATTGTAATTAATTTTTTTTAGTAATTTTTTTTTTTTATTTGTCCATTTTCAATTTCAAAAACTTCATCGAATAAATCTAAATTTCTAGACAAGTAATGACTAATTAAAATAATAGTTTTTTTACCTTTTAAATTTTTTAATAAACTTGTTAAAGTATCAATTTTTAAATTATCTAAAGACGTTTCAGCCTCATCAAATATTAATATATCTGGATTTTTATATAATGCTCTCGCTATTGAAATTATTTGTTTCTGACCACCTGATAAGTTTGCTCCATCCATACCAACATCTTTATTATTTAAAACTTTTTCAAAATTTTCAAATGATTTTTTAAAATCTAAAAGTTCAAAAATATTATTTAACTTTTGATTATCTACTTTAATATCATCCAAAACTATATTATCGACAATATTGGAACTTAAAATAAAAACATTTTGTTGAACAAATCCAATTTTTTTTATCCAATTTTCCTTACAAAAATTTAAATCATATTTCTCATCAATTATAACATTTCCAGAAATAGGATTAAGTAATCCAGATATTAAATTTATTAAAGTACTTTTCCCAGATCCATTTTTTCCTTTAATAAGAATTGTGGAGTTTTTATTAATTTTAATTGAAATATTTCTTAACAAATAATCACTAGTATCCTCAAATTTGAAACTTACGTTGTTAACCTCTAGAGATTTTTTAAATTCAAAATCATTTTTATCTATTTTTTTCTCAAATTTACTTAATTGATCCAGTTGATCTAATACAGACTTAAAACCAGGATAATAAAATTTATAGTTTTGTTTATTTAAAATTATTTTATTTAAACTTGGAACTAATCTGAACACACCCACAGCATATAATGCGAATATTGGTAGGTATTCAACTATTTCTCGTCCAGATGAAATTAAATAAATGATTGACGTTGTAAAAATTATTACTGTCAACAATTCCATCCAAAACCTTTGTATGTAATTTAAATATTCAATTTTGAATTGAGAAAGAAAAACATCGTCAGTATATTTAGAAAATTTTTTATTAAACAAGTTTTGTAAGTTATAAACAATAATATCCTTTATACCTCTAACAGTTTCATTTGATAAAAATTGTACATTTCCAGTGCCTCTCTGAAAATCGTTAGACCAATTTTTTATTTTTTTTTTAAAAATTAGGAAATAAATAAAAAAAGTTACTGAAAAGAAAATAAATCCAAACAAAAAAATTTTATAATCAAAATAAATTAAAAGTATAGATAAGGACAAAACGAATAATATTTCTGTTATTAAAATTAAACAACTTATTATATAAATTCTCATACTATTAATATCATGTGTAACTTTCCTAATTAGATATTCAGAAGAATTTTTTTTGAAAAAGAAGTAACCTTTAGATATACTTTCATTAAAAAATTTTTTTGAAGTTTTAGAACAAAATTTAAAAAAAAATTTAATATAAAGGTAATGAAATAATATTAATATTAAATTTTTGAATGCAAATAGTAACAAGAAAAGAAATAAAATTAATGTTGTTTCTAAATTGTCTAAATATGGAATACTAACTTCGTCAGTAGAAAATAATATTTTAAATAGAGGCACAATCGCAGAGAATGAAATCATTTCTAAAGCGGTTGTAAGAAAGATGCCTAGAAAAATAATAAGAAATAATGATTTCTCACTATTATTTAAATATTTGTATAAATATAAAATTTTTAACACTAATAATTTTTATAAGACTTATTTAATAATAAATATATCAGGATTATTGTATATAATTAAATTTCTTAAACAACTTCAAATTTTAAAAGTCCTTTTGGCTGAACTTTTCTTATCAATAAAAATTGATAAAAGATTTTGTTGTTTTTGAAAAATTAAAAAAAATAATTTTAAGAGCATTTTTAAAAAAACTAATAATGCATTATTGTTTGAATTATTTTGGACACCTTCATTTCTTAGATCATTACTATAATTAAAAGTAATTATATGTTTCGTCTCAGGTTCGAAAGATGATAATGTTTTGTAAATTTCTCTTTCAGTCCATCTATATATATAATTTGGTACTCCACTTTCCTCTACTCCTCCTTTTTTATTTGCTTTATCTACACTAGATATCTCAAATTTTTCAGAAAAGCCAAAAAGAGAAGAAAGTTTCATTATCAGTGAGTCATTTCCCTCTATAATTAATGTACCTATTTTGGAAACTCTATACATCTCTGTAAGCGCTGAATGAGGTTTACGCATATGGTGTAAACAGGCATGTGTTACAACATAATCAAAATGATTATCTTGGTATGGGATATTAGTTGCATCTATATTTAATATTTCAAATGAAAATTTATTGTTTTCAGATTGTAAATTACTTATTGTAAAATTCTTATATCCCAAATTTTTATAAAGTTTATATTCGTCTTCTGAACCCCC
>MDTB01172407.1_pt1 | contig 14825 bp, 13 predicted proteins | sample 811161 | NCBI WGS metagenome assembly MDTB01 (sample SAMN05326650, study PRJNA326480) | marine metagenome | isolation source: seawater | place: Mediterranean Sea | collected 2009
TCCAGCTGTATTTACAGGTATTAATTTCTGACCAGCAAATAAGCCTTTTGAAAGTTCAATTTCAAAATCTTGACCATAATTTTTCAATTGAGCTTCAGCAAATTTTCTAACTCTTTCATGAGAAAACTGAATATCATCTTTTGTTTTTTGATCTAACTCTTTCTTAATTTTCTCAATTCTCTCTTTAGAAACAATAATTTCTCCATCGTATTTATCAAATTTTTTAGTTAAATCTTTACAAGCTTCTTCTTTTGAATCTTCAATCTCTTTTAATAAATTTTTAACTATTTCAGTCGTTTTGCTATCATCAGTAGATGATGTTTTTGGTGATTTTTTTAAATATTTTATAGCCATTTATTAATTATATGAATTAGTAAAGCTTTTTAAAGCAAATTAGTTTTTTTTCAATCAAACATTTAATCTAATGCTACCACTGCTGCAGCGATTGAAGCTAATCTTGCTGAAGCCTCATCCGACCTACTTGTAATAACTACTGGAACTTTTCCACCAATTACAACGCCAGCAGCACAGGCTCCACAAAAGTATATTAACATTTTTACTAAAGCATTTCCCGTTTCTACACTAGGTACTAATAAAACGTCAGCCATACCAGCAACATCATTTTTGATACCTTTTATAGAAGCTGATTTTTTTGAAACACTATTATCAAAAGCTAATGGACCAAATATATCAGCATTTAAATTTTCTTTTTTTGCTAGCTTAGTTATTTCAGCAGCCTCTATAGAACTTGGAACACTATCCAAAATTTCCTCAGTTGCAGATAAAACTGCAATTTTAGGTCTATTAATTCCTATTCTGTTTGAAAAATTTACAACATTTCTTAAGATATGTAATTTTGTTTTTATATTTGGTAAAACGTTCAATGCTCCATCAGTAATTATTAATGGTTTATCTTCTTTACCTAGTGTCATATGCCAAATATGACTTAAGCGAGTTTTGCCTAATAGATTATATTCTCTTTTTAAAACCTCTTTCATTAATATGTCTGTATGGATATGTCCTTTTACTATTATTCTTATTTTTCCATCGCTAGCTAATTTTGTAGCGATTGCAGCAGTTTTGTTTTCTACTGATTCATTTATTATTTCAAAATTTGAGATGTCCCATTTAAGATCTTCTGCACACTTTAAAATTTGTTGTTTATCCCCAATAAAAATAGGATCTATTAAATTTTCTTTTACAGCGTCTTGAGCTGACAACATCGGCAAAGGCTTACCTGCATTTACAATAGCCACCTTTACATGTTTTTTTTTATGGGCATAGTTTAAAAGATTAATAGGGCAAACAATTTCTTTATTTGATAACATTATTTTGTTAGATGTATCATAACCTTAAAGCAATAAAAATGAAAATCTATTAATTAAATGATTAGATGAAAAAAAGAATTAAACTTTCTGCTGGTATTACCTTAATAAATAAAAAGTTTAAGAAAGGAGAATTTTATCATTATTTTGAGGAACCCGATAACGTAATTATAATTCCAAAAATTAATAATCAATTTGTCCTAGTAAATCAAAAACGAGAACCAATTAATAAAAATAACTACGAGTTCCCTATGGGTTGGATTGATAAAGGTGAAAATTCTTTTGATGCTGCAAATAGAGAATTGATTGAAGAAACAGGGTATAAATCACTTAAAAAACCTCAAAAAATTACTGAATTTTATGCTGATCCAGGCAGGGGAAGTAGGAAATGTATTTGCTACTACTCTAAAAATCTTTTGTTGGTAGGTAAAGGAGAAAGAAATATTAAAGTTTTTTTTAAAACCAAAAAAGAGATATTAAAAATGATAAATTTAAAACAATTCAATAACTCATCACATATTGCTGCATTCTTTTTTTTTATTAATAAATTTTAATTTTCAATTTTAGGATTTGGCAAAGGTATTATAAATTTTCCTTTAAAACCTTTTTTCTTGAGATTTCTTTTTAATTCATCTTTGATATGCCACGAAAACAACAGAAGATAATCTGCCTTTTTTTGTTTTAATATATTTTCATTTAATATTGGTATCTTAGTACCAGGAATATAATTTCCTATTTTATAGGAGCCATTTATTTCTAAGACACAATCAATAATTTCCTGATCCAAACCAACATAATTAATCAAAGTCGATGCTCTTGACGGAGCCCCTACACCAAAAATTGTTTTTTTTCCTTTTTTTAATTTATTAATAATATTGAATAATTTTATTTTTGAATTTACTACATTTTGTTTAAATTGATTAAAGCTTTTTTTATTTAAACTTTTATTTTCCTTTTGTAATTGGAGCTTTACATTTTTAGAAATTTTATATTTACCTTTTCTTGCAGCATAAACTCTTATCGAGCCCCCATGTGTTGATATTTCTTTAGTATTAATTATTTCTAATTTATGTTTTTTGAATAAATAATTTAAACTTTGAACTGAGTAATATCTAAGATGTTCGTGATATATGGTATCATATTGAACAGTTTTTATTAGAGGTAACAAATAATGTGACTCAGTAATAAATATCCCATCATTATCTAAAGTTTTTAAAACATTTTTAACAATATTATTTATATTATCTATATGAGCAAAAACATTTGTTGCAGTAATTATTTTTGCTTTTCCATATTTTTGTAATATTTTTTTTGTTGTTTTGTTATCAAAATAGTCAATTATAGTTGGTATTCCTTTTTTAATTGCTAGTTTTCCAATTTTTTCAGGTGTAACCCCCAAAACTCTGTGAAAATTCTTAAAATTACTAAGTAGGTTTCCATCGTTAGATCCTATATCTATGACCAGGTCTTTTGATTTTAGATTAATCATTTTTATTGTGTCTTTATACAGATCAGAAAAGTTATCTCTTAAAATTTTGGTAGTGCTGCTTGTATAAGGATAAGAATAAGGAAATAATATTTCTTTATCTACAATACACCCTAGTTGTGCTAGTTTAGATTTTCTGCAATACAAAAGTTCTGCAGGGAAAGAAATTTCCTCTTCCAAAGATGACCCTATTTTTCTTAAAGTATTTACAGGCGGCAAATAACCTAAAAAAATTAAAGACTTTAAATTATTAGAGTTTGAAATTTGACATTTTGTTACAATTTTTGAAAATTTTTTAATCATTAAGAATTATTTTTTTTATACCGTGTCTTAAACTAATCTCTTGATTAAATCCAAGCTTTTTAATTTTTTTTATGTCAGGGCATCTTTTACTGGGACTACCTTTTAATAACTTAGATTTTATAATCTTAATTTTTTTTTTGTAAATTTTAGCAATTAAATTCACTAAAAAAGAGATCTTAACTTTTTCTGAAGTGCCAATATTATATATTTCAGTGTTTTTTCCTTTGCGAAAAATTTTATCAAATCCACTTATAAAATCATCAATATGAATAAATGATCTTATTTCGTTTCCGGTACCATGAATTAAAAAACTTTTTCTTTTTCCAATTTTTTTAAATCTGTTTATAAATTCTGGAATTACATGGTCATTTCCCATATCTTTTCCATATACATTATGCGGCCTGAATATAATAAATTTTTTTAAATATTTTTTTGCAAAGTGAAGTCCATATAATTCTGAAAAAATTTTTCCTCCGCCATATGAATATCTAGGGTTGTGAATATCGGGGATTTTAAGCATTTCCATTTCATTTGTAGGAAACTTAAGTGGATTTTGATAAACTTCAGAGCTTGATGCTAAGAAAAAATTTTTAACTTTTTTATGTCTACAAAATTCTAAAATATTCAAAAGTCCATTAACAGCAATATCTAAAATTTCATAGGGTTTTTTGTAAAAGTGCTTTGTTCCATTTACATATGCAAGATGTATAACAGTATCAATTTTATTATGTATAGATAATAGTTTCGTTTTATTTCTAATATCTCCTTTTATAAACTTAATTTCATTTCTTACTTCTTCAATTCTTCTAGATCTTCCACGTGAATTATTGTCCAAAACAATAACATTATGTTTATTTCTTACCAAATATTTTACGATTGCGGAGCCAATAAACCCACTCCCACCTGTTACTAAGATATTTTTTTTCAAATTAATAATTAATTTTTATTTATTTAAACACATACTATTTTTTATATAAAATTAAATCTACCAAATAATATCTATGTTCTTTTATCCGATTATATTTAGTTATATCATCTAAATAATTACACTTAAAGTTATTAAGAGGGTGATAACAAATTACCCAAAACTCAACCAAATTTTTAGCATGGTCTTTATTAAAATAGTTAAGATCTTTATATTTTTCATAATCTATTTTTTTAAAATAATTTTTAAGCCAAAAAAAGCTATCTTGGTTTTCTGAGATAATCATTACGTCTGTGGTTTTATTTTGAGTTGTGTGCTCAAGAATTTTTTTAAACATGGGCTTAGTATGATTTCTTTTAAAAACTTCCAAATAGTTGTTCACAAAAGTAAAAAAACATAAAGTGATGATTAAACTTTTTTTAAATTTTTTAACCCTTAATAAAAATGAAGACAATAAAATTATAATTGGTATAAGTACAAATATAATATATCTGTCTGTTAAAATTGGCATTTTAACGTAACCATACACAATCGGAATTATATAACTTACTACAAATATCAAAAATAATAATTGAAAATAAGATTTTCTTTTAAAGATTTCATTTCTTGAATGAATTATTAAATAAATAAAAATGATTAAGTACAAATAACCCATAATTTTTGAGCCAAAAAATCTTGGAAAAAAATATTCAATATAAAATCTAGAACTTAACTGCTGTAGCCAAAAAACTTCATTGGTTAAGTTTTTTATTAAGAAAGGGTACATTAAGACTAAGTATAATAAAAAAGTAATCAAATAATTTATAATTAGAAATATAAATTTTTTTTTTTCATTCATAAAATTCAGTGAAAATAATGATTGCGCTAAAACTAATAGTCCAAAAAAAATATGATTAATTAAACCACACAAGTTTATGACGATATAGATAAATCCTAGGGAATATTTAATCTTACTATCATTAGAATTTAAAATTTTAATAAAAGTAATCAAACTTACCAATGCTAAAAAAAAACCAAAACTATATCCGCGCAATTCCTGGGAATAACTAATTAAATGCCAACAATGACTTGCTAAAAAAGCAACCAAAAGAAAGCTTTTGGTTTTATCAATTTGGTAAGATAAATAAGTTATTAAGATAATATTTACTGAACCAATAAAAGATATAAATAACCTACCAAGCTCTGGTGAATATCCAAAAAAATAAAAAAAATATTTAAGAATAAAATCAAATAACATATTTTGTCCCCAGCCTGGACCAATACTTCGTTGATAGGTTTCCAAAAAACTTAATTCAGGATCAGACATCCAAAAACCGAAAAATTCATCAAGCCAAAGATCATCAAAATTTGATTGATAAAATCTGTAAAAAATTCCTAGAGATAAAAAAATTATTAGAAAAAAGTTTTGTTTTTTTGAAAAGATATTTTGGAAAGACATTATTAATTAATAACTCAAAAAATTATTTAAATTTATTTGTCATTTTAATTCCCCAAAAAAACCATTTTAAGTATTCTTTAGTCCAAGAACCTAATTTAAAAGTGGATGAGCCGCCAAATAGTCTATCAACTGATTTAATTGGATATTCTGACAATTTGTATCCTTTGAGATAAGATTTTATTGAGATCTCAAAAGCAAATGCCCAACCAATAGGATTGGATTGAAAATCTATGTCACTCCAAACTTTTTTTTTCATCATTTTTATACCAGTTGTACAATCAGTTAATGGGACCTTAGAAACAAAATTAAAAATTTTATTTGCAGTTCTAGATAAAATTGACCCCATTAAAGACCCACCTAATCTTGCACCTCCTTTACTATAACGAGTGCCACTTATTAAATCATAATTTTCTAGTTTTATTTTTTCGTACATTTTTTCTATAGAAATAATTGGAAAAATTTCATCAACAGCTGTGATCAATATAATTTCATTAGATGAATTACTTATCCCTGTTTCAATTGCATTTCTTACCCCGGGACCTATTTTATTATGTATAATTTGAACATTATTAAATTCTTTTTGTAAAATTTTCGCAGACTCTATTGAATTATCTGTTTGGTTGTCATGTACAATTATTATTTCTGAATTAATTTTGAGAGAAGAATTCAATAATCTTACCATTATTAGCAAACTTTCTTTTTCATTATAAACTGGTAAAATTATTGAAATTTTTTCACTCATTGTAAATATTTCTTGGTAAAGTTATTTACTAGTAGACATATCTTTTTTAAATCATTTTTATTTAAATCTAACGTTGAGGGAAGCCATAAAAGTTTTTCATTAAACATTTTTGATACTTCTAAATTATCAAAACTTTGTTTGTAAGGTTTACAATAATTTATTGGATGCCAAAAAAGTCTAGTTTCAACTCCATTTTTCATTAAATATTTATGAAGTTCATCTCTTTTTGAACAATATAAATCAGTCCATAAAGGCACTTCTCCATTTTTGGTATCAAATTCGAATAGTTTTATTTTTTTATTTTGAATTAAATTTCTTTTGTAAAATAAATAATTATCTGTAAGTTTTTTTTTTTCTATATTGAATAGACTTTAATTGTGAAATACCCAGGGCGCTTTGTAAATTAGTATATTTAAAATTATATCCAATACTTTCATATCTATCTTGACCACCATTTGAAGATCCTACTCTACCCTGATTTTTTAATTGTAGTAACTTTTTATAAAGAGATGAATTATTTGTTACCACTACACCACCTTGCCCGGTTGTAATTATTTTTGGTGGTGAAAATGAAAAACATCCTAAATCTCCAATAGTCCCTAAATATTTGTTTTGTTTTTTTGAGATAAATGCTTCAGCTGCATCTTCAATTAATTTTATTTTGTATTTTTTTGCGACTCTTTTTAAATCTAGAATATTTGATCCTCTTCCAGAAACATGAACAGTTATAATAGCTTTTGTTTTTTTATTTATTTTTCTTTTTAATTTTTCGGTATCAATTAATAGATCATTTTTATTTATATCAACAAGTATTGGTTTTGCTCCCGCAAGACTAACAGCATTTACTGTTGCAGCAAAAGTTATATTTGGAACTATTATTTCATCCCCATTTTTAATATTTAAAGATTTTAAAGCTAAATAGATAGCTATTGTTCCGCTAGTTGTTGCAACTACATATTTTATCTTTAAAAGTTTGGCAATTTTTTTCTCAAATTCCCTGGTATATTTACCCTCATTAGGAATTTCTTGTTTAAGAATATTGTTTAGAAGAAAATTTATATCTCGTCTATCCAATTTTGGGGATACAAAATTAAAATCAATCTTATTTTTTTTCATAGTGAAAACCAATTAACATGTTATTACTATAATATTTAGATGATTAAAAATAAATTTTGTATTGTTGGAATTGATAATGATTTTGAAGAGTTTATCATTGAAAATAAAGGTAATTATCTTGGTTTAATATCAAACTATAAAAAAAATTATAAAATAACAAAAAGGGCAGGTAAAGAAAAAATCACTGACTGGTTAAAATTAAAAAAAAAATATAATCCAAATATTTTTATTGTAATTGATCAGGGAAAGGAAAGAAAGTCATTAACCGATAAAATATATAAAAAAAATGTAAAAAATTTAATTATGAGTAAAACTTATATAGATAAATTTGTTATGAAAGATTTATCAACTAAAAAAGGGATCTTAATTCAAAAACTATGCTTTATATCTTCTAGAGTAAATATAAATAATGGTGTTAAAATAAATGTTGGTTCACAAATTCATCATGATGTTTTAATTGGAGAATATGTTACAATTGCTCCAAGAGCATTAATTCTAGGATCTGTTAAAATTGGAAAATTTACTTACATAGGTGCTAATGCAATTATAAAACAAGGGGTGTCGATTGGTAAGAATGCAGTTATAGGAGCTGGAGCTGTTGTAATTCGAAATGTCAAAGATAATGATGTAGTTGTTGGAAATCCTGCAAAATCAATTAAATAATATCCCAAATATCTATTAATTTTTTCTTCTTTTTATTTATTTTTAATTTTTTATACGCCTTATGAGGAGCCCCAATTATTATTATATCTGATTTATTAATTAATTCTTTTTTAGATATTCCATTTTTAGTTTTGTAATATTCGTCTGATTGTAAAATTTTTAAATTTAACTTTTTTAACTTATTGAGTAATACGATTGATAGCGAGTCCCTAGTGTCGTCCGTTTCACCTTTAAAAGTTAAACCTAATAAGCCAATTTTTTTCGACTTATAACTGTTAAACTTTTTTAATTTATCGATTATTAAGTTTGGAATATTCTCGTTCACCTTCATTGCAGCAGAACCTAGAGAAAAAGAATTTTTCGTAAAATATTTTAGCTGCATTGTATCTTTCACAAGACATGGCCCAGCTGTAAAACCTGCATTAGTTAAATTTAAATTTCTAGCATAACCGTCCTGCATTATATTTCTTACTCTTTTAAAATCTAAATTATTTAAATGGCAGATTGTATATAGTTGGTTTGCTATGGCAAAATTTATATAACGATTTGCATTTGAATATAATTTAATTAATTCAGCCTCTAAAATCGAAGTTTTAATTATTTTTTTTGAAATTTTTAAAAATAATTTTTTTGAACTTTCAAATGCACTCTTCTTTTCACAAGCTAAAATTTGTGGTAACTTTGGTAATTCAATGAGAGATTTACTTTGGACTATGCGCTCTGGACCATAAACAAGGTTACTATTTTTGTTTTTAAGAATTTTTTTTATTTTTTGATTTGTTCCAGGCAACACAGAACTTCTAACAACTAGAATTTGGTTTTTGTTAATTCTATTTTTTAGTTTCTTTATTAATCCATAAAAACCAACAAGATCTGGTTTTAATTTTTTATCTATAGGTGTACCTATACAAATTATTATATATTTACTTTTAGATATATTACTTAAGTCATTTTCATAAAAAAATAATTTTTTCTTATTAGCTTTTTGTAATAATTTTTTAGCTCCGATCTCTAAAAAAGGCATCTTATTTTCTTCAATATTTTTTAGAGCTTTTTTGTTTTTATCAATAAGATGAATCTTGAAATTCTTTGATGCAAAAGCAAGTCCTAAAGGCAAACCAACATGACCCGCTCCTCCAATTATACTAATATGATTACTTGTTTGATTATTCATTAATATCTTAATTATAGTAGATATATTTTGATACAATATTAGAAAAAAAATGTAAAATATATTTTATCACATGATTAGAAATTTCTTTTGTACTCTATTAATTTTTTTTATTGTAATTTTATCATTATATAACTGGGACGTAATTAACTTAACCTACGAGGAAACAACTATAATAAGTGAATATTTTGATAACAAATATAATCACAAAAATGATTTATTGAGATACCTGGTATTTATATCATTACCATTAATATCTTACTTTTTAGTTAAGTCGATTAATATTTCTCAAAACTATCAATTTTTGAAAAGTAGAATATTAGACAAAGAAATAAAATTTATTAATACTAATAACCTCTTAAATATTCTAACAATTTTTTTTATCACTTTTACCATACTAGAATTTCTGTCGATAAATTTTCCAATGAATAAAATTGATATTTTTCATGAAGGCCAACAAATGAGCTCAGCTTTTAAATATTTAAAAGATCAAAGTTTATGGTCAGGCTCTTATGTAACAGTAGGAATATTTTATGAGACAATATCATCAAATTTAATATGGAAATTTTTAGATCAATTAAGTATTGGATCAACAAGATATTTAAATTTAATTTATATCTTAATCTTAAAATTAATTTTAGTTGTAATCTTTTATCAAATTACAATTTTGTCAAAATTAAAAGAGTCGCTTCAACTTTTTTTTTACTTTTTGCTTAACTTTAGTGGCTTTCAACTAATAAATTATACTGGTGGTGTAGATAATCTTATTTGGAGAGAAATCTTTCCTTTATTAACTTTGTTAATTTTTCTTCAGATATTTATCAAACCTAATTTAAAAAATTATCTAGTGATTTTTTCTGGTCCAATAAGCGCCTTATCTATTTTCTGGAGTGTGGATAGAGGAATTGTTTGTAACCTGATGTTGATTTTTCTAATAGGTTATTTGCTTATTAATAAAAATTTTAAATCTTTTTTTAATTTATTATTTTCAATAATTTTCACCTGGATAATATTTTATTTTTATTTAGGAAATGAATTTCAATATTTTCTTGAAAATACAACTTCAGTATTAAATGAGATGAATATTATAGGAGGAATAATACATCCTTTACCTTTTTCTGATGAACCAAATTCAGCTAGGGCGACTAAAACTTTACTTCTAATTTCAATATCAACAATTTTTTCATTGGAATTATTTTTTTTTCAGAAAATAAAAATAGAAAATAAATTTATTTTTGCATTGATAGTAATTTCTATATTTTCATTTTTAAGTTATGGATATGCCATTGGGAGAAGTGACGGCCCTCACATTAAATCCTCTTTCGGTTTTGTGCAAATTTTTTATTCAATAATTATTATATATTTCTTTTTAACGTATCTAAATAGATTTAGTGTTTTTTCCAAAATTTTATCTCATAAAAAAAAGATATTTTCGTTGATTATAATTTTATCAATACTAAATTTTAATTTAAATACTCAGAATATTTTAAATTTTAGTGAACGTCTAAATAAATATACAAAATTGGAAGATAATTTTTTTTTAAATGAAAAAGAAATAAGTTTTGTAAGTAATGCAAAAAAAATAGTTGAAAAATATGAGTGTGTTCAACTTTTTACCAATGATGTTATGTTATTATATCTATTAAGAAAACCAAGCTGTTCAATTTTTTATTTTACAATTACTGTTGGGTCTAAGGAAAATCAAATGAAACTTAATAAATTTATGTCCAATACTCAGATAGTAATTTCAGACACCTATGAAAATGAATTTTCACCAAGTTATAGATTGAAATATACAAATAAATATATTCAAGATAATTATGAAAATATTTACGAAGAAGATGTTTGGGTTATTAAAAAAAAAATTAATTAGATCTAATCCAATAGCTCTTTCATTTCAATTCTAATTTGATTTGAAATTTTAATCCTTTTTTTGCTATTTACTCTATTTCTTGCATATTTGTTTTGTCCGGGATACATAATTTCTTTGACTCCTTTAACCTTTGGTAGCTTCTTAATTTTTATGAAATTATATCTAACTCTACTGTTAAAATTTTTCACAAATAAATTATTTTTGAATACAATAAACAAATGCCCTACATTTTGTGGGCCAGAAAAATCATCAAAAGGGTCTTTTACTTCACCTGCATGACTGCTTCCTGTTAAAACCCCACTTAATATATCGACCATCCATGCCAATCCTGATCCTCTATATCCAGCGATCGGCAATTGAACACCCTCTAGAGCCTTGTTTGGGTTAATTGTAGGCTTTCCGGATTTATCTAACGCAACACCTTTTGGAATTTTTGTGTTTGTTTTGGACGCAAATCTAATTTTTCCTCTATTGATCACTGACATTGATGTATCTAAAATAAATGGCACTTTTGAACCAGATGGAGTTCCGAAACATATTGGGTTTGTTCCAAATAAACTTTTTCGTGCTCCGTGGGGTGCAATAGCAGGGGGCGCATTTGTATATATCATTGCAATCAAATTTTTTTTAACAGCTTGCTCTGCGTAATAACCAGACAAACCATAATGGTTACTATTTTTTACAGCGACCATTCCAATTCCAGTTTTTTTTGCATTTTTTATTGCCCTTTTAATTGCTAAATCTGCAGCAACAAAACCTATACTATTATTCGCGTCTATATGTGAAATAGATTCTGATAATTTTTTTATACTTATTTTAGGTTTTGGATTAATTAATTTTCTTTTTATTCTTTCACAGTACATTTTAAGTCTTGAAAGACCGTGTCCATAAGCTCCAACTAATTCAGCATTGATTATTGCTTCAGCGCATATTTTTGAATGTAACAAAGATAAATTATGTTTTCGTAAAATTTTAATTATTGTATTTTTTAACTCTTTATTTTTCATTCGTTAATCACATTATTTATATTGATAGTTGAGATTACTCAATATAATAAGTAACTTTATTCACTCATTAAATAAATTAGAACAATGTTTTTACCAAATAAATTTAAACCCACAAAACAAAAGAAATTTGATTTACGAAATTCAAGAGAAAAATTTTTTAAAAGAAAATCTAAAAATCTTGAATTCCTCTTAAACAAAAGATTTAATTGGATGAAAAGATATCTAAAAAAGAAAAATTATATTATTGAATTAGGATCTGGGAATGGTCTTTTTAAAGAGGTTCTTAAGAATAAGAAAATTATGTTATCCGATATTGAAGTTTATAAATGGATTGACTTAAAAATTGATATGAATAATTTTAAATTAGACAAAAAATTTAAAAAAAAAGTTGATGTTTTTGTAATAAATCATGCGTTACATCATTGTGCTTATCCCGCAAAACTTCTTAAAGAATTAAGTAAATATCTCAAAAAAGGAGGTTTAATACTTATAAATGACCCTGAAATTTCATTTTTTTTTAAATTCTTTTTATATCTTTTGAATCATGAAGGTTGGTCAATGGATAGTAAAGTCTTTAATCTCAAAAAACCATTATTCAATCCAAAAAATCCTTGGTTTTCAGATAATGCAATTGCATACCATCTTTTCAACAAAGAAAAAAAGTTTATTAAATTTTTTCCCGAATATAGGATTGAAAAAAATGTTTTAAATGAATTTTCTATTTTTCTTAATTCTGGTGGCGTTGTCTCAGATAGTTTTTTTATTCCTTTGACTAATTTTTTTCTCAAAGTAATTGACTTTTTTGATAATATTTTAATATCTTTTTTCCCAAAAGTTTTTGCATTGAACAGAAGAGTTGTTTTAAAAAAGATTAAGTAAATTAAAAACATTTACTTATATTATATACATCTAATATTTTTGTTCTTTTTTCTTTTGAAAAACATTGATTTTGGAATATTGTTTCCACTATTTTATCATCTCCTGCTAGTGGCTTAATAACAAAAATTTTTTTTATATTTTTTTTATTAATTTTTTCTAAAAAAAATTCTTTATAATAATCAAATAACCTATGATCTTTTGTTGGATATACATGATAGTAATACCAATACTTACTAGGGGAATTGTCATTAATTCCTAAAATCACTGAAATAAACTGATAATCTGTAATAATTGATATATTTTGTTTTTCTTTTTTGATTATTTCAATAACTTCTTTTAACTTTTCAATTTCTTCTATTGGATTCGTTTTATTATTAAATGTAATCCACTTGAGTGGGTATAATTTTTTATCTATTAAACTTGCTTCTATCTTTAATTTTATATCATTCTTTGTTAAATCCATAAAATTTCTACTCACAATATATTTATTGAGATAATACAATGAAACTAAGATGGTAAGTATGATTATTAAACTATCTTTTTTTAGATTTTTTATCTTTAGAAAAGAATGTGAAATCCCTGCATATATAGGAATTAAAAAAAATATAAAATTTCCATTTATTGTCATTAATTGATGAGATATGAAAGCATAACTAGAAAGAATTAGAGACCCAAAATATATAAATCTATTATCTGAAAAAAATTCTTTTTTAATTATTAAATTGATTAGTTGAATGTATAGAGGAAGGAGAGATATATGTAGCCATTTATGTTTCAAGAAAATTCTCTTATAATCAAATGGAAAGAGAAAATTTTCAAATCTATTTTCTCCAATTGATAAAGGATAGTCTATATATTGTTTATAAAAATCTATGAATCGTATTTCATAAAGATTAAAGATTAAATATATCAATAAAACTATTACTAGAGTTTCTAATAATAAAATGATCGTTTTTTTGAAAAAAAAATTTTTGAATAAAAAAATAATATAGAAGACTCCTATTATCAAAAAGATATATGAAGTAGGAGATTGTTTTGTAAAGAAAGAGCAAAAAAATAATACTGGTAAAAAATACCATAAATTTGTTTTTATTTTTTTTATTGAAACAATAAAAATAAGAATTGAAATTATTGATAGTATTGCTGCATGATGATCCACATAGGGAGTCCCCGCGCTAGGATATGCTAGAATAACAGTCAGCACTGAATAGATAAATGAATAATTTCTAGGAAGATCAAAGTTAATTAAACTATAGTAAACGACTAATCCAAGAACAGCATTCATTATTGAAGCATGAAGAACGTAGGCTGTCCAATTTACTCCCAAAATTTTAAATAAAATTGCTTGAATAACATCTATAAATGGACCAGTTATAGTCCAATAGTCTTTAAAAGGATAAACACCATTGAGCATTTCATAAGAAGAATTAAAAGGAAAAAAACTATCTATTGGAAAAATTCCTATATTTCCAAAATACTGATTAACAGCAATGGAAATAACAATGATAAATATAAGATTAATTATATGGATTTTTTGCGTTTTGGTAATCATTTTGTAAAAAGTGATTGGTAATAATCTTTTTATCCTTTACCTCTCCAGGGGATAGTTTTATCAATTATCTTTCTTAAAGTAATATCAAATAAAAGACCAAGCATTCCCATTATAAAGATTGTTATCCATATCACCTCATATTGAAAATATTTTTTAGCAACGTTTTCAACAAATCCTATTCCAGTAGTTCCAGCTAAAAATTCAGCCGCAACTAATGTTCCCCAGCACATTCCCACTGCTACTCTTATTCCCGTAAGAATTTCTGGTAATGAATTGGGAAATATAACATATCTAAGTATTTGTTTTTTAGATGCACCAAGTGAGTGAGCAGCGTGAATTTTAGAA
>MDTB01236285.1_pt1 | contig 14825 bp, 11 predicted proteins | sample 811161 | NCBI WGS metagenome assembly MDTB01 (sample SAMN05326650, study PRJNA326480) | marine metagenome | isolation source: seawater | place: Mediterranean Sea | collected 2009
AAATGTTTGTTACCTAATTTTTTTATATTTTTATTTTTTAAACCTTTCGAGCCTGATCTAATACCTATTAGGGCTAAAATGTTTTTTTTCATGTAATTTTTTAAATCATTCTAGTATACTTTTAATCACTTTTGGTAACTAATAAATAATGAAGGATGTTATAACAATCAAAAAATTATGCGCACAAAAATTTTACATGATAAATTAGGAAAAATCCCTTTAGTAATTGCAGAGGTGGGTCAAAATCATCAGGGTTCTCTTAAGATAGCAAAAGAATATATAAGAGAGTTTTCCAAATGTGGTGCCGATATAATTAAATTTCAAGCACGGAATAATAAAAGACTTTTTTCGAAAGAAGCCTACAATAAAATTTATGATAGTGAAAACTCTTTTGGTAAAACTTATGGACAGCACAGAGAAAAACTTGAATTGAGCTTTAATGATCTTAGAGAATTAAAAAAAGAATGTAAAAAGAGAAATCTTCTATTTATGGTTACTCCATTTGATGAAACTAGTTTAAAATTAGTATCTAAATTAAATGTAGATATAATTAAAATAGCTTCATTTGATCTAGGAAATTTACCTTTTATTAATTTAATATCAAAAGAAAAAAAAGTTGTTGCTATAAGTATTGGAGGAGGTAATTCAAAAGAAATAGAATATAGCATAAATTTATTACAAAAAAAAAAAATTAAAATCATATTATTACATTGTGTTTCTGAATATCCCTGTCCTCACAATCATTTAGGTCTTGAAAATATAAAATTATTAAAAAAAAAATTTCCTAAATGTATAGTTGGATTATCTGACCATTTTAATGGAATACTATCTGGTCCAGTAGCTTTCTTACAAGGGGCAAGAGTATTTGAAAAACATGTGACCTTAAATAGAGCATGGAAAGGAACGGATCATAGTTTTGCATTAGAGCCAGAGGGTTTTAGAAAATTTACCCGAGATATACATAGGGTGGGCCAAATGTTAAAACCAAAGAAACAAAAACAAATTGGGAAAGAGCCAGTTTTTATTAAGCTTGGAAAATCTCTTATAACTACTAAAGATTTAAAAATTGGAGAAAAAATAAAGTTAGAAAATCTTAGTGGAAAAATATTTGAAAAAAATTTAATAATGGTAAGGTATTCTCATAAAGTAAGAGGTAAAGTGGTTAAAAAACCTATGCTAAAAGGTGAACCATTACTATTTAAAAATCTTAGATAAGGTGAAAAAAATAAAAAATAATTATTCAAAAGTAATTTTTCCCATTAAAAAAAAAATCGGAAAAAGAGATTGGGGAGAGGAAATACTTTTAACACTTATACCATCAGTTTTATCATTAAAATTATTAAAAATTAAAAAAGGAAAAAAGGGAGGAATACAATACCATCACAAAAAAAATGAATGTGGATATGTATTATCTGGAAAACTTTTAGTGAGATATGATAGACGTAATAACAAGTTGTCAAAAAAAATTCTTAAAACTGGAGATGTTTTTCATTTTCCTCCGGGAACCGTTCATCAAGAGGAAGCATTAACGAACTGCCAAATAATTGAAGCATCTAGTCCTCATTTTAATGATAGGGTCAGAGTAGATGAGAGATATGGCTTTTCTTCAAAAAATGGATTGCCAACAACAAAAAAAAAGAATGTTATAAAAAAATAAAACAATAAAAATTATATAAAAGTTTATGATTAAAGTTATCGAGTACTTTTCTAATCAAGTTTATTTTTTAAAATTTTTAATACATGTTTACAAAAACTTTAGAGTAAAAAAAACCAAAGACCCAAAAAATATTACATTGGTTGAATTTAACACTCACAAACCTGCAATAATAGGTATTTTATATTTAATAAAAAATTTACAGAAAAATCAAAATTCTAAAGTTGTTTTTTTTTATCCTGGAATAGCTTTTGATTATAAAAGGTTTGTTAAGAGATTAATAAATTTAATTGCTTTTAATTTTAAACAAACTTTAACATTTTTATTTATTGGTGGTTCAATAAAAATATTAACTAATTTTAAACCTAGAGATGACAAAAATGTTGAAAAAATATTCAAAGAGACTGTAAGCAATTTTAAAGATAAGAAAGATTTATCTGTTTTGAAATTAGAAAATATATTGGTTGGCGATTTATTTTATGATACATATACAAGGTGGAATGCAAAACCAACTGTAGATTTTAAGTCGGAGGAATTTAAAAATGAGCTATATAAATACTTTAAAGAGTTTTATAAGTGGTTAGAAATTTTTGAAAATGATAAAATTTCATCATTGGTTGTAACTCATCCTGTTTATAATTTAGCATTACCTTTAAGAATAGCTCAAAAATTTGATATACCTGCATATATTGGATCAATTAACTTTTTACAGTATTTTGATAAAGATAGAAAACATCTTTGGGATAATAAATATAGAAACAGTTTTTCTACTTTGAATAATGATGAAAAAAATAAAGCTTTAAAATTCTCCAAAAAAAAACTTGAAATAAAATTTAATCCAAATGAAATTTCTGAAAACGATAGTCAAAATTCTATAATACAAAGAGATGTTTACTGGGGAAGACTAAATACATTTAGCCCCATTAGAAGAAGAGATTTTTTCAAAAAAAATGGAAAAAAAAATGTTGTTGTTTTGGCGCATTGTTTTTACGATGCCCCTCACAATGAAGGTGATTGGCTCTTTCCTGATTTTTATGAGTGGATTGATCACTTATTTAAAATTTCAGTTCAAACAGATTACAATTGGTACATTAAAAAACATCCAGCATCTGTTCAGCAAAAATTAAATGATCAGACTATTGATGAATTTGTTGAAAAGTATCCAAATATTGAAGTTCTAGAAAATGTAAATAATTCCGAACTTTTGGCTGATAAAGTAGATTTAATATTAACCGCTTGGGGTTCGGCAGGTTATGAATTTTCATACCACAATGTTCCTGTGATTTTAGCATCAAACAATTGTTCTTATATAGGTTATAATTTTACATTTAAGCCAAAAAATATTGAAGAATTCAATTATGCAATTAAAAATTTTCAATTAATAAATTTTAATTTTGATAAGGAAGATATTTATAAATTTTATTACAATCAAATATTAACCCATTGGGATTTGTATCCTAATTATCAAAAATATGTAAATGGTTTAAGTAGTAATTTAAGTAAAGAGGATAAAATATATAAAAATTGGTGTAAAGATTTTGAAGAAGAAAAACATTTAAAAAATTTAAAAGATGTAAATGAATTTTTAAAAAACAAGAGAAGTCAACTTATAACAAGTAATATAAATTTTTAAATTAAATATTATTAATAAATTTTCTAATATTAATTTTTCTTCCAAGAAATTTAGAAAAGTAAAATAAATTTAAAAATTTCCATTCATTTTCTCTAAAGTTTGTAAATTGAGATTTCTTAAATATTAATTTTGAAATATTATTAAATTCTTTTTGATTTTTTTTTGATGAGTATTTAATACTCTCGTTTGGAAATCCAGAAAAACCTTGTTTTTTAAAAAGTAGATTCCTATTGAATTTTCTAATAAATAATTTTTTTAAGATAGGCTTACAAACCATTAGTTCATTTTTTTCTTTAAGATTAATTTTATATTTTATTGGCAAATTTAAACAAAACTTGATTATATTTTTATTTAAAAAAACATTTCTTACTTCAACACCATGAGACATTGATATAATATCTGTAACAATATTGTCTCTTCTGATTCCTTGAATAAAATAATCCGTAAAAAGTGATGCTTGCATTTTTGCTTCAGTATTATTTAAAAATTTTGAATATTTATTGAATGCCTTTTTCCATAAAAGATTAGAAACTTTAGAAATTTTTGAATTTTTATTTGATTTTTTGATTTTAAAATTAGAGTAAGGAGATAGATTTTTAATTTTATTACAATTCCAATTAATTTTTTTATATGTTTCATATCCTCCAAATAATTCATCTGCACCAGAAGCTCCAAAACTGACTTTAATTTTTTTGGATTTAAAAAATTTATATACTAAGTGGTGTCCAACAACATCATGAGAGGGTAATGGTAGGTATAATCTTTTGTAAACTTCTGATAATTTTGAATAATATATTTTTTCATCACACAAAATTTTTGTAATATTCTTTCCTGTATATTCTTTAAATTTTACAATCTTATTTGTAATTAAGTCTTTTTTTATGTGGTCTACACATATTAATTTTTTAAGTTTTTTTTCCTTAAAAAAATAACTAGCCTGTAAACTACTATCAACTCCACCAGTAAAAATACTTGCAAAGTTTATAGTTGGTTTTAATAATTTTGAATATTTTTTAAACAAATTGTCTAATAAGTTCAAATTTTGAATTTCTTTATTGGACTTTAGTTTTCTATAATATTTTTCGTCTATCCAATTGAGTGGATTTTCAAAATTTAGTTTTTTTGATTTGTAAGTTGTAAGATCTTTTGAATATAAAAAACCACCGTCTAAAAGATTTATTTTTTTATAAAAAGTATTGTTATCAGTTAAAAAATGTCTCGAATTTAAATAATCAAAGATCTGTTGCCTATTTATTTTGAAATTTATATTAAAAAATTTCATTATTGCATGAATATTTGATGATAAAATAAAATAGTTTTTATCCTCATAACTAAATAATTTTTTTTCACCCTGTGTATCAGTTGCATAATAAAGTTTCTTATTTTGATTATCATAGACAGCGTAAGCAAACATACCCTCTATTGATTTTAATATATTTATAGGTGAATTATATTTGTGTAGTTTAATTATTTTAGAAGTATCATTTGAGGCAGAAATTGAAAATTTATTTAATTTTTTTAAATCTTTATAATTATATATTTCTCCATTGAATGAAATATAAAACCTTTCATCCTCACAGGTAGATAATTTTTTTTTGTCTACCTTTCCTGTAACTTGAAGTATCGTATTTCCAATAAAGAGTTTATTATTTAAAAAATATTTCGATACAGATAAATCCGGACCTCTATTTTTGATGGCATCAAAACCTAAATAACATTTTTTTTTGTTTAAAGTTCTTTTTTTTGATAGAATAAGTAATACTCCACACATAAAATTATTTTATTTAAATTAAATTTTTTTACTAAGCCTTGAACTTCATATTAGATATTTGAATAATTTTAAAGAAATTATTTTAAATAAAGATATAATATTATAGAAATTGAAACTCAAATAATAATTAGTTTTTAAATAATTCTCATATGAAATTTTTAATTAAAACTTTAAGATATCTTGTGTTTCTAAAAAATTCCTTTTTCTTATCAAAAATAGAAAAAAAATTTATTTTATTTAATGAAAGAAAATGGAAAATAAAAAATTCATGCAATGATACTAAGGACATAATTCTTGTAGATTTATTTAATTGGAAACCCTGGATATATATTTGGTCCTATTTGACTAACATTATGTCTAATAGGACGAATACAAATATAAAATATTTTTATTTTGACTTATATCAATTAAAACCAAAAATAATTTATAAAGTTTTATTGCTTAAATTAATCAAAATTTTTAAATCATTTAATGTTTCCAAAGGTATTGATGAAAATGATTTTATTTTCACAAAAGAAGAAATTCAAAGCTCAATTAAAAATTTTAAAAAATTAAAATCTAATAAAAAAAAATTGCTGAACTATAAAAAAAAAAATATAAAAATTGGACACCTAATTTATGACACTTATTTAAGACAAAAGTATGTTGTTACCCTTGATTTTAATGATATTGAGTTGAAAAATATTTTTATTAGAGCTGAAAAAATTTTTAACGAGACTTATAAATATTTTAGTAGAAATAGGGTAAAGGCAGTTATCCCAAGTCACTTGTGTTATATTACTTACGGTATAATTGTTTCTATAGCAGCAAAAAAAAAAATTGATATTATAAAGATTAATAGCTCCGATAGAGGTACAGCTCGTTTTAGATTACACAAGATTAATCCAAAAATTCTAGTTGATGAACCTCCATATTATAATTACTCAAAAATTTTTAATAAACTTAAGCCCTATCAAAAAAAAAAATCACTTAATATAGGAAAAAATATTATTCAAAAAAGAATAAGTGGAAAAAACGATAAAACTTTACCCTATATGATAACAAATCAATTTAGTAAAAAATTATTAAATTATAAAATGACTAAAAAAATAAAAAATAAAGAAAAAATTTTTATTTTTCCTCATTGTTATTTAGATAATCCACACAGATATAGAAATATGATATTTCCAGATTTTTATGATCAAGTCTGTTTTGTTTTAAATAAATCATTAAAATTAGATCAGTATGAATGGTATTACAAACCTCATCCGAACGAATTAAAAAGCACAGAGGATATTCATAAAAAATTGTTAGAGAATTATCCTAAGGTCATATACTTGGACTCTAGAGTAGGTCATCAACATATAATTGCACAAAAGCCTAAATGTATAATTACAAACCATGGCACAATAGCTCATGAATATTCTTATTTTAACATACCTGTAATAAATACAGGGGATAATCCCCATATAAATTATAATTTTTGTTTGCACGTTAAAAATAAAAAATATCTTACAAAGGTAATCTTAAATTTAGACAAACATTTAAAACAAATTAAATTCAATAGAAAAAAAATATATGAATTTATGTATATGCATTATTATTATTTTCATGAAATGTATAATAAAGAAAAGTATATGCCAGATTATTATTTTGTGAACAAAATGTCTAAAAAATTTAACAATTCAAAAGTTAAGTACGAATACTTAAATTCTGACAAAATTTTATTAAAATACATGGAACACACAAACAAAGTAAATTACGATATAAAGAATTATATGAATTTATTTTTAGATCAAATTATCAAATAATTTATATGAAAAAAAATTATTTATTTTTAATTTTTTTATTTATTTTAAATCCTCCTTTAATATTTTTTTTAAATAATATTGATTATTATAACTTTTCATACTTTAAAATAATTTTTTTATTCTCACTGATCCTTTTTTCACTTGCAATCTTTTCTATTTACGTTTTAAAGAAATTTATTAGCAAAAAACACTTGGAAAATTTTTTTTTGTTTTTATCAATTTTATGGTTTTTACAATTTTATTTTATAGACATTGTAGATTTACTAAACATTAAACATAATTTTTTTAAATATATCATAATTATTATTATTATATTAATAAGTTTAACACTTGGTTTCATTAAAAATAATAAGTTATATAAATTTTTAATTAATTTTAATTTAATAATTTTATTATTAATTTTTGTAAATAATTATAGTTTCCATAAGAACATAGATAATAACGAACAAGTAAGTCAGAAATTTTATCACGAATTAAAGAATTATGATAAGAAATTAGTTGAAAAAAATAATATTTATTTTTTTATAATGGATGAAATGTCATCAAGAAACTTTCTTCTTTCTCAAGGATTAGATATTAAACAATATATTAATTTTTTTAATACAAGTGGCTTTCAATACTTAGCCGATAGCCTCTCAAGTTATAATGGCTCCCAATATTCAATGGGTTCAATTTTTAACATGGAATACTATAAAGAAAATATTCCCATTAAAGAGATTAAATTTTTCCCATATAATTTATATTCAAAATTTGGAAAACCCAATTTGCTTAAGACCTTAGACTTTTTAGATTATAATTTTTGGTTTTTAGACAATCAGTATATGAAGTGTAAGGAAAACCCACATATAAAATGTATTGGTAAAAATAATATTGCAATGAGAATATTAAAAGATGAAAGTATACAAGTTTTTTTTCAAAAGAGCTTATTAAGATCGATTATAAATAAAGTTTTGTATTTAATGAATGTTCAGAACTACGATGATACAGAAATTGATAAAATGATAAGATTTATCGAGTTAAATGAAAATGTCATCGCAAAAAAAAATAATTTTTTCTTTATCCATCAAATTGGCCCACATCATCCGCATAGAGATCCTAATTGTAAATTACTAAATATCCATGAAAGATATAGGGTTAATTTACAGTATTATTTAAATTCAACATTATGTGCTCTTAATAATATTTCAAATATGATTAAAAAAATTGAATTGTATGACAATGACGCAACAATAGTATTTCAAGGTGATCATGGTTATTCACTTTATGGTGATGACAATAAAATAGAGAGTTTTCAAATTTTTAATATGGTAAAATTTTCCACTAACTGTTCAAAAAAACTCAATCCATCGATCGGAAATGTGGAGACAATAAATGAAGTATTGCATTGCTTTAGAAAAGAAAAAAGTTTAACAAATAACATCGGAAATTATATTGTTAAAAATAAAGATTCAAAAGGTACTGTTTTTAAGAAAGTTAAGCTTAAATGAAGAAAAAAATATTACTCATAATATATTTAATCACCATTCCAAATAATAGTTACGCTTATTTAGATCCAGGAATGGGATCTTATATACTAGCTATGTTGGCAGCTTTTTTTGCAGCTCTAATGGCTTTTTTTAATGTTATTTTAGAAAAAATAAAAAATTTTCTTAAAAGGATAAAAGAAATTTTTAAAAAGAAAAAAAAATAATTTACAAGTAAAAGAGATTCATTTTTTAATGAAATATTTGCAAAAATTTAAAAATATCATTGAAAAAATTCTGATAGATAAAAATGACGAAAAATTCATCAATTATAATCTTAAAAAATATAAAATTGACAAAATAAAGATAGGTCAAAATAAAAAAAATATTATTTTAGTAGATTTATTTGATTGGAAACCGTGGATAGTAATTTGGAGCTATTTAATACCATTTTTATGTAAAAAACTAAATTGTTCTGCTAAATTTTTTTATATTGATTTGTATCAAGGTAACTTTTCAAAAAAAGAAATTTATATAAGAAAAATTAAAAAAATATTTTCATCATTTAATGTAGGTGAAGGAATAAATGAATATAAATTCAAATATACAAGAGAAGAGATTTTATACTATGAAAAATTATATACTTCTTGTAATAAAGCAAAACAAGAATTAATAAAATTTAATTATAAATCTTATAATATCGGATTACTCATTTATGATACCTATATTAGAGTATCTGATTTTCCTACAGTAAATTTCGATGATAAAAAACTTAAAAATATTTTTATCAGAGCTCTAAAAACATTAGATGAAGGATTAAAATTTTTTAATGATTATAATGTAAAATGTTTAATACCTAGTCACTTATGCTATATAAGTTATGGTGTATTTGCACTTATTGCTCACAAAAAAAAAATTCCAATAGTAAAAATTTATTCTAAATTTAGAGGTAACAATTCTTTTAGAATTCATAGAATAAATGATTTGTTAGTTGATGAAGCTCCCTACGATAGATTTCAAAAAGAATTTAATAATTTTTCAGAAACAGACAAAGTTAAATTTAGAGATATTGGAAAAGAAATAATTAATAAAAGATTATCAGGAGATTATGACGATAATTTGCCTTATATAAAAGTGAGTCAGTATAATAATGATTTAAAATCAATAATTAAATTTGAACCTCATAAAGAAAAAGTGTTTCTATTAACACATTGTTATTTTGATAATCCTCACAAGTATATATGGATGTTGTTTCCTGATTTTTATGAGCAGATTAATTATTTATTAAATTTATCTAAAAAAAAAAAAAATCAACAATGGTTCTATAAACCTCATCCAGAAGAATTAAAAAAAGGCATCAATATTCATGAAAAAATATTAAAAAATTTTCCCAATGTAACTTTGTTAGATAGGAATTTTGGTAATAATAGTATTTTAAATTCTAGCCCTGATTTAGTTATCACCAATCATGGAAAGGCTTGTCACGAGTTTGCTTACAACAAGATTCCAGTTATAAATACTGGGGAAAATCCACATTCAAAATATAATTTTTCCTTAAATCCGAAAAATTTAAATGAATTAGATGATATGGTTTTAAATTTGAATAATTATAAGTCAAAATTAAATTTTGATAAGTCTAAAATTTATGAATATCTTTATATGGATTTTCATCATTATAACAAAATGTATGATAGAGATAAAAATTTTAAAGAGACTTTTTTTGCATCTAAAGATATTAATATTAATAACTCATCTAAATTATATAAATATTTTTTAGAAAACATAGATAATGAAAATGAAAAAAAAATTAATAAATATTTAGATGCATTTTATAGAGACAATTTTTATTAAATTTTATATATGATAAGTTAATCAAATTAATATGAAGTCAATTTTAGCACAAGAAAAAGACAGGACCTTATATCATAAATACCCAAATAAGTTTTCAGTCCATCGATCAAGTCTTTTAGTTTCTAAAATTAAAGGTTTAAAATCCAAGATAACATTTTTAAATCATTTCGTGATTAAGAGAAATAATTATCAAGTTTCGCTTAAAATAAGTGCGTATAATAAAGATGGCAGATGTATAGATACATATTATGAAGAATTGAAAGATAGAAAAGTTTATAATTTTGATTTAGATCTTTATTTTTTTAATCAAAAAAATCTTATAATTTCTTATCAAGTTGAATTTTTTAGTTCGAAAAATTTATTTATACCTTATCCTGCAGTTATTGTAGAGCATGTTTCTAAGAGATCTCACAACGTTGTACATTCTTTCAATAGAGTTTTAAATGATTCAGAGGAAGATATTAAAATAAATTCTATAAAAGTTAAAGAAGCAGCAATTGAATATTTTGTCAATGATAAATATTCTTCAAGTTTCGTATTTCATAATGGTCAAAAAGAATGTAACGATAATTTAAAAATTATATTTCATTCAAAAAATAAACTAAGTAAAAAAAATGTTCCAATAAAGTTGAAACCTTTTGGAACTAAATTAGTTTCACTAAAAGACTTTATTCCAAAACCTGAAAGAAATATCAAAAAAATTGTTACTGTAGAAGTTCCAAAACAGGATTTTTTTTATGGAAGATTATTAACAGGTGTAATTTCAAATAAAAACAAACAAGTTGATTTTGCTGGTAACCATAGTTTTTATGACTCTTCAAATATAAAAGAGTATTTTCAAAACAACGATGCATTTATGTTGTATCCGTTTTTTGAAAATTATCAAAATAAGTTAACTTTTTACCCAATCAATTCCAAGTCAAACTTAGAGGTTTCTATTATCTTGCCTAACAAAAGAAAAATTTTTTGTGGAAACATAAAAAGTCCATCTTATGAAATTTTAGAAATAGACGTGAATGAGATATTTAAAAAAAACAAAATTAAAACATCCTTATATGAAATAAGAGTGAAAAACTTAATAGGTAAAATCCCTACCAGAATAAATCATCAATATATTGTTTCTAATAGAAATAAATCAATCAAAGCATCAATTAGCAATAGCTTAATAAATATATTCGTATACCAAAAACTTGTGAATAAAAACGGATTTTCTTGGGGACCTATTTTAATAAATGAAGGTTATTATAGTTTTTTATCAATACAGAATTATTCTTTTAATTGTGATAAAAATTCTTTTAAATTAGACATTTATTCAAATTTAGGAAAAATTTATTCAAAAAGTTTTAATTTGAATAAAAATAAACAACTAATACTTGATAATTCTCAGTTATTAAAATTAAAAAATAAATCAGGAGAAATGTGTTGGTATACGATTACGAGTAAAAAAAATAATATTCACGCATTTTCATTTCATGAAAATAAAAAATCAGGAAGTATAAGTGGTGAACATTCTTTTTAAATTTTTGAAAAAATGAAAAAAAAAAATATTTTAATAACTGGTTCAGAGGGTTTTATTGGATCACATTTAATAGAAAAATTGGTTCTTACGAAAAAATATAAAGTTAAAGCCCTAGTTCTTTACAACTTTAGTAATGATATTGGTTGGTTAAATACTTTAGATAAAAATATTTTGAATAAAATTGAAATTGTGCATGGTGATATAAGAGATTATGATCTAATGCTTAAAGTTTCAAAAAAAACAAATGTAATTGTAAATCTAGCTGCGCTCATTGGAATACCATATTCTTATGATGCCCCTAAAAGCTATATCGATACAAATATTATTGGAACACAGAACATTCTACAATGTGCACTAGAAAATAAAATAGATAGAGTTATTCAAACCTCTACTAGCGAAGTATTTGGAAATATAAAATTTGGTCAAAGTTTTAATGAGAATTCGTATCAGTATGCTCAATCACCTTATGCAGCAACAAAAATTGCTTCAGATCAAATGACAAATGCTTATTTCTCCTCATATGATCTTCCAGCTACAATTATAAGACCATTTAATACGTATGGGCCAAGACAATCTGAAAGAGCAATAATACCAACAGTAATTAATCAGATTTTAAAAAAATCAAAAAAGATAAAATTAGGAAACCTGTATGCATTTAGAGATTTAAATTATGTTGAGGATACAATAAGTGCATATTTAAAATTAATAAATACCCAAAAGAAAATTGAAGGTAAAATTTATAATGTTGGTTCAGGATATGCAATTTTGATCAAAGATTTAGTTTTTATGATAAAAGAAATTATGAAGTCAGATATAGTTGTAACTTTTGATAATCAAAGAGCGAGACCTCTTAAATCTGAGGTATCAAGCTTATTGTGTGACAATAAAAAGTTTATGAATGATTTAAATTGGAAACCTAAGTTTGGTGGCAAAAGTGGTCTGAAAAAAGCAATTACAAAAACTATTGATTGGTTTAAAGCTAATCAAGACTATTATGCTGATAGCTCAAAATTTATAAAATAGATTATAGTGAAAAGTATTTCTTTGTTTGAACCTAATATAGGAAGTCTGGAGAAAAAGCTTGTTATAAAATCAATAAATGAAAATCAAATTTCATCTTATGGTTATTTTACGAATTTATTTGAAAAAGAGGTAAAAAAAATAACACTTTCAAAGTATAATTTAGCTACAAGCTCAGGAAGTTCTGCTTTATTTGTTGCATTTAAATCAATTGGAATAAAAAAGGATGAAATTGTAATAACACAATCATACACTTTTACAGGCACTACAAATGCCATCATACTTAATAACTCTATACCTTTATTACTTGACATTAAAAAAGATAACTTAAATTTAGATTTAGATAATCTTGAAAGATTTTTGAAGAATGACACAATTAAAAAAGGAAAATTTATTTATCACAAAACTTCAAAAAAAAAAATTACCTGCTTGTGCCTTGTTTTAACCTTAGGAGTAATACCTGATTTAAAACGTGTTAAAAGAATTTCTAAAATGTATAAATTGAAAGTTGTATTTGATGCTGCATGTGCGCTTGGTCAAAAATATTTAAATAAAAAACTTACAGATTTTTGCGATATAGCGATCTACTCTTTGAATGGAAGTAAAAACATTACATCAGGAGCTGGAGGAGTAATTTCAACAGAGAAATTTAAATATTATGATTTTGCATTTAAATTTTCAAATAATGGTAAAATTCTTAACGCTTATGATTATAAGATGATTGGATTTAATTTAAAAATGAGTAGCCTGAACGCCGCCTTAGGTCTTGGCCAGTTGAAAAGATTTAATTATTTTTTAAAAAAAAAAAAAGAAATCAAAAATAGTTATAAAAAAAATTTAAATCCGATTAAATTATATAATTCAAAATACGATTTGGGAAATAAATTACATTGGTTAAATTTTTGTATTCTAAATGATAAAAAAAAAAGAAATAATATAATTAATGCTTTAAGAAAAAATAATATTATGGTTAGTAAATTTTGGCTTCCTATGCATATGCAAACTACAAAAAAACACTTTTTATTAACAAGATGTGATAACACTCAATATATATATGATAGAATATTAGTTTTACCATCATCAACTTTTTTAAAGATAAAAACTATAAAAAAAATATGTAAAATAATCAAAAATATTTATGTTCAAAAATAATCTTCATAAAATTGAAGTTTTTTAAAACTCTCATTAGGAAATTTTTGATTAAACATTTTTCTTAATTCTAAATCTTTTTTTTTATCAAAAATTATTTTTCCTATTTTATTTTTTAAAATTTTTTGGTTTGAAAAACCTGATTTATATTTAAATATTCCATCATTTTCTGATTGACTCCCGCCTAAAAAAAAATACTGCAATCCTTTAGATTTGAAATATTCAATTATTTCTTTTTTTAAAAGATGATTTGAACATATATGTCTAAATTTATATTTTGTTGCTCCAAGATATGAGTGTGAGAAATAATTACTATAAATTACCAGTTCACAAGAAATAATTTTACCTTCAAATATTGCATAAAAAAATTGATAATTATTTTTAATATAATTTTTTAAATTATAAAAAAAATCTTCATCAAAAAAATAAAACTTATTTGCATTTTTAGCAATCATTTCATTTTTATAAATTTCAATAAAATCTTTTAAATATTTTTCATCATTAGATATGATTATTTTGACTTTCGAATTGATAGCTTTTTTGATTGATTTTTGATGCCTATATTCAAAATTTTTTATAATTGGAACATCAATTTTTCCTAAATTGACAATTGCATAATCACCAGTTTCTGTAATGTTTACATTATCAATGATGTCGTTATTTTTAATAATTGGATGAAAACGTAAAAATAGGTTTAGAACTTGGTTTTCTTTACAATAATTTATTAATTGTTTGTTAAAAAATTCTATTAGTTTCTCATCTTTTTTGTTAAAAATAGGGCCACCTAAATTATATGGTGAAGTTAAATCAACAAAATTAGTTTTTTTGAATTTGAATTTTCTTTCAATAATCGGACATAGAATAAAATTATCACTATTACTAGCCATTAAACATTTTACCGAATTATTCTTGTAAATAGTTTTTTGAGCAAGATTTGCAAAATTTTGAGAATAAAAGATATCTTTATTCAAATTT
>MDTB01233598.1_pt1 | contig 14824 bp, 9 predicted proteins | sample 811161 | NCBI WGS metagenome assembly MDTB01 (sample SAMN05326650, study PRJNA326480) | marine metagenome | isolation source: seawater | place: Mediterranean Sea | collected 2009
AGTGAAACCACACCTCCTGGACTCAATACTTCAGTGAACAGACTGGAGCGAGAAATCAATCGTTGCGCTTGGGTATCTGTGCATTCTAGCGCATGTGGGTGAACGAACTTACAGGAACCAATCAACTGTGAGGCTTCGGTGCGAAAAATCTGTGGATGCCAACCAGCTCCAATGACCACAGAATTCACCATTTTCCAAACCCCTCTCTCGCGCGTGCGCCTGTGTTGCTACGCAACACACACCTCGCCTTAATCCTATAACGGTCCCACCTCTCCCCTTGCTCTATGCGCACATACAGAGTGGCTGCTCTAGCCCTGTTTGGTGTGCTGCTATTTGCGAGTCTTTTTGCAAGCGTTCCGACCGCTGCGCAAGAGCCCAGTGTGGGTGTTATGCAATCGGATGATGCGAAGAATCTCACCTATGATCAGAATCGAATGTACATGTATGGCAACAGCGATACTGGGGCCCCTGACACATGGTCAATGTGGACACACTCGGCTGCAAACGATGTCAATTCGGATGATAGTGTCGGTGAAGGAAACATCCCCGGTGCTGCCAATCAAGGTGGTGGACCACGAACATTCACTTTTGAGGGAACGAATCCCGTTGAAGAGGCACTACCCATTGACAATTCAATTGCCATAACTGGGAAAGTCAAATTATTGATTTATTGCGATGTGCTAGAACAAAATTCCTGTACAAAGCAAACTGATATTGTATTGCGATTGGGTAATCGTGACTTGGCTGTACAAACAATTGCACAGCCTGCTGAGGATAATTTCTACGAATTTGAATTCTTTGTGAATGTAGATGAAATACCTGCTGGGGAAACATTTGGGCTACGTGTATCTTTCCAAAAACCGCAAAGTACTGATGGAGGCTATACCCTCTATCTTGGAAATCAAAACTCCTTCATGGATATCCCGGTCGTACAGCCATATCAGCCCACTGTGCCCGGTCTTGATGGTGAAGAGTATGTATCACCGTATGAACAGGCCTCAGGATATACTTTGACGGGATCAAACTCCACCTCATTATTTGCTCTCATATTTTGGGGCGCCCTAAGCATCGGTGTCTTCGTTGCTGGATTCATGTTCATCCCCCCTATACCACTGAGAGAAGTGGCAATTCTTCTAACCGGCCTCGGACTTCTGGTCTCGATGCTTGTAGCTCCAATCATTGCCGGACCAGTTGAATTGGGGAAGGTCAATCCAGACGATCCCGATGTGTGGACGGTAGACCAATTGGCCCAATTGGATGAGCGAGCAGGTTCATTCATTGGTGATAACTTCGTGGAGAATTATCAATTCAAATTGTATGTCGAATACGATGATGTCTACACCGCAAAAGATCGTGGTACCACCATCTCAGCATTTGGTTATGACGAATTTGCTGAGATTTTTGAGGACCCGGAAGTACCACAGCGTGGCAAAGAATACGTCCAATTGTACTTCTCAATGTTCCACATTGACTTGCGACCAGGTCAAGCGGTTCTTGCCAATTTGATGATTGTCAATTCGACAGACCCCGCGACTGGGCAGACCTCACTGGTACCACTCCATGCCTGCATGGATTGTACCAATCCAGATACGGGAGCAGCTTGGCAAGTCAAGGATGTCACAGTTACTGTCAACGGTGAAAATTCAAAGCGATTCGCGATTCAACCTGAATTGATTGAAATCATCGGAATCGACTCTTCGTGGGGTGGATATGCACATGGGATGACAGCTCTGGGTCTGCTATTGGGTGGAGTTGGATTCTGGATGTCATACAGACAGAATCGAGAATACGCCGATGACGATGAAGAATACGAGGAGCACGACGAGGATTTCGAAGATGCTCTCGATGATCTTGAGGATTTCTGAGGCGGCTCACATGGGCTGTAATCTGAAGGATTTGGCCAAACCCAATCCAATTCAATTGAGTGACCTTTCAGGACAAAGAATCGCTGTCGATGCATTTCTGACTGCGTATCAATTCATCACCAGTTTGCGCGCACGTGGAGATGGAAAGGACGGTACATATCTGCGTGACAGCAAAGGGAGACCCGTATCTCATCTCATGGGATTTCTGGACCGGTGTGCTACCTTGGTCGAAGCTGGGATTGATCCTGTATTCGTTTTCGATGGGCGACCACACGAACTCAAGTTTGAAACGCTAGCTGGCCGCAAAGAGCGCAGACAGAATGCAGTCCAGAAGTGGGAAGCCGCAATCGAGGCTGAAGATTGGAAAGCTGCAGACAAACTTGGTGCACAGGTTGTATCTTACACACCCGAAATGGTTCAAGAGACCCAAGAAATGCTCAATCTGCTTGGAATCGCTTGGATTGAAGCACCGATGGAAGCAGAAGGGGCTGCAAGTGTTTGGTGTCGACAGGGAATGGTGAATGGGGTCGCTAGTCAGGACTGGGATGTACTGTTGTACGGTAGTCCTGTGATGATTCGTAACCTCACCAGTCATGGGACCAAGAAATTTGGTCGCGTCATCACTGCAGAGATGATTGAATTGTCAGAACTCTTGGAAGAGCATGATATCACACACGCGCAATTGGTTGATCTAGGGATTATGGTGGGTACGGATTTCCATCCGGGAATTCGGGGAATTGGTCCAAAGACGGGTCTCAAACTAATCAAGGAGTTTGGAACCATTGAAGCGGTCTGTGAAGCCAAAGAGAAGGATGTCCCTGAACGTTTGAGCGAGATTCGTGAGTTATTCATGAATCACCCCATCTCTGGAAACTTACCAGAATCGGGAATGGCTGATGAAGATGGTTTGCGCACATTCCTGGTCGAAGAGCGAGATTTTAGTGAACGTCGTATTGTTCGTGCATTGGACAAAATGAAGGGTGCTGGACGAATGAGAACAAAGGGACAATCCACACTGTTTGACTTCTGACCTCCGGTGCAATCATAGCCACTTGGGCTTCAAACGTTAATGATGGGCGAGGAAGAAAACCTTCCGAGGGATGGTCCGTTCTACGAACAACCCGGGTTTTGGCAGGGACTGTTTGTCATCGCCATCATCCTGAATGTTTACGTGATCCTAAACAGTGATTTGGGCTTAGATGCACATGTCGAAGGTGCCTATGTTCAAACAGAAGATGGATGGGTTTTGGATTGGGGCGATACTCGAACTGAAGACCCCTTGGCTTCAAACCCTCAAGATGCCAAGGTCGTACACGAAGAAAGTGTGAACAGTAACAGCCTCAAGGTTTTCGCCGCATTGGGGATGATTCTCACACTATTGATTGCACTAAAGTTGGGACTTAATCGATCAACGATGACAATTTTGATGCTAAATCCCGCACTCATTTTTTCAGTTGGTAGAGGATATTCAGAATACATCTATCTCGGGTTATTGACAATCGCATGGGTGGTTTGGAACCAAAATAGGCAAAATGATGAGCAAAAATTCCTGCCAAGATTGACTGCGATTGCGATTGCTTCAGTGCTGATGTTGTCTATTTGGAGTTCGAAACTAAAAATCGATCCGATGGAGATGCTGATACCACTGATGATACTCATGGTGGTGGGCTGCCTCATTGATCGGATCCCGAATGAATGGTTGAATCCACAAAAGGCACTAATTGGTGGATTTTTCTTTGGAATATGCGCGATTATTTTTGCTGGAATCATGGGATATGGTTCATTTTCTATTGTCACCAGTGAACCTATTCGATTCATTCAATCCTTACCAATCTCCGTGTTTGGTGTCATCTTCGTGTACGGATTTGTTGGAATGGTACTGTGGCCATTTGCAAAGCAAACTTGGAAACGTATGGGAAATTCAACCGACCGTATGACGGGTGAACTATCTCTGTTCATTGGTACCATGTCTGGTCTTATCGTAGCATATGTGGCTTGTCTGTGGACCTTTGAATCAGTATTGTGGGATTCTGAATGGCCGTGGCACATGTGGACGATGGGGAACAATGGTCGATACATTACCATCCTCGCAATCCCATGTTACTTGTTGATTCAACGTGTAAACGAAGACCTCGATTGGCGCAAACCTATGGCTATAGGTGGAATCTTGTTGATTCTGCCTCTCTCCATGGCTGCAGGAATCCATGGACAAACTTACTGGACCGATGATGCTGCAGATGTACTTTCAGAGAATATGAATGACAACGAGGATTTCCTATTTGTTCATGATGCCATGCTTGGCATGCACTATCTGTATACATTTCATACACACATCGAAGAAGTTTCTGAAAGAAACATAACCGGCCATTGGCGTGCACCGACCTCTAATTGGGAAACTGAACTCTTTGGGGAAGTGATGATACAAGACCGGGGAGACCTATCTTCAGTGAAATGGGTCGTTCTGGCTCCAGGGGTGGAATGGTCGACACCACCGGAGGGATGGCACTCCACGACTGGAATGGCAGATTTCATGAATGGTGGTGGAGAATGGCAAGTGTGGGCAGCGAGTGATCAGTTTACCACTTCTGAAACGTAAGATGCCCCCGCCTTGACCGAAGCCAAGACGGGGGCGAAAACGATTGACAAATCAAGCGTTCTTGTCGGACTGAACCTGAACGCGCACGTCTTGTGCAGCGCCCTTGATGGACTGCATGGCCTTGCGTACGCGAGTACCAGCAGCTGAGTTGCCTCGGTCGTGTTTTCCAGCGTCGACGAGCGCCTCGTTCAATGTGTCAATCATTCCTTGTACCATAGCCTCAACAGACATACCGCTGGCCCTCTGTAGACCGCTCTTAATCATTGACCATCAAGCATCGGCGATTTAGGGGCAAAAACGTGTATTTCAGCGTCTAGAGAACCTTCGAAATCCTCGGATGAGAATTTGCCGATTGCGCCGAAGCATTCACGATGTTCGGATGAATGAGCTGTCAGCCTGCATTGTCCAAGCGGTTCCATCTGGAGAGAGGTAAACCGTCTCACCTGCGTGCCCTGTGACATACTGACCACCAGGTGTGAGGTGGGTATAGTCAGGTACGGATTGAACTGCTGGAGCAGCTACAGGTGCCACTGGGGCCGGAGGTGCATATGCTACAGGTGCAGCAACTACAGGTGCCGCTGCAGGAGCCGCGAAGGCTGTCTCAGTTCCCCAATCTACAGTAGGCTGCTGATCTTTGCCTCCACGTAGGAGCATGGCACCGAGTACACCGGCGACCACGAATAGTAGTACCAGTACGATGATTCCAGCAATTACTGCGCCACTTACTCCACCAGCTTCTGAAGAGGATTCGTCTCCTTCTCCTGATTGCTCATTGCCATCTTCGGTTCCATCTCCAGGTTCTTGAGTTCCCGGATTCTCTTCTGCGAGGAAAGTGATGGTGCTGGATTTGTAATCGAACCCATCTTCACCCATAGCAGTAACCTTCAATTTGACTTCATCAAAGTTGGCCAATGTAGCTCCAGTATCAGGATTTACAGCGACAAATGATTGTCCTGTCCGAATTGTAGATGACTCGATCGGTACTTCGGCTCGTTCCCAGCAAATACCGCTCTGCGAATTGCAAATCTCCCAAGTCGCAACGATATTCGTGAGTTCGACATCGCTGAGTTGAACGACAAAGAAGTTTGGACTCATTCCGAAGTACATGTCGGTGACAACGACATCGATGTCACCATTGCTTCCATCATTACTCCATGTTAATGGCATACTGTCAACAACGGTGATGGCCATGTTCCATTGACCAGAGGCCCCGTCGGAGTCAGATGCGGACAACTGAACCAAGTACTGACCCGGTGTTGTGTAGGTCGCAGTCAGCATTCCTGAAATCGGATTATACTGGACCATTCCATCATTCGATGTGACTGTGGCCCAAATCTCGGCATCGTCACCATCTACATCCGTCAAACGGGATGAGAGGTCTACTTCGAGTGTATTGTCAACTTGGACAACCATGTTATCAAGTCCAGTTGAATCAAATCGTGGTGCGTCATTGATGTTCTGAACGTGTACGTGGATGAGTGTTTCACTGTACTGGCCATCTGAGTCTGTTGCTCGTACGGTCACAACAACACTCCCTTGCGCATCATCATCGATTGCAGAAAGGGAAAGTGTGTTGCTTCCACCAAAGAAATCTGCATTTAATACATTTGAGGGCTCAACGGATACAATAGCGAGAGAGAGCGATGCTACGCTCGTCGGGTTGCCATTGCTATCCGAGTCGGTCAGATATTGTCCAAGGCTTACCTGTGAAGAACCGCCTTCATCATAAGATACTGAAGGAATGCTTTGCCATCTCGGCTGGCCATTTTCAATGACACTAAACATCAGAGTACCCGTATTCGTATCTTCTCCATCGTTGATGGTAATACCAATTCCTTGTGGCGCAGGGCTGCCTGTACTGTCAAGTTGGATGCTGGGGAAGTTTACCTCAACTTCACCAGCAGAGGCGTGCCATGCAACGAAACGATCATCATCGACTGTAGGTGTGATGACCAGCGATGACAAGTCGGTTTCTGCATCACAAACCAGCCCTGCCAATGAGACACGCTCATTGGTCTGAACCTTGACTGTTGGAAGTCCTGGGAATGCTGGGCAATCACCAGGTGCAGTATCTGGATTGTTCGGGTCGACTACAACAGGTAGACCATTCATCAAACTGAATGCGTCCTGTGCCATCGACCAGTCACTTGTTTGTCCTCGTGAGTCAACAAGTCTTGCTCGAACATCGTAGTCACCACTCGCAGCCGTTTGAATTGGGTCGATTGTAAACACGTATCGAGCTGATGGTGTTCCAGGTGCAGTAATCGCTGTTGGAGCAATGACCCAGTCAGAAGTCCATACGTTGGAACCGGATAGAGAGGTTTCAAGCTCTGGGGTCATGGTTGCTAGTGTATCGACTGCGTCACGAGCATTTCCGGAGACATCGAAGTCCAAGGTGCCACCACGAGCAATGTTGATCTGACCATCCGCAACAGGTGTGTCTGTGGATGGAGCATAATCATGACTCATCCAGACATTCATCATGTTGTTGCCAACGGGATCATTTTCACCAGTAGTTCCGGTCATCTTGAATCTGAACGACTCAAGGCCGTTTGGACTCATAGCAATCGACGAAGTGTCAAATTGTGTACTGATGGATTGTGATTGTCCAACATTCAGGCTATTCAAAGAAACGGACTGCCCGATTGGGTTTTGGGTAGCTCCATCAACATGGTAGAATTGAAGAGAACCACCGGATGAATAATCCTCAGTTCCTGTGTTGCGAACAGTTGCATCTAGACTGAGCATATCACCAGTTAGGAATCCATCATATGATGCATCATCGTTGGTGATTGTCATGGATGTGACAGACAAATCCATTGGGTTCATGTTTGAATCTGCTGCAGCGAAAACATTGTTCCAAGTGGTATGTGAACCATCCATCAAAGCGGCCACTGTTAGGAAGTTGTCCTGAGCTGTGTTTCCGCCACCAGCACGTACGGTATTGATCGGGACGGACCATGACTTGCTCACTGAGTTGCCTGAGGAAATGGTGAATGTTTCAAATCCGCTGCTACCTGAGTTCAGCAACCACTTCTTCCAGACGTGATGAGGGTGCTTGGTGGAATCCGAACTGTAGGATTCCGGAGATACCTCTTCAGTTACTGCAGCGTAAAGGTACACTGTCTGTGAAGAAGAACTGGTGGTTGAGGCCGTGATGGTGATATCCATGTTGGCTCCATTGGGGGCCTGGGCGACGGAAAGTTCGTAATCAGCAGCATTGGAATCCATGCCACCACCATTGGTGAAATAGCTGTCATAATTCTGACCACCAACGGTGTAGTAAGTCCCGTCAAACGCATCACCGAAGGTAGCAACTGGAATCCCACCTGTGTAACCATCTGCGCTTGAGATGTGATTGCGTCGGTTGATTGGACTGTCACTGGGCCAGCCTGAACTGGATGATTCCCAAAACGACACATATGTGAATTCATCACCATTGCTACCACTTAGTGAGTGAAGGTTCGTAGATGCAGTAATGCAGGGTCCACACCAATATGCACCCATGTACTCAGCGAATACTGAGTGGCCGGGACTTGTGGCGTATTGAGGTTCAACCAAAGTCAGAGCCTCTGGTGATTCATTCTGATTTTCTTGGTTATCGACTAGACCACTCAGAGACATCAAAATCATGATGGTTGTCAAAAACAGTGCGTTAACAAAGCGCGTGCTCATGTCTCCTCCTATAGGAGGAGCGTTATTAATTGACTGGTGCGATGATTTTACCGCTTCATGACCACAAATCGAGGACCTGCTTTTCCCCTGCAACGATAGCGATTGGTTCAATACCGACCGATATACCGAACAACTGAGGCGATAGTGTGGAAGATGGCGACTATCGAAGCGCGCTTCCGGACCCCGATGAAGGGGAAACCCAAGAATGGCGTGATTCCATTCTTTCTGTCGAGGAAAATTTTGGCCCTGGGCGCGCCCGCCAATTGCTGCAAGAAACTGTCTCGGCCGCTAGCGAAATTGGTGTGCCTGTAGGTGAGTTAACCAACACAGCGTACGTCAATAGTATTCACCCTGATGATCAACCCTCGTACCCTGGTAATCTGCAAATGGAACAACGAATCCAAGATGTGATTCGATGGAATGCGATGATGATGGTTACCCGCGGTAACAAGTATTTCGAGGGGATCGGTGGACACATTTCGACTTACGCAAGTACATCTCATCTGTGGGAGGTTGGCTTGAATCACTTCTTCCGAGGAAAGGATGGAGATGGCAATGGAGATCATGTCTACTGGCAAGGTCATGCAAGTCCCGGCCTGTACGCACGGGCTTGGATGGAAGGTCGAATGAATGAACAAAGAATGGAACATTTCCGCCAAGAAGCGTTTACTGAAGGGTTGTCGTCATATCCCCACCCCCGTCTGATGCCCGACTATTGGGAATACCCATCTGTGAGCATGGGATTGGGGGCGATGACTGCGATTCGTCAAGCGAGATTCAATCGCTATCTCCACAATCGAGGTTTGGTAGATACTTCTGAAACTACCACTTGGTACTTCATGGGAGATGGCGAGTCTGATGAGCCGGAATCGCTCTCAGAATTAACCCTTGCTTCTCGAGAAAATTTGGACAATATCGTTATGGTTGTCAACTGTAATTTGCAGCGTTTGGATGGCCCCGTGAGAGGCAATAGCAAGATTGTACAAGAATTGGCTGCGAGATTTACCGGGGCGGGATGGAATGTCATCAAGTGCTTGTGGGGTTCAAAGTGGGATGCTTTGTTCGCTAAGGATCGAAAGGGTCTCTTGGCCGCACGCCTGGAAGCCTTGGCGGATGGGGATGAGCAACGCATCATGACCGATGAAGGTTCAGTGATTCGATCTGAATTGTTCAACACACCCGAATTGGCTGAATTGGTCGCGGATTTGTCCGATTCAGATTTGGAAGATTTAGCCAGCAATGTGGGTGGCCATGACCCGGTGAAGATCTATGCAGCATATACGGCTGCTCGCTCACACAAGGGACGGCCGAGTGTAATTCTCGCTCGAACCATCAAGGGATGGGGGCTTGGACCCTCATTTGCAGGTAGAAATTCGACGCATGGCAAAAAGAAAGCGGACCAATCGGTTTTGCAATTTATGCGGGATGATTTGGGTCTCACATTTACGGATACACAGTTAGAAAAATTGCCCTACCTACAACCCGCTAACTTCCCTGAAGAAGTCGAATATTTGCTCGAGAAACGAAATCAATTGGGTGGATTTGTCCCCGAACGTCGTGATGCACCGGTGGATTTGGAACTCCCGAGTGCTGAGGCCTATGCTGAGTTTGATGATGGAACCAAGGGCAAACTCGAAGTAAGTACGACAATGGTATTTGTACGCCTGATGCGGAGCCTCATGAAAGCCGGTGGATTTGGCGAGAGAGTCGTCCCAATTGTACCCGATGAAGCTCGAACGTTTGGTATGGACCCGCTATTCAGTGAATTTGGAATATATGCCCCTGAAGGGCAATTGTACAAACCTGTTGATCATTCTGTGTTGATGAAATACAAAGAGAGTCAATCAGGGCAGATCCTAGAAGAAGGAATCAATGAAGCTGGTGCGATGTCTACTTTTATCGCCAGTGGAACATCGTACTCTACACAGCTTTGTCCAACCATACCGTTCTACATCTATTACTCAATGTTTGGATTCCAGCGTGTCGCTGACCTCATCTGGTCGGCGGCCGATAGTCGTGCTAGAGGATTCTTGATTGGAGCGACTGCAGGTCGTACTACGCTTAATGGTGAGGGGCTACAGCACCAAGATGGTCACTCCCATCTGATGGCAGTTACGAATCCTGCCGTGCGTGCGTGGGACCCAGCTTACGCTTACGAATTAGCAACGATTATCAAACATGGAATTGAGGAAATGTGTGATGTTGAGAAAGATGTCATCCACTACATTACAGTCTACAATGAAAACCATCCAATGCCACCCAAACCCGACAACGTCGACGAAGGTATCCTTCGCGGACTGTACCGAATCGACACAAGCAAAGATGCGAAAGTTCGGTTACTCGGTTCGGGGCCAATCATGTTGCAAGTTCATCGTGCTGCAGAACTGCTGTCAAACTGGAATGTGGGTTGTGAAATTTGGTCGGTAACATCGTATGGTGAACTGCGTCGCGAAGCCGCTGAAGCTACTCGATGGAATCGGTTGCACCCCGGTGACAAGCAGAAATCCTCCTGGGTTGCTGATCATTTGGATGAAAGTGTGGGAACAACCGTTGCAGTCAGTGACAACATGATGGCCGTACCCGAATTGATTCGTCAATGGGTGGGTGGAGACTATGTGGTCTTGGGAACGGATGGTTTTGGCAGGTCCGATACCCGTGAGGCATTGAGAAGATTCTTCGAAATTGATGCAGAGCATGTCGCGCTTGCTGCATTGTCTTCATTGGTTCAACGTGGAGAAATTTCCAAAGAGGTTTACAATGAAGCTGTAGAAACGTTTGGTATCTCATTCGATCGCGAAGATATCACTTCGATTTAGAGAGCGGTGGGGTCCATTTTCCGGACTTGCGCCCATGATCTAAAATGTGCCAATACAATGTAGTCACTTCAGTGGTTTCCGGGTCATTGGAAATTTGCTTTGAATGGCGCTTCCAAGCACCATTTGACAAAAATGCGAACGGAAATATTCGCAGAGCTGGACCACAGGCAGGACCTAGAATTGTTGTCAACCAAGGTCGCTCAATGACACCGCACTGCTCCATGGATTGGATGACTCGATTCCAATGCCCCCCCATTTTCCGAATCACCCATCTTGAGGGATTGACGGATGAGTCAAGTCGGAATCCTGCAGCGGCAAGTGGGGCCGCCATCCAAGATGCAACATAACCACCAGGTGCTCGGAACCATGGGCGCCAAGATTTCCCTGCGAAAGATGAAATTCGGTTTCTTGCCGCAATGAGCATTTCAGAAAATCCCTGATGATCCTGGGGCCATGCTGACCAGCAACGGTGACCCCAACCATGGCAAGCAAACAATACATTCGGCATCTGCAACAATACTTGCAACCGCTTGGTGAATTCCGGACAATCAAGTTGCTCTGCAATGAGAAAAATAGTTACATCCGGTCCATCTTTGATCCACTTGATGAAGGCATCTGTGGCATCCAGGAGTTCACGACTGGCAGCATAGCCCTCGGTTTTCCATGTGGGCATTGGATTCGATGAACGGTGCGGATGGCCACGATGGGAAGGCAGGTGAATCAGGTCATCTGAATCAACACTTAGCCAAGCACTCATTCTGTAACCTCCAATGGAATTCGAGGGATCAACCAACAAAGATGAGCGATAAGTTGGCCCGATACTTCAACCACCACTTTTTGTTTCATTCTGTGCCCATTCCAACGTCCAATCGCGGATTCTGCCGTATGGGTGCCCGCTATATTTTCAGGATCAACATGAATCTCTACAGAGGTCAACCCACCTCTACCAATCCAATCTAGAACTGAATCGATAGAACGACTAGCGATACCTTTCCTTTGCATTGGTGTTTGAATCCAGTATCCAAGGTTCCAGTGGCCCTGGGTCAAATTGGGTGTATAATCGAGAGCGATGAGTCCAGCAAATTGTCCATGGAAATATACGGCCCAATGATACGACAAACCGCCTGCTCCGTATTTGGACACATCACTGAGGTACTCGTTCAATTGACTGGGGATGGGTTCATTCATTTCCAGCCATGGCATGGCTTGAAATGCTTCATTTCCACTGACACTAATGCCATGGATAATCTCTTTTTTGTGGATGGTTGAGACTGGAGTCAATCGCAAATCGTCATCGCATTGGATGTCAGCAATTGGTCGCACGTACCACCCATTTGCTGACGTGGTTTATGCCTTAGGAAAGCAGATGTTGGACTGCTTTGGCAACATCAGGTGAATCTGGATGCTGTGTTCTCGCCGCTTCAATCATACGCCGCATAGCGTCATCTTGGCCGAATTTCTTCAGAAGTACTCCGATGTGGAATATGAGGTCGATTCGACCTCCTAAATGGGGACCTAGTGAGACTAGAGTGCGTTTAGATTCATCGATATTACCTGCCTTGGCAGATTCCATTGCATCTCTTAGCATCTTTCGAATGGTGGAATCATCCCACTCTTCAGATTGTGGCCACGGCCAAATTCCAGCCTGTTGGGGAATCGGTGCTGTTGAGGTGGGGATGGTGGGGATTGCAGGTACATCTGGAATGGCAGGGATTTCGGGAATTGCAGGTACTGCAGGCGTCAATGGAATTGTCGGAACTGCTGGAACTGACGGTGATGGAGTGGGTTTTGCCACAGGTTCAGATAGAACTGCTGGTGCTGGAGCCGCAACTGATTCCGAGGGTGATGCTAGAGATGAAGGGAGAGATGGAGTATTCGGCTCAGAAGCCTGAACATCAGATTCATCTGGAATGGAAGAAGCTGAAGATACTGGCTCAATATCAGCACTCTCCGTCATCTCTACCAATTTGACAACCGGTGTGTTGTATTCTTCCTCGACAAATTCCAGATTGGGGCCATCGCCTGTATCAAATTTTGTCACATTCTTTGGTGCATCAGCTGCAGTCAGAACATAGTCCTCTTCAGACGCCTCGGGCGTCTCGCCTTTGACTCGGGCTACCTGCTGAGGTGCATCGAATTGGTGTTCCATGGAAATGGATTGATCGACTTCAACCATCCCTTCTTCGTCATATGGTGAAACATCCACTGTCATGTCATCCATCGAAAATGAATGGCTGGTCCAATCAACCAGAGGGGTGTCTTCGTCTAATTCCTCATCCTCATCTAAGAGTGAATCGAATAAATCACTGCTTTCTTTGTCGGTCACTTCGGAAACTGTTTGACGATGGGCTGCTACAGTGAATTCGTAGTAACAACGCGTGCACGAAGGTGCGTCCTCTTCATTCAGTAACTGGCACAAGGGGCACACTTGGCCTTCTTCCTGTTTCTTCTTACGGAAGCCGAACAGTGTCCCACCCAATACAAGGGCGTTCTCAGTTTAGGTTTAAGATTCGCGACTCCACGGTTGGAGATTGTGTCATTCTAAATTTGGCCCCACAGGGCCAATCAACAGTGAAAGGTTCCAAATGCAGTCCCACATCTGGTCGAGACATGGCCGATAAGAAAGGTAAGGTTCGGCGTATGAAACGCGGACCTCCTGCCGGTTCCAAGGTTGCCGAAAGTGATGGAGAAGATCACGATGGATTGTCATTTCCTCGATCTCAAGACCATTTTGAGAGATTTACCAATCTAATCCGATGGGAACTTGAAGATGAAATGGAATCTGTCGAAGATCGGTTACGTAAATGGAGTCGTAGTCGTTTGGTTGAAAACGGTGTGACTCTGTTTGATTTAGAGGGGCGAAATGATGGGTGGTTGTTTGGTGAACGAATTGTCAAGTTGTTCACCCGAGGAGAGGCATTGCCACGGCATCGTTTTCGGCAAGGAGACATGGTGACTCTTTCAAGAAAAAATCCTCTTAAAGAAAACACAATTGAAGGTACAGTATTATCTCGCTCAAGAAAGTTCATTCGAATCGTCGTTTACGAACAACCAGCGAAAATTCGTCAAGATACATGGCGGTTAGATCGAGGTGCGAATCGTGTCGCGCATGATCGGATGGCTGCCGCTTTAGAAGCACTATTTTCAGAAGAGAGTGCAACCGCTTTACGTGAGTTGATTTTTGGTCAAGTTAGGGATATGGAAAACAGCGCTTCTCGACCTGCAAATCTCGGTGGAATACAGAAACGATTGATGGCGCAATCAGAACATACGGGCATGTTGAACTCAAGTCAATCTGAAGCGTTTGCAAAGGCAATGGAATGTCGACTCTCACTCATTCAGGGACCACCAGGGACTGGGAAGACACACACAGCAGTACGAATTCTTGCAGCTTGGGCGCGGAATGGGGCTGGACCGATTCTAGCAGTTGCAGATTCAAACGTAGCCGTTGATAATCTCTTGGAGGGATTGCTGGAATTGGGTGTCAAAGCAATCCGATTAGGGCAACCCGTGAAAGTTCGAGAGTCATTGAGAGAGTCGACCATGGCTGCCCAAATGGAGGAACATCATCTGAGAGAAGATGTTGACACCCTCATCGGTTTGAATGAAGATGCAAGTCGCCGTTTGCCCTCACTCAAAGGAAAAGAGAAAGGACTCGCCCACCGGGATATCAAGAGAGGTTGGAAGGAAGTTCGACGCATTGAAAATCAAATGCGAGATGACATTCTTGAGCACGCTCAAGTCATTTGTGCAACGTGTGTGGGTGCGGGTGATTTACTGCTCGAGTCACGTCGATTTCCTCTTGTATTGTTAGATGAAGCGACTCAAGCAACAGAACCGGCATCGTTGATTCCACTGACAAAAGGTGCTAG
>MDTB01050190.1_pt1 | contig 14822 bp, 13 predicted proteins | sample 811161 | NCBI WGS metagenome assembly MDTB01 (sample SAMN05326650, study PRJNA326480) | marine metagenome | isolation source: seawater | place: Mediterranean Sea | collected 2009
ATTATGTAAAATTAAATTTCAACTTAAGGAACTTTTAATCTTTAAAAAATAACTCTCAAAATATTTATAACTTATAACTGAGATAAGAATCGAGAAAAAAATCATCAACAAAATAAAAATAAAAAAACTTTTAATTTTAAAGATACTTTGAAACTTTATCATAATTATTGGTATTAAAAAATTATGATACATATATATTCCATATGATACTTTTCCAAAATAACTTAACAAGTTAGTTTTTTTAGACATATTATCTTTATTAAATACATAATCTAATATTAAAATTATTGGAATTACTATATATAAGTAATTTTTAAACCCAGCTTCAATAAAATTATCATATTTAGTAACTGGTTCCATTGAAAGAATTAAAACAAATATGATAAAAAAGATAACTCTGTAAAAAAAATTAAGTTTTAAATAATACAACGAGTTTTTTGAATATAGACCCCCCCCAAGGGAGCCAATTAATAATAAATCAATTCTACTAAGTGTATTCAAATAGATTGAAAACCACCCTAAATTTTTATATGCATACATTTTAAAAAAAATCGAACCCAGTATTAATAATATAAAAACACTAACTATTTTTTATTACTTATATAATTGATTAAAAAAGGAATGAATAAATAAAAATGCATTTCTACGCAAATTGACCAAAAATGAGCAAATGGGTATTTCCACTTTTCAGAAGCTATGATTTCATAATTACCAACAAAAAAAATATTTGAAATATAATTTTCTGGACTTGGATATTTAATCCACAATAAAATTAAAGGTGAAATAATTATTAGAAAAAAATATAATGGCCAAATTCTTAAAATTCTTTTAAAGTAAAATTTTTTGATATTTATAGTATTTTTATTTTTCTCTATTATTAATAAGTAAGTAATCAAAAAACCACTCATTAAAAAAAAAATATCAACCCCAATACCAAAGTTATTAATAATTTGACTAATATACTTATTAAAAGTATTTTCATTCCAAGCAATCCAACCCTTATAACTATGTAAAAAAACTATCATAATTGCGGATAGAAACCTTACAATATCTAAATTTTGAAAATAAGAATCTTTAAAGCTTACTTTCTGAAACATTAAATGTTAATTTTTTTATTGCTACAAGATGAGAAAATAACATTAAAGGAGCAATATATGATGGTAAAAAATTAAATGGGAAATATAATATTGCAATATTGGGTTGATTAAAAGCAATCATTTGAATAGGTGATGGTGTTGATAGAACAGCAGTTACCATAACATTTATTAATAAAAGTAGGCCTAAAAAATTCCAAATTAATAATGTCTTTTTTAATATTTTTTTTTTCTTAAAAGAAATTAAAGCAATAACAGGAGCAGAAATACCGGTAATAATATCAAAATTTGTACCCTCAAGTGTTACATAAATAGACATTAACTCTGCCCTAAAAAGTAAAAACAATATGATTTCTATCGGAAGTCTAATGGTATGAATATAAGTTAAGAATTGTAAATCTATTTGTTCAATAAATAATTTACCATTTTTTAAAAAAAAGAGTGAAATCAAAAAAATTAAAGATGGTAACAATCCCAATATCATCATTCTTGGTGGAAAAGAGTTAAAATTTAAATACAATCCTGAAAATGCAATAATTGATTGAATTAATAACCATATTAATGAGTATAAAACAAAAATTTTACTTCGACTTGCGTAAAAAAATATTAATATAGATATAAAACAAACTAGAATAAAAGCAAACTGAACAATATTAGAAAAATCCTCAATCATAAGTTGATAAATTAATATTTGTTTAAATATCTTTTTAAGAATTTATTATACAAAATATGAATTAAAAAAGAGTGAAAAAATAATCCAAGTTCAAATATTAAAATATAATATGGCCAATCTAAAAATAATAATGGATTCTCTACACCAGGTTTTGAGGAAAGATACATGTAATTCGATCCTATGTTATAATTTATAATAGAAATAAAAAATGCAAGAATATTCACATAAAAAATCACATTAAACCAACTATTATTTCTGGGTCTCATCCCCAAATTAATTAGACAATATAATGCTACAAAAATTATTCCTCCATGAGTAAAATAATAATTAAGAGTTAAAAAAAAATTTGCATCATTTGCCAAATCAGGTGTTAATAAAGCATAAAAACTTCCAAATATTCCAATATGGAATAACATTTCAAAAGAAGTATTATTTTTTTTAAAAATTGCAAACAATGAAATTACCCACATAATTCTACACAAATGTAATGGGAGTGATTCTTGCAATGAAAAAATATTATTGTAATAATGATATAAATAAAATAGAATTAGTTCTAAAATAATGAAACCACCAAATACTTTTGCAATATTATATTTAGCCTTCTCATTATATTTTAAAGGAATTACAATAGGTAAAATAATGAAAATCAGCGTCATTAAGCTATAAACTTTCCATTTTAAACTGAAAATTTCAATCATAAATAAATTTAAAATAGTTGAACAAAAAGTTTAAAAATATATATGTAACAATTCTAATTAGAAAAGTTAAATTAAAATTTTTTAAAATTCAAATTTATCAAATTTATATCTTGTTGGAATGAAATTATGAGTTTCAAAAATATCCTTAGTTGATTTTTTTGACAACCATTCTTTTAGCTTACTTGGATTTACATCAAAAAATAATTCAATGACAGTATTTTGATCAATTTTAGCAAATATTGATTTGGAGTTATCACACCAATCAGAAAACTCATGTTTTATTCTGTCATATGCAAATTCTTTAAATTTATCTGCATCATTACAAGAAGCTGTTAACATTAAATTCATATTTTTTTTTTTAAATATAACACAATTATTAAATAATCAACTTATTGACAAATATTAAAATTATTAATTTCTTGAGATAGTTTAATCATATAACCAAAACCTTTCTCTAGATTACCTATACCATTAAAATTAATATTTGGTAAGTAAGCATTTCCCAAAATATCCTTAACAATTACTAAGTCTTGACTAATTTCAGAAAAAGCAACAACTGCACTCAAATTTTCGTTACAGTGGAAACTTATTATATTCCAACCATTATCTAAATTTATATAAATATCATCACATATCATTTGATTTATTGAGGGCTGCATTGCATTGGTTACAAAATTAAAAATATCTTCAGTATTGATGTTATTTAATCCTTGAGGATAATATATATTCTCAGGAATATCTTGAAATATCAAACAATAAAATACTATAGAGGCAAGATAAGATCCTGCAATACTGGGATGAGATTCATCTGAAGTATATAAACTGATTTCAGGATTAGATTCCCTGAAAGCTTGCCAAATAACTCCAACTGGAGCAAGCTCTGCATTATTAACCTCAGCCATATAATTATAACTCTCAATTAGCCTTTGTTGCATGCCCTCATATGTGCAGAATGGACTATAATAATTACAATAGCTTTGTAACCCATTTTCTCTTCCCCATGTCATATAAAACATAGGAATTGCCGACTCATTTAGTAATTCAATATTTAAACATAGTTGTTCAGCATAGGGATATACTTGAGTTTCAACCTCCAAAGGAGGTCGTGCTGGTCTTACACTTTGTTCTTGTAAAACAACTATATCCCACTCTTGAGAATTAAGAAGTGATAAGACATTTGAATTAGATGCATGTTGAGAAAAATTAGATGAACCAGGTGTGTGACTTTCATGAAATAAGTCATTACCATTTAGTTGAGCCATTTCTTTAATCAAATTTGGCAGATTATTATAGTAGGTATAACTATTTCCGATAAATAATATATCTTTAGTAGATTGAGCATAAATAAAATTTCCAAAAGAAAAAAGAATAAAATAAATTAAATGATTTTTCACAATGTATATGTATTTAAATCTATTTATAATTTGGGTTTAATTTTAAAAAAAATAAAATTAATGAATAAATCAACACTATAATTAAATTAACTTTATTTAATTTTGCGAGTATATAATTGATTAATACATTGAAAAATATATTTATTTACTTTCTTATTATTTATATACCAAGTTTTGGCCAAGAAATATTTAACGAGCAAATCATTTGCGATGGAAATATTAGAGAATATATAATTTATGTTCCTGAAAATTATTCTAATAGTAGTTTACCTCTATTAATTGCTCTCCACGGAGGAGGTGGGTATGCTCATGAATATATGTTATACGAAGCAGATTTTAGACCTGTTGCAGATACAGCTAATTTTATCCTAGTATATCCTCAGGCTTTGGAAGATCCCAATGATGACTTAAGTACAAATTGGATGCATAAAGATCCGACAAATCACGATGATGTTGAATTTATAGAGGCAATCATTGATACTATTTCAAATAACTATTTAATTGATAATTCTCGAGTTTATTTGTGTGGATATTCACTTGGTGGAATGTTCTGTTATTCAACAGCATGTAAACTAAGTGATAAGATTACTGCAATAGGATCAGTAGCAGGAGGAATTTTTATTGGTGAACTTACGTATTGTTCCCCACCTAATCCAATCTCAGTACTTACAATTAACGGGACACTGGATGATACTCATCCATATGATGACACTGAAGGAATTTACCATAGTGTAAATGAAATAAATTCATTTTGGATAAATCATAATATGACTGACTTACAACCAATTATTGAACAGGTTGAAAATATAAATTCCTCTGATGGTAGTTATGTTGAAAAATATTCATGGATTAATGGAAATGAATGCTCAGAAGTTCAAGAACTTAAAATAATTAATGGTGGTCATGATTGGCCGAGTTTTTATAATAATTGGGGAAATCAAGACATAGATGCTTGTATTGAAATTTGGAATTTTGTATCTAAGTTTTCATCAAATATGTCATTAGACTGTAATACCAACATGAATATTAGCAAATTTCAGTCTAGTGAGAAAAAACTTTTAAAAACCATAGATGTTAATGGAAAAACTTTAAAAAAGAATCACCAAGGAATATATTTTGATATTTACAACGATGGAAGTGTTGACAAACTAATAAAATTTAATAATTACATAGATTAAAATCAGAAATTGGATTAGACAATTTAATTTGATATCCAAAGCCCCTCTCGAAATTTCCAATACCGTTAAAATTCCAATCAGGTAAATAAGCTCCTCCAAGATTATTTTTGATAATGATTATATTTTCATAATATGGTAAAATTGAATTATATACATTTATATCATTTAAACATGAAAAGCCTATCATATTCCAACCAGCATTTAAACTAATAGAAATTCCCTCATCTTGATTTTGAAAATATTCACAACTAAAATCATCTGTATTAGCAAGTGGATTGTAGTTAATAGCATTGATATCTGTACAACCATAAATACAGTTCGATAAATCTGAATATATAACCTTAATTACTCCAACTTCAGTGTCTCCATATGCATCTGTATCATTAAAAATAACGTATCCCTCATCAATCAAAAATCCGTATTCAGTAGCTGTATTGACATCTGCTTGACTATATACATCACTTCTAATTATATCTCCATTCTCAGAAATTTGAAGGACCCATCCATTCCATATATCTGATGATAAAAACGGTGGATTAATTTGAGAATAATTATCGTTTTCATCTCCAGTACCTCCAAATAAAAATACCCCATCAATATTCACCTTTATACCAAATAATTCATTTCTTATATATTCAAGACTGTAGCCTCTTGGATTTGCATAACTGTAATTCCATTCAACATAACCATTTAAATCAATTTTTAAACAAGTGTAGTCAAATGGATCTCCAATCCCTGTCCTACTTGAATGAGCTCCAAAATATATATTATCATCAATATCTATTGTTATATCTGATAGAATAGCATTCTCAGTATTTTGAATAAAGTTAGTCCATTGTATATTTCCATCAGTATTAAGCTTAGAAAGTGATAAATTTTCATCATATAATGCAGAACCATAGTATAAAAAGTTATTTGATGCTTGAACTATCGATAGTGCATATTCAACATCTTCATTAATACTAGTCCAAACTTCATTACCATTAATAGGGTTAATTTTGATTATCATTCCTTTTCCACCATAAACCACAAATATTGTATTAGGTTCATCCCCTTGGACAAAACCTGATCCGTATATATAACCATCATCTCCAACTATTGTCATTCTCACTCCATCATACATCCAAGAGGAACCAGAATAACCATAGGTCTTATTCCACATTATATCTCCATTATTGCCATTAACCCTTGATACCCATCTTTCTTGAGTTTCTCCAATACCACCACTAATAATATAATCACACCTGTTGTCATCATTAATTTCGGTTATACCAAATCCAACTGTGTTATCAATTGTTATCGACCAAATAATTTGCCCTGAATTCCCGTCAATCTTATGAACTCTAGACTCATTATCGGGCATAAAAATTACAACAGGGTTTCCACCTGAATCTACAATTCCTCTATTTACTTTACCTGGGGCTCCCTCAGTATAGACATTTTCCCATTCAATATTTTGATTATGTAAAGTATTTACAGGAACATTTTGAGAGGACAAGCTTGATACAAAAAAAAATAGCGGAATAGTAAAAATAAATTTCATAATGTGTAATATAAAAACAATTTTAAAATATTTATAAAATTATTAATAAAACAATTTGTTAAAGAATTATATTAGCAAAAAAAATTTATGAAAAAGTTATTTTTAATTATTTGTCTGTTAAGTGTGAGTAATTTGTTTGCTCAAAACAAAGTTGAATTAATAATCGGTAAAGAAACAATTAAACCAGGAATTGTTATAATTTTTGAGGGCGCAATAAAGGATCATGTTATGCCTAAATCTATGCATTTATCAAAAAATGAAACTAATATTCACATCGAAGCCAGAGTTAATTGGGATACTAAAAATATTCCAGAGGGTGCAGTTGAAAATGGATTTATCCCTTATCTAAATATTAATGCAAAAATAACTAACCCTAAAACTGGGTATAGTACTTTTATTGATTTAGTTCCTCACATAAATTTAGTTGATAACTTTCATTATGCAAGAAATATTTCATTACCTGGACCAACAGGTGATTTATACTCTGTTGAATTTAATGTAACTCCTCCAACTAGGATTGATATGTCTTTTCATAATGATTGGCTAGAGAACTATGGAAATTCACTAATTGATGAGTATAGTTTTAAATACGAAAATATTGACTTTAAAAAAGTTTCTAAAGCAGAGAGAAAATAAAATATTAATTATTCTTCCTCTTTATTTATTATTTTACTCAATTTTTCAAAACCAAATTCGTTTCCATATAATAATGTTGAAAATCTCTGAACCTCTGCTGCAATTTGTATTGCAGATTTGATTTCCTCTTCACTTGCTCCTGCATCTTTTGCAAGTTTAACCTGAGCAAAAATACAGTATTCACAACGCATTGCTGCTGATGCAGATATAGCTGCTAGTCTAGCTTCTTTAGCGGGAATAGGAGTCTCATCAGAAAAGAGTTTATTGAAAGTCTTAAAATATTCCGATGATTCAAATGCCATAAATTTAGGATACATTGAATTGAATGGGTTTTCTTCAAGAAGTTCTTCATACGAATTAGATGAATTTTGTGCATCAAGACTAAAATTGATTATTATAAATGGTATTAATATTTTTTTTATCATAATATGTGTATTTAATTAAACGTTTAAATGTATTAAAAAAAGTTTGATATTGTAAATTTAATAATTAGTCAACGCAACAATCTGCACCTTGACATTTACAAAACTTTAAATTGTAAAAATGTAATGCTGATAAGGAGATTGCTACAAAATATACCAAGGACTCAGGAATAATGTAAATATTTAAGCTTTTATTAATAATAAATAAAAACAAAATAGTCCAAACAGTCCATAGTAAAGACTTAATAAATAAATAATTAGATTTTGATGTTGATGTATAGACAGCAAAAAAAGAAATTAATACAAAAAAATAATCGATATTTCTCCACCACAATGGTGAAGAAGCGCAACAACTTGCCATACAGGTTTGAGCGATAAAAATAAATGGAGTAATTAAGCAATGAACTAAACATAAAATGCTAGCTATCATACCAAATATATCAGATTTTAATGTGAAAAATTTTACAACCATGATTAGCAACTATGTTGCAATAATAAAAATTTTAAATGAAAAATAAAAGTATTATAAATTCATATTTATTATTGGAAAGAAAATATTGATAGTAGAAATTTACTTGTCATATTTTATTTCGAATTTTTTTATCGTATTTAAATCAATAAATTCTAATGTTTTAATATGAGTTGCCTTTAATATTAATTTGGGAGCACATCCATATTCATATGCCTCTATCCATCTAGATACGCACAGACACCATCTATCTCCACTTTTTAATCCCTTAAAATCATATTCAGGATAATCAATAGTCAAGTCATTTCCCATAGACTTTGAGAATTCTAAAAATTTTCTGTCAACTATTGCACAGACTGTATGCGTCCCTATATCATTAGGACCAGTATTGCATTTTCCATCTCTGAATGCTCCTGTCATAGGATTTATATTGCAAAGTTCAAGTGGATCGCCAAAAACATTCATGAAATATGAATTAACAAATTAATCAGAAAAATTTATATAAAAAGCTCCCCGTGTTGAGATGCATCTAAACCACGTTCTTCTTGATCTTCTCTTACTCTAAGAGGTATTAGTTTATTAACAAAACTATATATTAAATAACTCATTAACATTGTAAATATGATTGTAATGATAATTGCTACTAAATGAAAAATAAATGTTTCAATTTCTCCATAAATTAACCCTACTTGCTTTGCAAAAATAGCAGTTAGTATCATTCCCATTATACCACCAATTCCATGAGATGGAAAAACGTCTAAAGTATCATCTATATTTGTTTTTCTAATTCTTCCAATTGATATATTACTGACTATAGCAGATATGAAACCTATAAATACACTTTGACCTAAAGTCACAAATCCAGCTGCAGGTGTAATTGCAACTAAACCAACAATTGCCCCAATACAAGCACCAATTGCAGTCATTTTTTTATTGAGAAATCTATCGAAAAAAATCCACGTAATCATACTAGAAGCTGAGGCTAAATTTGTATTAGCAAAAGCTACAGCTGCGTCTAAGTTTGCACCCAAAGCAGAGCCAGAATTAAATCCAAACCAACCAAACCAAAGTAAACTAGTTCCCAAAATAACAAAAGGTATATTAGCAGGTTTTTCTAAAATTTTTTTTCTTTTTCCTAGAAAAATAGCTCCTGATAAAGCAGCAAGACCTGCTGACATGTGAACTACAGTCCCACCAGCAAAATCTAATACACCCCATTTCCTAAATATCCCATCAGGATGCCAAGTCATATGAGCTAATGGAGAATAAATAAAAATTGTAAATAGTAGCATAAATAAAATATAACTTCTAAATCTAATTCTTTCAGCAAAGCTTCCAGATATAATAGCTGGGGTAATAATTGCAAATTTCAATTGAAATAAAGCAAATATCAAAAATGGTATTGTTGATCCAAATTCAGGGTGTGGAGCAAGAGTGACATTTCTAAAATTGAAATATGTAGTTGGATTTCCAATTATTCCATAGATACTATCTCCAAAAGCGAGGCTAAAGCCAATTAAAATCCACACAACACTTATAAATCCTAGAGCCACAAAACTTTGAAGCATAGTTGAAATTATACTTTTTACATTTACCATTCCTCCATAAAAGAATGCCAATCCTGGGGTCATTAAAAGGACAAAAGCACATGAAACTATCATCCAAGCAGTGTCTCCACTATCTATAGCACTTGTATCAATATCTGTATTAAAACTCTCATTACCAAAAAGTAGAGTAAGCACAATTACTGAAAGAATTAAAAAATTTAGTTTACTTCCTGAATTCTTCATTACAAATTTAAATTTTATGTTTCATAATATAATTTACTTCACTAATCATTTAAAATAACTGATGGACAGAATTGAAAATCATTTACAGTTTCAATCATTTTAATTTGATATCCTTGAGAGAAATTTAAACTTTGAATAGCACTAAACTGAAATTCAGGTAAATATGCTGCTCCATTTGCATCTTTTACAATAGTAATCTTATCTGATATTGTAAAAAATGCATCTAACAAGTTCAATGATTCATGGCAAGTATATCCAAACATACTCCAACCTTGAGGTAGATTAAGAGGTATATCTAGCATTTGTACTTCTGGACAATCACCTCCTCCAGAGGAAGTAGGCTGATCGCATGAACCATCATCTTGTGTTGCATCAGAATTGTAATTTGATGCCCAAGAATAAGTACATCCTAGAATATCGTTAGAGCAAGAACCATCATCAATTAAAGCCTCAGGGTTGTAATTTACAAAAGATGGATCCATACATCCCCCAACGTATTGACATGAACCATCACCTTGTGTCGCATCAGGATTATAATTTAATGCATCATCATCCATACATCCCTCAAAATATTGACATGAACCATCATCTTGAGTTGCTTCTGGATTATAATTTAATGCAATATCGTCTATACATCCATCAACGTATTGACAAGAGCCGTCATCTTCAGTCGCGTCAGAATTATAATTTAATGCATTTATATCACTACAACCACTAATTACACAATCATCATTTATAATAACATTTGCTGATGGATTATAATTAGATGCTAAAGGATTATTACATCCAATGATAATTTCACCTAAACAACTAAATTCCCCAGAACTTTCAATCGTAGATTGATCATGCCAACAGTTCAAATCACAATCATAAGCTCCAGAATATTCTACATCTTGGAAAGCACCAAAAACAGGTTCTTCAACAGAAAATGGTGGATATGGAATAGAAACTGTAATATAAACTTGTTCAGAAATAAGAATAGTACAAGGACTTCCTACTTCATCAGAATAATAATAACAACTTCCATCATTATAATTTGCATCAGGATTATAATTAGTTGCACTAAAATCTAAGCATCCATAAATAAATTCACAAGAACCATCATCTACAGTTGCTTCTGGATTATAATTCTGGGCCCAATCAGTGGTACATCCTGAAATATCGCAACTTCCATCATCAACATTTGCTGATGAATTGTAATTTTCAGCAAATGGATCAGTACAGCCTGAAATATCACAAGTTCCATCATCAACATTTGCTGATGAATTGTAATTGTCAGCAGATGGATTAGTACAGCCAAAAATATTAACAACAGGGATCAAACAAGAACCATTATCATAGTTAGCATTAGGGTTATAGTTTACAGAAACAGGATTAGTACAACCATGTCTGATAAAAGTGCATGAGCCATCATCACTCCATCCCCACCATCCTTGATCTGGAACGTCATAATTAAGCCCCTCATGATAAGTACATCCAGGATCATATAAGTCTTCACACCCTGCAATTATCTGTGACAAAGGAATGTCGTCAATTCCATCACTGTTAGTGTCAGGGAATATACAATCTCCCAAACAGTTATATACTCCATAAACAATTTCATTTATCATCTGCATTGAACAAGTCCCTCCAGCAGGTTGATATTGACAATTAAAATTAGCAGTCGCACCAGAGCTATAATTCATAGCATATGGATCCATACATCCATAACTTGGATAATCACAATTTCCATTATCTATTGTAACTTCAGAGTTATAATTCGAAGCACTAGGGTCCATACATCCATAAAGATCAGATGCCTGATCAATACAAGGTTCATCAGAACCATCACTGCAATCTGGAGCATAGAAATTATTTGGAGTACCACATAACTCAGTTCCGTTGTTAAATAAACTCATATCAATACATTGTCCATTATTACATGTAAATTCGTTATCTAGACAAGATTCCCCCAAACATTCGGTACCATAAGTTTGAACATCAAATCCTTCATAATTAGAAAAGGTTTCACAACAAAGCACAGCTATAGCCGGGTCATTCAAATAACCTGTCATTTCAGCAAGCTGTTGGCATCCTGGAGAACTAAACATATAACCATAAGCAACTAGAGTATTGGAAAGATTATATTCGTCATCAAAACAATTATAATTATCACAATCATCAAATATACAAGAACCGTCATCAGTCCCGGCTTGTGGGTTATAATTGGAAGCATTTAGATTTGTACATCCAGGACCATCATAGGTTATACAACTAATCTCGGCAGAAAATCCAGAGTAAGTAACTGAACCATCAGATGTAAAAGTAATTGTTAATGCACCCGACTCATTTGTTGGAGATGCATAAAAAGTTTTTCCATTTAATGATGATTCATTTGAACCATCTTGTAAGATAGGTGTTGGATATGCACTTCCTTCTCCATCATAAATAGTTAAGTAATCACAACAATCTTCGAGTTGAAATGAACTGAAAAATATTGAAACATATTCACCTTGATTCTCAGGAAATATTGTTATTGTATGATTCTCATAATCTAAATAATTACCATCGGGACCACCAGAATCATAAAGTATTGATCCACATGCTGATATTGAATCTACATCATCAATATAGAAAAATGCACATGTACCATCGTCTTGAGTAGCTGTTGGATCATAATTTGGTGCAAGCTGATTAGTACATCCATCAATATAATCACATGAGCCATCTGGAGTATTAGCCAAAGTATCATAATTAAGGGCTATTGTGTCCAAACATCCATATATTGGAAGAATACAACCAGAATTTACAGTTGCCTCTGGATCATAGTTTAAAGCATTCAAATTCATACAACCTATAACAGTATTTAAAATACAAGTTCCGTTATCAATATTAGCATCTGAATTATAATTAGTTGCTAAAGGATCGGTACACCCTGCAATTGGAACTTCACAAATTGGATAAGGGCAAGGAGCATTATCATTAGATTCAATATTATCACTACAATTGACTCCTCCAAAAGTCCAAACATCTTCTTTAAAAGCCCACGAATCTTGATATTCCCAAGATGTTCCAGTTCCATCAACATCAACATCTCCAAAAGTTTCAATTACAAGACCATTTTTATATAATTCAATTGCATCATCTCCGTTTTGGTCTATAGCCCCACCAACTTGAATGAGATGATCAAACTTTCCTATACAACTTCCAAAGTAATCTGACATTGCTTGAGTATTTCTAGCTAATAAAATGTCGTCACCATTAGAGGCACTTATTCCTGGTAAATAGTATTCTTCACCATCAGATCCGTCTCCATTATTAGCAACTCCTATTGAATATATACTCAAATCAGGTATTTCACCATGAACTTTTAGGTGAACAGCCTTACCATTTGATGAACCTATATCTAAGTCTAAAATACCCTTTAATTCAAGACCTAATTCATTAGGTGTTTGACAATCTCCCTCATCATAATTAAAATATTCACAATTAAAAAACAAAGTCCAAGTTCCATCATCACAATACCCATCTCCAATCCAAATATCTGCATATTCAGTATAATCTTGTCCTTGACAATCATAATACTCACATGTTCCATTATTAAATGTTGCTAAAGGATTATAATTGGAGGCATAAGAAAAAGTACAACCACCTAGACCTCCATCTTCAAATTCTCCATAACATACTGAAAATGTCTCTTCCGTTCCATTAAAATCAACTTCTGACAATAATACAGTCCCATCAGCATGAACAACAGATGCTGTGGCATTACTCCACACCGGATTATTAGAATTACTATTATTGGGTTCGTAAAGGTTAAGCAACATACACGTTCCTGAAACCATACAGAATAAACTTGTATCCCCAAGGCTTCCATCAAAATCATTGATATTATCACCTTCAATATCTACACTCCAAACAAGACCAGTACTAGAATTTTCATAATTACTTACTTGAACATATACACTTTCATATCCATCACAATCATTAGGATATACGCAACCGACATCCATATTAGCTTCAGGATTAAACTCCAAGTAATTAGAATCAGTACAACCCCATAGGTAATCGACACATGAGCCATCACTTTGAGTGGCTTCAGGATTATAATTAAATGCATCTTCATCCATACATCCTAGAATATACTCACATGTTCCATTGTTTTGAGTAGCAAGTGAATTATAATTTTCTGCATCAGAATAAGTACATCCTAATACTATAGATGAATCAACGCAATTTTCACTAATCACATTTAACCCAAAGTAATGAATCTCAAGATTAGCCCCATCATCCATTATTTCATTTAAAATTATATTTGAATCTAGCCTTACAATAATATTTCCATTGTCCCATGTGCTATTCATATCAAGTCTATAGCAGCCATCTGATAGACAATAGTTGTATATCCCTATTTCATTGTTACCTCCATAAAAAGTTTCAGCATCTTCAGGAATTTCATAAAATTGATTTGATAACTGCCAACCGTAAACATTGTATGTGGAATCATCAGTACCAGTAACCTCAACAAATATATTGTTAGATTCTGGGCATCCAATAAGATTTTCACAAAATTCAATGTATGTTCCATAGTCTTCAGAATTTGCCAGGGGATCATACTCAATATAATTTGGATCCATACAACCATATACGGTAGGAATACAAAGATCAACGTTGTGAATTGCACAAGTATCTATATTAATGTATTGATATTCGTAAATTGAAGCAGGACCAGAATAAGGGAAATTACATCCTTCGTAAAAATCGCATGATCCATCATCATAAAAATTAGTTACACTGTAATTTGGAGCGCAAGTGCTTGTACACCCAAAAAGATCTTCATAATTAAGAGAGCAGTCATTTGCATCAAAATCAAATTCATAACAATTAAAATTAAATCCTTCAGATCCATCATTACAAAAGCCATCACCAATTAAATTACCTAAACC
>MDTB01144269.1_pt1 | contig 14822 bp, 15 predicted proteins | sample 811161 | NCBI WGS metagenome assembly MDTB01 (sample SAMN05326650, study PRJNA326480) | marine metagenome | isolation source: seawater | place: Mediterranean Sea | collected 2009
AAATTTGGATGGCTCACAACTGGTCAGGAATATATGATAAAGATGAAATTTCTAGAAAAAGTAAGGATGCTGAAAAAGTTCAAGAAAAAAGATCTTGTGGAAGGCCATTAAATGGCGTGATCGAAATAAGAGCGGGCGGTATAGGAAAATCTAAAGGAGCAGTTGTTCCATGTCCTAATGTTTTGGGCCATGACTCGGTTGCAGTTCTTGGTCACCTTGATAAAAACTCTCTTAATGAAGTAGTAAATGGTGAAAAATATACCGATCTTAGAAAAAAACACTTAGAAAAAAAATTTGATGAAATTGATTATTGTAAAAATTGTGACCATTTAATTGAATATCCTGATTCTTTAGTATGGACCAATATTGAAGGGAGAGAATATGGTACTAGCAGAATGTCTTTACTTAATTATTTAGATTATTGATTATGTCGGTTCAATTAAAAACTATAAATAATGTGAGTATATTAGAACTAATAAAAAAAATTTTAATTTTAGAGATAGCAGTAACTCCAAAATTAAAAAAATTTTAAAATGGAAAAAAACCTTTTCTTTTAAAAAGGTGTCTCTGAAGTAATTAAATAATTTAAAAAATATGAATAAAATAATTTTGATTAAAAAAATATAAAATGGATAATGAAAAAAAAATCTATTTTTATACTTCAAATTTTTTTAAAAAAAAATTATTTGATAAAAATCAAATTGGAGAGCTTTATAAGAAAATTCATCTTTTATTTAAAAACAAATTTACTATTCTTGAATCAGAAAATTTAATACCAAACGAATTAAATATTGTTGTAGAAAATTTTAATTCAATAGCTCAAATAATGAAAATTGTTGAAGTAAAAAAAAAATGTCCTAATACGAAAATAATATTAGTTTTATCAGAATTTATTAATAGAGATACTACTCTGAATAGTTTTCACATAAATAAAGATAATATCGATTTTTATAATTCATTTTTTACACTTTATTCAAATATGAAATATGTTAAATACTTGATTCATAAATTCCTAAGCTTTTTTCCCATATTTTTTAATAAAATACTTATAGCTGTTTTATATTTTGATATTGGTGAATTAATTATTCCGATGCGTTTTGTAAAATTTAATAAGCATGGAAAAAGTATATCTTTAATAAATATTATGTCTTTTATTATAAGTTTTATTAACATTTTAAATTTTTCCAAGTTAATTGTTAACATGTGGAAAGTTAAATCTAAGTTAAATTATGCTTATTTAAATTCTATAAAAACAGATGTTTTGTTTTTTTATAGATACAAAATGTTAAAAAAATTAAAAGGTAAAGTTGATTTAATTTTAAAAACACATCCAAAAATTTCTAGTAATTTGTTTCAAGATGTAAATCAATTTAATATTTTTTTTGATTTCCAAAATTTATTTCAATTAAATGATTTAAAAAGTTATAAAAATATCTTGTCTTTTTCTGGAGAATTAAATGATTATAGAAAACTTAAGATTAAAGAAGAATTTGATAAAAAATTAAACTTAGAAGATAAATATTTGTATGAAAAAATAAATAGTGATATTAAGAAAATATTAAATACACCAAATCAATTTATTGATGAATCGTTAACAGATAAAAAAGTTTTGTTTAATTTACATCCTAAGAAAACTGCTGAATGGCCTTATTCAAGTCCAACTCGATATTATAGAAGTGTAGAAAATAATACTATTCCATTAACATTTGCTTCTGAACATATTTCAGATAATTTTACAAATAAATCTACCATAGAGGTTTCACATTTAGTAGATTTTTTAAATGATTTTTTTAAACAAAAAGAAATTTACATAAAAAAATTTAATAATAATTGTGTTGAGTTCAATAAAGATTCAAACATCGAAAACAAAAAAATTCTTACTAGCGTTGAAGAACTTTATAATAAATGAATTTATTAGTTTTTGGAGCAGGTGGTTTTATTGGGAGACACTTTACAAAAATACTTGCAAAATATAAATATAAATATTTTTTAGTTTATAGATCACAAAAATTTTCTGTAAAAAAAAATATTATCTACATGGATCTGTCAAATAAAAATCATTTTAAAAATTTAATTAAAAAAAATTTTAATATAGATGTAATTTATAATTTTGCATGGTTTGCAATACAAAACTTGAATAAAAAAAATTCAATAATAAATTTTAAAATTAATAAAAATATAATTAATTATGCTAACGATATAAATTGCAAGAAACTTATAATAACAGGATCTTGTTTTGAGTATGGAGATGTAAAAGGAGAGATTAGGGAAAACAATAAAGAGAAAAATGTTAAAATATTTGGTTATTATAAGAAACTAATCAAGAAATATACTTTTAAAAATTTTAAAAATACTAAAATATGGACTAGATTATTTTATGTATATGGTCCCCAACAAAAAAGTAAATCATTGATACCATCAATTATTTCACATATTAGATATAAAAAAAAATTTGTATGCAGAAGACCTTTTGATGAACTCGATTATATTTATATAGAAGATGTTTGTAAAATTTTTATTAAATTATTATCAATTAAAAAATCATGTGTAATAAATATATCTTCCAATAAATATACAAAAAATTTTCAAATTTTAAAAATATTTAAAAGCATATTTAAAGATAGGTTTATTTATGAGCTTAATAAAAAACAAAAAAAAATAAAAAAATTTAAAGGAAATAATGCAAAAGTTGGTTTATTAGGATTTAAAAGTTTTACAAATATAAAAACTGGCATAGAGAAAATTTTATATGAAAAAAATTAATATAACTTCGGTTGGCCACGGTAAGCCTGAATTTCATAAAGATTTATCACGTTATCTTAAATCAGTATTTTCTGAAATTGGTATTACAACCGATGTAACTATGGATTTGCAACAAGCTAATATAAATTTATTATTCGAAGGATTTTGGAGAGAGTATGATGAAATGTTAACAACAAAACTAAAACAAAAAAATTGTATTAAAGGTTTAATAAATACTGAAATATTAGTAGGAGAAAAAAATTTAGATTCTGTATTCTTTACTTATAATAATTATTATTTGCAGAAAAAAATGATAAAAAAAAAAAGTATTTTTTTTGAATTAAAATTTATCCATTATCTTTGGGCAATAAAAGAAAAATTAATTTTTTTTATAAATTACATGAAAAAAAATTTTAAAATAATCTATTTGTTGTTTTATCCAATATTCTTTTTGCTGCATAAATTATCAAAAAGTAATTATGAAGTAACTCACAATGAGACTAGTTTTTTTTCTTATTTTTTTAATTTAAGTACACATTTTAAAGATATTTATTATAGAACATGGAAACATTTTGATAACTTTGATTTTGTATTGAATATTGGATCTGAAACAATTCAAAGTGAAATATTTAGCAAGAAAAAACCATATTTTTTTTTACCATTTGTATATACAGAAGATTATTCAAAACATTTTGAAATTCATAACAGAGATGAAAGTAAAAAATATGATTTTACATTTACTGGGGCTTTAACTGATTATAGGTTGAAACTTTTAAAAAAACTACAAGAAGAAACAAACTTAAAAATTCATTATACTGATTTAGTTCAAGATCATCAAAAAAGATTAGAAATTTTAGCAAAATCAAAATTTTTACTTGGTTTAAAACAAAATGATTTTCAAACTTTTATTTCTGTTAGTAGAATATATAATTCTATAATTACAGAAATTCCAATATTAATGGAAGCTGAAAGCTATTTTACACCTAATTATTTTCATCAATTTGTATATATGGAGAGCACTAAAAACTTAGGAAACAAAATGATAGAAATGATTAATAATTATGATTTTTACAAAAAAGATTTTAAAGAAAAAAAACTTGCATATATCGATTTCTCTAATATACATAAAAAAAATCTAAAAACCTTTATCAAGAATTTATAATAAAATTAATGAACTTGCATAATGACCTTATACGACAATACGATTATGTTTTTAAAAGATTACAAAATATTTCAGTTTTAGCTTTTTTTGATATTACTATAAAATACAAAAGAACAACTCTAGGCCCTATTTGGAATGTTTTAGCTTTATTATTAACAACTATATTATTATCGATTGTATTTTCTATGTTATTTAACAGAAGTTTAAGCGAATATTTGCCAAGGGTTTATTTTGGAATTACTACATTTTCTTTTATAACTGCGGCAACATCAGGCGCAGTTGGTTTAATTAGTGGAACTTATAGCTCTAACATTAGGAATTCTGAAATTCCTTTACAATTTTATATTTTTAGACACGGAGCCGTCACCCTAATAAATTATCTACATTATTTACCAATTATAATACTTATTTATTTAGTTTTAAAAATTGATGTTAATATTCATACTTTCTTACTTATACCAGGTTTTATATTGTTACTTTTGAATTTCTTATGGATAACAACTGTTATGAGCGTTATAGGTTCACGATTTAGAGACGTGATTCCTTTAACAGAAGTTCTGATGTCGGCAGGAACTTTATTAACTCCTATATTATGGGACAAAGAACAATTAGGAGCTTATGCAAATTATGCTTATTTAAATCCTTTCACGTTTTTTATAGAAGCGATTAAATATCCATTTATGGGAATAAATCCAGGATTTATTCCATATATTGGTTTAATTATTTTTTTAATAATTGGTAATCTAATACAGTACATTATGATCAAAAAATTTGGACATAGAATTCCTTATTGGGCATCTTAAAAATGAGTGAAATAATTATAGAAAATTTGCATTTAAAATATCCTTTATTTTCAGAAGGTGATAATCAACTTCGAAATATAATTAATAGATTTGTTGGAATTGAAAAAAAAAAAAAAATTAATATTGTTCATGCTTTAAAAGGTATTAATTTGCATTTAAAAAATGGAGATAGACTTGGTCTTGTGGGACCAAATGGCTGTGGAAAAACTACATTATTAAAAATAATGGGGAGTATTTATCAACCAACATCAGGAAATGTTAAAATTAATGGCACCATATATCCCTTATTGGATATAGGTATGGGTATGGTTGGAGAATGTTCGGGTTACGATAATATTTTTTTAATTTCCTATGCAAGGGGTTTTAGTAAAGCGAGTGTTTTAAAATCTTTGGACTGGATTATAGAATTTTCGGGACTAGAAGACGCAATATATAGAACAGTAAGAACGTATTCTTCAGGGATGGTAGTTCGCTTGGCATGTTCTGTAATTTTGAGTCAAACACCAGATATTTTTTTAATTGACGAATTTTTTGGTGCTGGGGATAAAAATTTTCAAGAAAAAGTTGAAAAAAAACTTAAGGAAAATATTGAAAAAGCTGGAATTTTTGTTTTTGCATCCCACAGTGAAGATTTGATAAAGAGAATATGCAATAAAGTAGCAAGTTTTAAAGTTCCTGGAATTATTGATAATGTTACTAATATTTAATTTTATATTTTGGTTGGCCAACTTTAATATCTTTAATCATAAATTCTTCCTTGCTTATATTAGCTAAAAAATATTTATAAAAAATAAAAAAATATTTATTCCAAAATCTTCCAAATAAGTAGCTACCTGCTTTACTACAGTTCTCATAATTATTAAATTTAATTAATTTATCAAATATCTCTTTAAATCCATGTAGCCAAGCATAATACTTAATATACTCAAAGCCATGAACTTTAGCTTCTTCCTTATCAAAAAAATTGTAAAAAATTTTAGCTGTGCCTAATCTCCATTTTATAGCTTCCTCATCTGTTGGTTCATCAAGTTTATTTCCTTGCATATCATGATGACGGTAAGCACTTATTGAGTTGTAGCAAAAGTATGCTTTCTTTATGTACTTTGTCATTCTAACTCCTAAATTATAGTCGACACCTTCATCGGGAGCACCAATTACACCATGCTTCTCAAAAAATTCTCTTTTTAAAATCCAACCAGATGAAGGCATTGGATGTCTAAGAAAACCTCTAGCAGGAATGAAATATCCACTTTCTTTTTTTGGCCAGTTCCAATACCAGCAAAATTCTGTGACATCATAAAATTCATTTGTCATGCCTTTTGCCCTCCAATAAAAGAGTTCAATTTCATCATTCTTTTTCATTTGTTCATAAATCTCAATGAAAAAGTCCTCATAAATAAAATCGTCATCGCTATGTAAATAAACATATTTTCCAGATGAATAATTAACTGCTTCATTCCAGCTAAGATATGGAGGAAGTAAATTTTCTGAATTACTTTTTACATATTTAATGTTCATGTTGCTGAATTCCTTTTCCAAAGAAGCAATTTCTATTATTGACTTATTATCAAAAAGAATTATTTCAAAATTTTCTACTTTTGCTTTATTCAAAGCTATTTGCAACTGCGTCAGGGCGTATATTAAATATTTCTTTGTTTGTAAACTTCTGCAGTAGGATGGAATGACTATTGATAGTAAACAGGATATTTCTTTTTTTTTTACCTTCGGTATTTTTGTAAAATTATGATTTTTTTTATAAAAGTAATCATTGAAGTATTTTGATCTTTTATCAATTATTTTTTCATAAATTATTACTAAAATTGGCTTAAAAAAATAAAAAAATAGATTTTTTATTACTTTTTTTAAAAAAATTATTGCTTTTTTTAAAAAATTTATTGGTTTTTTTAAATATTCATAAGATAACAATATAATATATAACTGTTTTGTTTTTTTAAGAATAAGAAAAAAATTAGGTAAATTATTTTTTAAATAATTTTTGAAGTTTTTTAGCATAATATTAATATTACTAACTCAAAATCAGTTTTTTTTAAAATTTTAATTGTTATTTGGGACTTTAACTATATATTTTCAACAATATTTTCTGTTCCTTTTGGATAGTAGTTAAATTCTAAAAAATTGAATTTTTTTTCATATTTTTTTATAAATCTTTTTTTATCATCATTTTCAAAAACTGCCATCAAAAAACCACCACCACCAGCTCCAAGAACTTTATACCCCAAGCAATTATTGCTTTCCAAAATATTCACGATTTCTTCAATTTTTTTATTTGATATTTTTTTACTTATTTTTTTTTTAGTTATCCAGCTTTCTTTCAGAAGCTCTCCAAAAATTTTTAAAGAAATATTACTTTTTAACTCTTTATAAAAACATTCTTGTAATTCGTACAAATATTTTAAATTTGCAAAATTTTTTTCTATATTTTGTTTTTGATAACTTAATATTTTATTAGCTGATCTTGTTTTTTTTAGCCATATAAACAGTGAATGATTTAAAATTTTTTTCAAATCTTTCTCATATTTTGTTAAAGGAATAACTTGTATGTTATTTTTATAATAATTTATTTTTTTAAATCCTCCATAACTAGCTATAAAATGATCCTGTACACCAATGGGAGATTTTAATTTTTCGATTTCAATTTTCGAAGCTAAAATTGCAATTTGATGTTTATTTAATTTTTTTTTAAAAGTTGATAATGATTTAACTAAACCAACTATAAAAGAGCTAGATGATCCCAACCCTGTTCCTGCAGGAATATCACTAACAGTAGATAAATAGATAGGATTTTGATAATTAAAATAATTCAATGTTTCTCTAATAATGTCATTTTTTATAGAACCAAAATTATTTAATCTCTCTACTCTTGAATAATTTAATCTGACATTTTCATTAAAAATTTTTCCATAATGCTTTTTTAAAGTCGTATAAATAAATTGATTTATTGTGAAACTTATTGTAGAGCCCTGTTTTTTTTCGAAAAAATCTTTAAAGTCTGTACCTCCACCAAACAAACTAACTCTTAATGGTGTTTTATTTAATATATAATAATTTTTCATTAATTTTTTTAATTTTATATTATTAAGTTCATTTATCATTTTTAAAAAAAATATTATTTTACAAAAGAGAGGTTTCTATTAAGAATTTTTTTTATTTTTAAATCATTTAGCCATTTAAGTCTAATAAAATGGTTTTTTTTTATAATATCTTTATCAATATTTTTTTTTAAAAAAATGTTTTCCATTTCTTTTAACCTTCTGGAATAATTTGATGAAAATTTTAATTTAGGAAAAGTTTTAGAAATTTTCTTAAATGAAGTGATGTATGATCTATTATCATGATTTTTTTGATTCAAAATATTTAATTTAGTTTTTTTAAAATTATTTTTAACTAATTTTGCTAATTTAATTATTTTAAAATTATTATTATCTGATCCTGTATTAAATGCTTGATTATGAATTTTTTTTTTAGGTGCATTTATAAAAACTTCAAAACTTTTAATAATGTCATCTAAATGTATTACTGGTCTAAATTGTAGGCCTTTACTCAAGACATCAATTTTTCCAGTACAATATGCTTGGATAAAAAAATTATTTAGAACAGTATCGAATCTCATTCTAGGAGAGAAACCATAAATAGTTCCATTTCTCACAAATATTGGAGAAAAATCTTTTGAGGCTAACTTTCCTAATTCTTTTTCTGCCCAAACTTTAGATTTTGCATACACAGTTAAAGGTTTAAGTATGGAATTTTCATCTACTTTTTTATTAAAGTTTGTTCCATACATTATACAAGAAGAAGAGAAAATAAATTTTTTCACCTTCATTTTTTTTGCAAATTTTGCTAATTTTACAGTAGATTTAAAATTTATGTCTTTTGTAATCTTATGATTAATTTCACTGGATGGATCGTTACTTAGTGCACCAAGATGTATTATTGTGTCTACATTTTTTAAAATTTTATAATTAAATTTCCTTAAATCCATCTTAATTACTTTGATTGGATCTTTATATTTTTCAATAGTGCAGTTTTGAAAAAAACCACTATCAGTTGCAACTATGTTATATTTTTTATGAAGTAATTGTATTAGTCTAGTTCCTATATATCCTTGTGCACCAGTAACTAAAATTTTTTTTTTCATTAGATTTTGATATAAGGCCAATTTTTATCTTTTTTTGACATAACATTTATTTTTTTTGGTAACTTTATTTGTAAAGAAGGATCTTTATAATTAAGACCTCTTTCATGCAAAGGACTGTAAAAATTTGAGACAAAATATACTATTTCCGTGTTCTTTTGCAAAGTTTGTATCCCATTGGCACAGCCCTTTGGTACAAGGCTCATGTTGCTTTTTTTTTCATCTAACTTAATAAGAATGTGTTTTAAATAGGTTTTGGATTTTTTTCTCATATCAACAATAATATTTACCAAAGAACCTTTTATGCATTTTATTATTTTGTCTTCTTCAAAAGGCTTGATTTGATAATGCAAACCCCTAGTGGTACCTATTTTTTTATTTATAGAGTTATTAATCTGTTTAATTTTAATTTTTTTTTTTTTTAAAATTTTTTCACAAAAGAGTCTTGTAAAGGAACCTCTTCTATCCTTTTTTGCCGAAATTTTAATAATATGTACACCTTTAATTTTGGTTTTTAAAATTTTCATTTGTTTTTGTAAACCTCAATAAACGTTGCATAATTTTTAATTTTAAATCTTTTTAATATTTTTTTTATAGTTCCAGTTTTAATCAAATCTCCGAAAGGCATTACATTTTTATTAAAATTATTCACTATTTTTCCATCTATTAATGAATAAATTATTTTAGTATTTTTTCTTAATTTTAAATTTTTAACAGTTTTTATATTTATCTTTATGTCTTCTATCAAAATACTTTGAACAAAATTTTTCTTAAATTTATTAAACATAAAGGGTTTTTCAAATTTTTTTAAGTAATTTTTTCCTTCATATTTTTTGTTTGATCTTCCATAATTATCTTTAAATCTAATTAAATCCTGTTTTCCGCTTGGCGATTCAAACTCTAAGCATTTAAGAGTTTTTTTTCCAATATTTTTAATAGAATGAAATAAACCTGGCCTAATCATTAGTTTTGATGGAGCAGTAAATAATTGCTGATTTGTTTTATAGAGTCCGAGTTGGATTCTAGCTTTTCCTCCAATAATTAAAAAACCAGTTTTTTTATATACATGTGAGTGTAGAGAGGTGGATTGTCCAGGATTTATGTTTAAGTATGTTATACACAATTTATTTGAATTTCTATATAAAACATATTCATAGCCCCAAGGTTTTATAACTATATTTTTATCATAAATCTTTTCACTGGCCATTTATTTTAATTTTCGTTTAAAATTCGGAGCGCCTCTTTCATCCATGGACCCATATCTTTGTAATGAGCAGTAGTAATTATTTTATTGTCCACTACAGCCGGAAGATCAGTGTAAATAGCGCCAGCATTAGTTATATCATCTTCTAAACTATAATAACCTGCAATTTTTTTTCCTTTTACAATTTTTGCTGAAATCATTAGTTGAACACCACTGCAAATGCATGCAATAACTTTGTTTAAATTGTTGAAATCAGATATAAATTTAATTAAGTTTTTATTTTGTCTTATCTTTTCCATTGCTTTCACTCCACCTGGAATTATTAAAATATCGTAATCATTTACATTTATTTGATTTATGTCTTTTATTGGATGGTTTTTATTTGGGGGAATTCTTGTTCCTAAGATGCCTTCTACTGGTTTTCCTCCTATTATACACACATCAACTTCAATATTTTCCTCTAATAATCTATAAAAAGGATAAATAAATTCATGATCTTGAGCAAGTTCTCCTGTAACAATGACAGCTTTTTTTCTTTTCATTTAATAATTCACTTCTTCAAAATGATGTTTTCTTTTAATTTTGTTTTTTGTCATTCTATTAACATGATCTAAGGTATCTTTGCCATAAGTATCTTTAACCATGCTCAGATAATCTTGATTTTGAAAATAAGTATTAAATGCTTTATCCCTAAAATCTAGAACTTCAGAAGCTTTAATTTTTTCAGTTCTTAAAGGAAGAGTTTCGTAAGCATGTTGCGAATATCCTATCCAACCAGGTCCACCAGGACTATCTGGCAATTGCCATTTTTTTGTTATTGCCATTGGATAAAGTTGTGAACCAGGGTAAGCCATAGCAGAGTAAAAGTTTGCCCATTCACTGTTAATTCTTAAGGATAAATCTAATGTTTCTTTCATAGAGTCTAGATCATCATCGGGCAAACCAAAAATATAATTTGATCCAACATAAAATCCCATATCTCTTACCTTTTTAACAATCTCCTCAATATTATAATTATCGAACCGACCTTTAACAACGCCATCTCTTACATGTTTGGAGCTAGACTCAATTCCTAACCCAAGCCATTTAAAACCTGATTTATTCATTTTTTTTAACATTTCATTATCATTAAGAGTATCAATCCTAGCGTATGCCCAGAAATTTAGTTTTTCTCCATATCCGTACTTTGTAATTTCATCACAAATTTCAATTACTTGCTTAGGATTTAGCACAAACATTTCATCAGGAATTTTTATATTGTAAATTTCATAATCTTCTACAAGTGTTTTAATTTCTTTAATGATATGTTTAGCGCTCCAAAATCTAATAGTATTTCTTTCGAATGGTGCGTTTATACAACAAAATGTGCATTTAAATGGACAGCCCAAACTGGTTTGCAATGATGCATATCTATTCACAGACTTTAAATTATGAAAAGTATGCCAATTATGAGCCTTATATTTTCTCATATCAAGTAATTCCCAAGATTGTCCTGGTAAATCTTTATCAAGTTCAGTAAACATTTTCGCCGGCTTATTTTTTTTTATTTCGTTATCTTCGTAATACCAAAGTCCTGGTATGTCAGACAATTTAATTTTTTCATTTTTTAAATGTTTTACTAAGCCTTCAATAGTTTTGGGACCCTCACCTTGACAAACATAAGTGTAAGCCTCTTCTTGCAGAGTTCTTTTTGGTAATGCTGATGCATGAGTTCCAATAACTATTGACTTCATTTCATTTGAGCTTAATTGATTCATAATATTTGCAGTTTTTCTGCCAGCCGGCATACATTGAGTTGAAGCTGATGGTTGTTGACCATAGACCATGAAGACTACCAAAAGAGGGTTTTGATCAACAATTTTTTTCGCAGTTTGTTCATGCGTTAATTGTTCAGCCTCAGCATCAAGAATTTTTACATTATAATTTCTAATCATCATATACTTAGCAATTAGTGAAGACCATACAGGAGGCTCAATAGCAGCATATTCATTTGATAAATCTTGGTAAACTTCTAATCTAGAAGGAGGAGTTACGAATAAGATATCTAATTTACTATTCATTTTATTTTTCTTTTAAAAATTTTTGAACAAAAATTGCTATTTGTTGAGAAGTAGGTGTCATATTTTTTAGCTTTACTCCTGCACCAGGAGAATAATCCTTCATTCCAAGAGCTTTAATTTTAGATTTAGATTTATTCATAAGTTTATAGGAAATATGTTCACTAGCACTACATATTTCATATGTTGAATCAATAACTATCCCTTTCTTTGTTTTATTCAATGAATCTAAATATTTTTTTTTAATTTTAAAAGGCTTAATCCAATAAATATGAAATATATCACAAACTATTTTTTTATTTAATAAGATTTTTTTAGCTTTTTCTACATTAAACCTCCCTGCAGAAATAGCAAAAATAGTTATTTTTGAATTATTATTAATTTCATCTTTAAATTCTATTGTAGATTTATATGATGTTCTATGTTCACTAACTAACATTGGTTGGTCATTTTTTTTAAATATTTTCCATATTTTTTTATACTCATTAGGTGTCATAGGTGCACATATTGGTAATCCAGGCATATGAGCAAAAGGTGAATGATAACAATTTGTGTGAAGAGGGCCTGAGCCAAATCCTTCCGAGGCAATAGCTCTTATAAACACTGGACAGCCATATCCAAACATTTCTTTGGTCTTTGCTGCATGCATGACAATAGGGCTCGAATTTAACCAAAGAAAACTTTGGAATCTTAAAACAAAAATAGGACGCGCTCCTGCTAAAGCGCTTCCTACTGCAAAACCAGCTCCAGCAGTATCAGTCATTTGTAATTCGATTACACCTTTTTTTTGTGGTGGTATTGTATTTTGTACCCATCCAACAGCAGAAAGACACTGTCCCATAATTACTCCTTTGTCTTTGTTTAAATGTCTAAATGTTAATTCTTTTATAGTTTCTGCAACTGTTTTTGCCATAATGTTTTTGCCCATTTTGATTTTTTATAAATTTCTTTTTCAACAAAATTTTTTTGATTTAATTTAATTAACTTTTTCTTTTCAATTTCAAACCTATTCCAAAATCCTTTATAAGGCTTATCTTTACCTGAGCCTTCGTGCCAATATTCTCTGCAAGTTTTAATATTAATTAATGCAGGTAGTTTTTTTTTTAAACTATTGATTGTTTTATAAATTGTTAAAGGATCATCATCAATCGATGCAACATTTAATCCAAATGATTTAGCAATATTTTCTATTTTCCAAGATCTTCTATCTTTAATTGGTGTTAAGACTGAAAAATTATTATCATCACAAATAAATAAAATTTTTAGTTTTTTTGTAGCTGCTGTACCCAATGTAGCTAAAACAAAATCTTCTTCTGCAGCTCCATCACCAAAAAAGCATAGTACAGTATTTTTTTTTTTTTATCATACTATACCCAGCTGCAACTGGAACTTGATCACCAATTAAGCCAACATGTCCATAGATTTTTTTTTTTAAATCAAATACCGGGGGAGATCCTCCCATGCCTTTATTAGATCCTGATTTTAATCCTAATAATTCATCTGCTAGTTTTTTTTCATTTCCACCAAAACACAAATATTGTGCATGACCTCTATGTTGAAAAAAAACATATGCATTTTTAATTGCCTCTGACACAGATGCAGCAATAGACTCTTGTCCTAAAGATAAATAAATTAGTGTTTTAACAATTTTTTTTTCTTTTAATTTTTGAAGCTCCAGTTCAAAAAATCTAACTTTACAAATTTTAGAAAAAATTTTTTTTCTTATATGAAGATTGTTCATAATTGTTTAATATATGTATATATATATACAAACGCAAATTAAATATAAAATGAATAAAAAAATTTTGCAGGTTTAATTTTTTTGTATTTATTTAAAAAAACTTAAATTTTCCTTTAATTGTTTTTCATTATTAATTCCTACAACCAAAGAATCTACCGCCTTGTTTTTTAAAATATTATTAAAAGTTAGTTTAATTGGATTTTTTTTTGTGTTTTGCATGTAATTTGTTAGAGAATAAAATTTATTATTACTTAATTTTATTTTTTTTTGTTTAAATCTTTTAAGATCAAAATTATTTAAGTTTAAATGTCTAGAACTCAAAAGTCCTTTTGCTAGCGATCCTCTGACAATTACACTAATATTATGTTTTAGTGCTGATTGAAAAATTTTTTTTTTTGCAATTGAAAACAAAGGATTGTAAACAACTTGTAAGATTTTAATATTAAATTTCTTAAATAATCGAAAATCTTTTTTTTTGAATTTCATTAATTCTTTAAAAGAAAGAGAGTAGCCAAGATATTTAATTTTGCCTATTTTTACTTTATGATTTAAATAATTCCACAATTTTTTATTTAAAAATTGCTTTCTTGTACCAGAATGAAAATAATAAATATCAATATAATGAGTTCTCAGTCTTCTTAAACTTGAATTTAAATTTTTTTCTATTTTATCAAATTCATATCCATTTAGCTGGCCAAACTTAGTAGCAATTATCCATTTTTTTCTTTTTTTGTATTTTAGATATTTGCCTATTTCATTTTCCACATTTCCATTTTGATAAGAGTCCGCAGTATCAATAAAACGAGAGTCATTTTTTTCGCAGATCTTTAAGCAGTTTTTTAAGGTTTTTTTTTCAAAACTTTTTTTCCAACCAGTTGTAAACTGAAACGTTCCAACGCAAATTTTTGGAACATACAATTTCGTACCTCTTAATCTTTTTTTTTTCATTTTTACACTTTG
>MDTB01034330.1_pt1 | contig 14821 bp, 17 predicted proteins | sample 811161 | NCBI WGS metagenome assembly MDTB01 (sample SAMN05326650, study PRJNA326480) | marine metagenome | isolation source: seawater | place: Mediterranean Sea | collected 2009
CATATTTACAAAGGAGACTAGAACCTGAAAAACTGTCTTTACGACTGCTTCCGTTAAGATCTGATCGGGTTCAAGCAGAATTCACCTCTAGCCTCCAAAAGTATTATATCAGCAATAAAATTTAATCTACAAGCTTCAAAATAAAAAAATTAAAGATTTCTAAACGGACTTGCCGAATATACTCCTAATATTTCAAGGCTAATTGTATGAAATCCAAGTTCTTCTAAGGATTTTTGAACTTTAGGATCTTCTATATGGCCAACAATATCGCACAAAAATAAGTATTGTTCAAAGCTGCTTTGATCTGAAAAGCTTTCAAGTTTACTAAGAGATACATCATTTGTAGCAAAACCTCCCAAGCACTTATACAAGGCTGCTGGTTTGTCCTTTACCTTAAAAATACAACTTGTAATGTACCTCCCATCTTTGAACTCTGGGTGTTGGACTTTCTTACCCATAATTAAAAATCTAGTAATATTTTTTTTATCGTCTTCAATATTATTTTTTAAAATTTCAAGATTATAAATTTTTGCAGCTAATGTTGATGCAATTGCAGCTTCGGTATCAACAGAATTCTCACTAATAAATTTTGCACTTCCCGCTGTGTCAGCTGCAATAATTGGGTCTAATTTATACTCATTTATTATTTTTTGGCATTGAGATATTGCTTGCGAATGTGATCTAACATATTTTAAATTTTTTAATTTAATACCTGGTTTAGCTAGTAAATTATGAGAAACTTTATGAAAGTGTTCTGCATAAATTTGCAATTTATACTTGTTCATTAAATATTGAATATCTGCAACTCTTCCTGCGATAGAATTTTCAATTGGAATAATAGACTTAAGACTACTATCTGCCTCACATTTTTTGAAACAATCTTCAAAGGTTTTACAAGAAATTGTCTCAGCGTTTGGAAATACTTCTATTGCAGCAAGTTGAGAGTATGCCCCTTCATTTCCTTGATATAAAATTTTCATTTAAGCTTTATATTCTAAAATGTTTTTCAATTCTATATAATCTTCTTTGGTATCAACGCCAATTACTGGTTTCTTTGCAAGGATTACATTAATTGACATATTATTATCAAGCGCTCTTAACTGTTCAAGTTTATTTTTAATTTCATTTTTTGATCTGTTGAGTTTACAAAATTTTTTTAGTGCTGATACACTGTAATGATAAATTCCAATATGCTGATAAGTCTTACTATTACTTTTTTTCAAATTACGAGTAAATAATTTTGCTTTTGATGAAGAAGAATGTGTGATTTTTTTATTAGTTATTACTTTTACTATATTTTTATTTTTTAATGATTTATTGTTTTTAAACTTTGATGCAAGTGTACAAATATCAAAATTATTTTTAATTACAGTTTTATTTAATCTTTTAATATCGTCAGTATTAATTGTTGGTTCATCTCCCTGCAAATTAATAATATATTTAATTCTTTTGTTTTTAATCTTTTTGAAGGCTTCCCAAATCCTGTCCGTCCCAGATTGATGTTTTTTTGAAGTTAATATAGCCCTTCCATTATATTTTTTAATCTCATTCGCTATTTTTCTATCCTGGGTAGCCACAATAACCTTGCCAACTTTGCATGCTTTAGCTTTTAAAAAGACTTGAGAAATTATTGATTTTCCATTTATCTTTAAAAGGGGTTTGCCAGGTAATCTTTTTGCCGACATTCTAGAGGGTATAATGATAACTGTTTTGGACATAGGTATATAAAATTATGCGTCCAACAGACGCAAACTGATTAATTTAAAATTATGTAATCTAATCAATTACATGGTATATCTTCAAACACTATATTATAAAAAATGGATTCTTTTGAGATAAATAAAATAATTGCAGCAATATTAGTAACGTTTCTCATAATTTTTGGCATAGGGAGATTATCTGATGTTGTTTTTAAAATTGACGAGCTGGAAGTAGCCAGCTACAAAGTTGAAGCAACAGATCAAGATGGACAGGTTAATTCAGCTAGTACAGAAGGAAATTTAGATATATCTGCACTTTTAGCAGTTGGTAACATTGAGCATGGTCAAAAAGTTTTTAAAAAGTGCAAAGCCTGCCACAGTATAAAAAAGGGTGGTGGGAATAATATTGGTCCTAAGCTATGGAATGTTATGTTTAGACCTATCGGAGCTATATCAGATTATAAATATTCTAAGGCACTAACCGAGTATAAAAAAGAATGGACTTGGGAAGAAATGAATGGTTTTCTTATTAAACCATCAAAATGGATTAAAGGAAATAAAATGGGTTTTGCTGGGCTAAAGGATGAAAAAGATAGAGCCTCCGTAATTTTATATTTGAATCAAAGCAGTGACGCCCCAAAAATGCTACCTTAATTTTCCAAAACAGTATAACAAGATACTTTTTTGGACATATATTCTATTTAATGCTTGTTCCCAAACTTTAGATTGTTTACTTAAAAAGACATCGTCTGTAACTTCGGAGCCTCTTGGTAAACAGTGAAGAAAAATAGCATTTTTACAGTTTTTCATTAAATTTGAATTAACCTGAAATTTTTTAAAGTCATTTAATTTTTTTTGCTTATTTACCTTATCATTCATTGATATAACCTTATCTGTAAAAACAACGTCACTATTCAATACAGCTTTTTTACTTTCATTAAATATTTTTAATTTACCATTATTTTTTTTTGCCCATCTTAATAATTTTTTATCTGGCTGGTAATTTTTTGGACAACCAATATTTAACTTGAATGAAAATTTTACTGACGCTTCAATTAAGCTATTAAGAACATTATTTGAGTCCCCAATCCAAGATATTTGTAACTTTGATATAGATTTTTTTTTAATTTCTTCGATTGTAAAAACATCACTTAAAATCTGTGTAGGATGATTTTCAGGAGATAATCCATTAATTAATGGAACGCTCATATGTTTTTTTAAAATATCAATTTTTTTTTCACTATCTGTTCTGAGCATAAATGCATTTCCAAAAGTTGAAATCACTTTTGCAGTATCTATTAAACTTTCTTGCCCTTTGCTTAGATGAAGTTCATCCGGTCTCAAAGTTAATGCCCCACCTGAAAGCTGCTTTATTGCAATGTAAAAACTTAGCCTTGTTCTTAAGCTAGATTTTTCAAACATTTGTATTAATAATTTTCCATGCAACGGTTTATCTTTATCAGGATCTAAAGTACTTAAACTTTTTCTTCGAGCTTTTCTTCTTTTAGCATCCAAAATTATTTTTTTTAAATCTTTTGTAGATACATCTTTTAAATTAGTAAAATGTTTCATAATTTTTTAGAGTTCTTTACAAACTTTTTTTATTATTTTTAAAGACATATCAACCTCTGATCTTTTAACATTTAAGGGAGGGAGAATTCTAACTACATTTTCTGCCGCTCTAATTGTTAGTAATTTATTTTCCTGTAATTTTTTTATAAATAAGGATTGATTACCAAATAATTGAATACCAATTAATAAACCAATACCTCTAACTTCTTTAATTATTTTTGGATAATCCTTTTGAATTTTTTTCAAATTACTTAAAAAATACTTTGAAACTTTTTGTACGTTTTTTAAAAATTTTTTTTTTAAAATTTGATCTAAAACTGCATTACCTACTTCCATTGCTAAAGGGTTTCCGCCAAATGTAGATCCATGACTTCCAGGTGTCATTCCGCTAGCAACTTTTTTATTCATTAAAACTGCCCCTACGGGAAAGCCTCCACCAATCCCTTTTGCTATTGGAACAATATCTGGCTTAATTCCTGAATATTCAAAAGCAAAAAATTTTCCGGATCGACCTATACCACTTTGTACTTCATCTATAATTAACAATATTTTTTTTTGATCACAAATTTTTCTTAAAGCCTTTAAACACCATTTTGGAATTACTTTAATTCCACCTTCGCCCAAAACAGGCTCTATCATAATCGCTGCTGTTTTTTTAGTAATAGATTTTTTAAGTGCTATGTGATCACCAAATTTAAAGTGGTCGAAACCTGGAACTTTAGGACCAAAACCCTCTGTCATTTTTTTTGAACCACTTGCGTAAATTGCAGCAAGTGTTCTACCGTGAAACGAATTTTTAACACAAAGAATTCGATTTTTAAATGGTTTATTTTTTGAATAAAAAAATTTTCTTGCAACTTTTATTGCAACTTCTGTAGCTTCAGCGCCTGAGTTTTGAAATATAACATAATCAGCAAAAGTATTTTTTGCAAGTCTTTTTGCAAGTCTTTCTCCCTCTGGGATTTCGAATGCATTCGAAATATGCCAAACTTTTTTTGATTGATTCAATAAAGCTTTATTTAAGTGTGGATTTGAGTGTCCTAAAGAGTTAACAGCAATCCCTTGAACAAAATCCAAATATCTGATTCCTTTAGAAGAATACAAAAAACTACCTTTTCCTTTATTAAATGAAATTTTTCTTCTCTTATAGTTTTTTGCTAAAGACGACATCACGATTTTATTTTATATCCTTTTTTATAAAGTATAAATGCTACAAACCATGTAAACAAAGATAAAATTGGCAGAAATAAAATTCCAAAAAATAAATTCCCATCTGATGCTCCAAGAAAACCATATCTAAAAATATTTATTATGTGGAAAAAAGGGTTTACTTGACTAATACTTTGAAAAACTGAAGGAAGTTTATCAATTGTATAAAATACTCCTGAAAGAAAACTTAAGGGTTGAATAATAAAGTTTGTAACCGTTGCTGTATGGTCAAATTTAGTTGCCCATAAACCAGTTATAAATCCAATTGATCCAATAAAAAAAGAGCCAAAAAAAGATGCATATAAAATGTATCCAATATTTTTAATTGGCAAATCAACGATAAGTAGAAATACTAAGGTGGAAACAAATCCAATTACTATTGCTCTTGTAACGGCAGCTAAAATAATAGAAGTTGTTACCTCTCCAGGTGATAATGGTGCGTACAATAAATCCACTATATTTCCTTGCATTTTAGAGATCATTAAGGAACTTGTAGAATGAGAAAAACTTTGGAGTATCATAGATTGTATTATAAGTCCTGGTGCTAGAAAAATTATAAATGAATAGCCTAAAACATCACTTCTGTCTTTACCAAGGGCAAGCGTTAAAACTGTTAAAAATAATAAGCTTGACACTAGTGGAGATAAAAGAGTTTGAGCCCAAACCACGAAAAATCGACTACACTCTCTAAGGTAAAGTGAAATAAATCCCTCATAGTTAAAAATTCCAAATTTTTTAACATTAATTTTGTATTTTTTTTGTATTTCAACCATAAGTAAATATCTTTAACTGTTTTTAAAAAATTTTGTTAAAAAAGCAAATTTTTAACTTGTAATTAAATATTTGATATGTGTATTTATATAGTATAAAAAAAATTATATAACACAACATCTAGTGTCTATGTGGACTGAAGAAAAAGTTAAAATTTTGAGAGATTTATGGGGTAGAGGCAAAACCGCAAGTCAAATAGCTGAAATTATTGGAGGAATTAGCAGAAATGCAGTTATCGGAAAGGCTCACAGGCTGAATTTATCTGCAAAAATTAAAAATAAATCTTTTTCGGATAATAGTCCTAAGAATCTGGAAAATAAAAATTTGGAAAATAAGTCTTATGGAAAAAGAAGATTTTCAAAATCAAAATTTAAATCTCTAATAATAGATAAAGATTTTGAACCAGAAAACCCAAAACAGCTAGAGGAACTTGATGAAAATTCATGTAAATGGCCAATAGGACATCCAAATGAAAGTTCTTTTTATTTTTGTGGTAGAAAATCACTTAAAGATTTCTCATATTGCAAATTACATTTACTTTATGCTTTTCAACCAAAAGGTAAAAAAGATGAGTTGATTGATAAGGATAATGAAGTGCCAAAATTTATTGAAAAGAAAATTAAATCTGCTTAATTTTTAAGTATCTTTCTTTTAAACTTTTGATATTCGTTTCTTGATATTACCTTAGATTTATAAAGTTTATTTAATCTATATAATTCTTTAGTTATATTAATATTTTTATTTTTTACTTTGTTAGTATTTTTTTTATTTAACTGCTTAGCTTCAATGCCTTCCCTTAGAGCTTTAATTCCTATAAAACAAATAAAAACCAGTATTAAGATTATTAATATATATATAATTACTATCACAGTATTAATTAATTTTTTGAATCATTATTTTTTTTTACGGAAAACTGTCCACCCTCTCTCCAAGTATATGCATATTTTTTTATAGTTTCCTCAAACTTTAGTTGGCTCGGACAACCAATATCAAAATTGGAAATATTATTTTCTGATTTTATGTTATCATACTTTAAAAGGTTTAATTGATCTAGTGTAATTAGAGGATCTGGAAGAGTTTGTAAAAGTATTGTTGTGAGTTTTGCTAAAAAATATGGCATTGGAAATAAAAATCTTTTTTTACTAATACAGTTTGATAATTTATCGATCATTTCTTTAAAAGTTAATACCTCTGGACCTAAAGCCTCAATTGTTTTTGAGTGAATTTCATTTGAAATAATGTAAAAAATTAAATCTGCTAAATCTGATGCATGAATTGGTGTGAATTTCGTCTTACCTTCATAGTATATAGGAAAGATTGGAGCCAGACTTAAAATACCTAAAAATCTTGTGCTAAAATTATCATCCTGAGAGTAGACAAGGGATGGTTTAACAATAATTGCATCTGGTAATATATTCTTAATATGATTTTCACCTTTTATTTTACTTTTAGCATATTGAGAATTTGTAGCTTTTTCTATTCCGAGCGCAGATAAATGTATAAATTTGATTTTTTTTGTTTTACATATTTCAGCAAGTCTTTTTGGGAAGTTTGAATGAATATTGTCGAAAGAATTTAATTTATTTTTTTCGAACAAAATTCCTATCAAATTAATACATATGTCTACATTTGATAATAATTCATCTAATTTTTCTTCTTCATAGATATTGGCTTGAACTACATCTAGGTACCCAATTGGTGCTTGAGTTTTCAATATATACCCTTTTTGATGTAGATTTCTTGTAACCGCTGTTATTTTGTAATTATTTCTGACTAATCTTCTTATACAATGTCTTCCAACTTGGCCACTAGCTCCAAATATAAGTATTTTTTTTGTTACCATTTATCAAAAAATAGACAATATTGTTTTGTCTTTATATATATAAATTAAAAATGAATAACATTAAAGTTTTTGAGAACGATTTACCAGATATTGATTTATCTAATGAAAAAAGTGTAAGTTTAGACTGTGAGGCATTAGGTCTGGTTTTGGGAAGAGATCCTCTTACACTTGTCCAAATAGGTCTGGAGTCAAAACAATTTTTTGTAATTAAGTTAAATAGAAAGACCTTTAATGCACCAAATTTGGTAAGGCTTTTATCAAACTCAAAAACAGAGTTCATTATGCATTACGCAAGACAGGATTTGATGTGGCTTAAATATCATTTAAAAGTTGCACCCCAAAAAATATTTTGCACTAAATTAGCTTCGAAAATTGCTAGAACAGCAAGTTCAAACCACGGTTATAAAGATTTAGTAAAAGAGATATGTGGTAAAGATATTTCAAAAAAAGAACAACAAAGTGATTGGGGTAACCCAAAATTATCTGATAAACAAATAAGTTATGCCGCTCAAGATACCGAGTATTTGTTTAATATTAAAAATAAACTTTTAGAAATGTTAGAAAGGGAAAATAGAAAAGGTTTATATGAAAAATGTATTAAAGTTATTCCTATTTTAGTGGATGTAGAGTTATCAGGTTATAAAATTAATATTTTTGAGCATTAGTAAAAATAGATGAAAAATAGTAACTACAAAAAAATTGCAAATAAAGTAATTGATCTTGAAATTGAAGCTTTAAAAAAATTAAAAAAATCTTTAAATATATCTTTTGATCGTGCTGTAAACGCCATTGTAAAATGTCAATCAAAAATAATACTTTGTGGGGTTGGGAAAAGTTATTTAATCGCATCAAAAATTGCTGCGACCTTATCATCAGTAGGATGCCCATCTTTTTCTATTTCTGCAAATGATTGTTCACATGGAAATCTTGGAAGTATATCAAAAAAAGATCTGCTTATAGTTATTAGTAATTCTGGAGATACTCAAGAACTTGTACCAGTAATTAAATTTGCTAACAGGTACAAAATTACATTGATTGGGATTGTATCAAAAAAGAATTCTTTGTTACATAAAGCCTCTGATATAAAATTAATTATACCAGAAGTGAAAGAAGCTGGTTTAGGAATTGTACCAACAAGTAGTTCATCTGAACAACTCGCAATAGGTGATTGCTTAGCGGTCGCAGCATTAAATAAAAAAAGTTTCAGTAAACAAAATTTTAAGGAATTTCATCCAAGTGGCAGTCTTGGCGCAAAATTAAAAACTGTTGAAGATTTAATGATTTCAGGAAAGAAAGTACCTTTTATAAATGAAAATTCAAATATGAAAAAAGCGCTTAATTTGATTACTCAAAAAAAATTAGGAATTTTAATTGCAATTAATAATAAAAAACTTACTACTGGCATAATTACTGATGGCCAAATAAGAAGAAGTTCACAAAAAAATGAGTATTTAATGAAATTATCAGTTAAGAAAATTATGACTAAAAACCCCATAAGTGTTGATAAGGATATGCTTGCAGTAAAAGGTCTCGCTACAATGTCAGAAAAAAAAATTACAAGTCTTTGTGTTCATAAGGGCAATAAAATTCGTAAAACTATTGGTGTTCTTCATATTCACAATATATTAGACGGAAATATTTCCTAAATGACAAGACCACATATTATGCAATTTGGAATAACAATCCTTATTATTTTGGTTATATATTTCACATACGATTATCTTAATAATTCTGAAAATAGTTCAAAAAATTTCAAAAAAACTGAGGTCAGTGAATTGATAGAAAAAAAAATTAATAAGAGTAATAAAGAATTAGACAAAAATATTATATCTGAACTTACTTATAAATCCCAAGACAATAATGGAAATATTTACGAAATTAATTCAGCCTCAGGAATAATTCAGGAGAATGAAAAAAACACCCTTTTGTTAAAAAAGGTTGAAGCAAAAATCATAATTCACGATTATGGAATAGTATATATATTTGCTGATAACGCTTATTATAATAAACTAAACTTAGATACTCATTTTTATGAAAACGTAAATTTAATATTCGAAAATCATGATATTAAAAGCGATGACCTTTTTTTAGAATATTCTGAAAAAAAAGTGAAAATCTCAAACAATGTTTATTATGAAGGTAAAAATAGTGAATTAATGGCAGACGAAGTAGTAATGAATTTATTGACTAAAGTATCGAAAATTTACATGACAAATGAAAAAAAAAAAGTAAAAGCTATAATTAACAATTAAATGGCCATAATAAAAAAATTTAGAATTAAATCTTTTAAAAATACCGATCCACTACTCGAGGTTAAGAACATCTCAATATCATTCGCTAAAAGAAAAATATTAGATAATTTATCTTTTAAAATAAATCCTGGAGAAATTTTAGGTTTGTTGGGTCCTAATGGAGCGGGAAAATCTACTATATTTAATTTAATAACTGGTTTGTTGAAACCAGATTTTGGAAAAGTATTATTTAGAAACAAAGATGCCACTAATTACCCAATTTATACAAGAACTAGAGAATTCAAAATTGGATATGTTCCACAGTACGGTGGTTTTTTTGGTGATTTGACAACATATCAAAATCTAAAAGCGGTTGCTGAAGTTTTAATAAAAGACAGCAGAGAGCAAAACGTAAGAATTGAATACTTAATATCTAAATTTGAACTAGATTACTTGAGAAATATTAAAGCGTCTGTTTTATCTGGGGGACAAAAGAAAAAATTGGTTATTGCACTATCCCTGCTAGGTGATCCAAAAATACTTCTATTAGACGAGTGTTTTGCGGCATTAGATGTATTAACAATTCAGATGCTTCAAAAAATAATTGTTAATTTACAAACTGAGGAAAGAATTGGAATTATAATATGTGATCATCAAGCAAGAGATCTATTATCATGTGTTGATATCGCAATGATATTATCAGATTGTAAAATTATTGCACAAGGAACTCCTAAAGAACTAATAAATAATCCTGTTGCTCAAAATGCTTATTTTGGAAAAACGTTTAAAATAAACTAATTTTATGCGTTCTGATTATTTATTTATAAAAAATAAACTTAAAAAATTTAAAAAAAAAATAAGTGTTGATGGAGATAAAAGTCTTTCTATAAGATGGGTTCTGCTTGCGTCTCAAGCAATTGGTATATCAAAGGCATCCAATTTATTAAAATCAGAAGATGTCTATAGCGCTATAAACTGTCTTAAAAAATTAGGAGTAAGTATAAAATTTTTTAAAAATACCTGCTTTATTCATGGTAGAGGTATTAATGGTTTTAAATTTAAAAAAAACTTAATTCTCAACGCTGGAAACTCTGGAACTGTTGGAAGGTTAATATTACCACTTCTTATAAGATCACCAAATAAAATAAAAATTGTTGGCGATCAAAGTCTTTCAAGAAGAGATTTTTCAAGAATAACTGAGCCATTGAGTAAAATTGGAGTAAGTTTTTTTCCAAATAATAAGAAGAAGCTTCCATTGTCTATATTGGGAAGTGATTATTTAAGGCCGATTAATTATTATGAAACCAAAGGATCTGCGCAGTGTAAAACTTGTATTATGCTTGCATCTTTAAACACACCCGGTGAAATGAGAATATTTGCGCGCAAGTCCAGGAATCACTCTGAATTAATGTTTAAAAATCTAAAGATACCAATAGATATAAAAAAAAGTAAAAAATTTGATTACATAAAAGTATCGAGTCCAAAATTTATAAATAAGTTTAACTTAAAAATTCCTGGTGATATTAGTTCTGCGTCTTTTTTTATTGTTTTAACTATTTTGTCAGAAAATTCTGAGCTGATTTTAAAACACATAAATTTAAATCCATCAAGAATAGGAATAATAAAAATTTTAAATAAAATGGGAGCAAAAATAAAGACGAAGAATATTAAAAATTACAATGGTGAAAAATGTGGAGATATTTACGTTAAAAGTATTAAAAATTTAAGAGGTATAAATTGTCCATCATCACTTAATAGTAGCGCTATTGATGAGTTTTTGATAATTTTCTTAGTGGCATCTAAAGCAAAAGGAATTTCTCAATTTAAAAATTTATCGGAGCTGAATCAAAAGGAAAGTCCAAGACTAAAACTTGGATCAAAAATTTTAAATATGATAGGGGTTAAAACTAAACTTACAAAAAGTTCCATTAAAATTTATGGTAATCCAAATTTAAATTTAAACCAGAAATTTGAAATTAAAAATTATTTGAAAGATCATAGAATAATGGCATTATGTACAATTGCTGCATTAACACTTGGGGGGACATGGAAGATATTTGATTCTAAATCAATAGAGACATCATTTCCATCTTTTTTAAAAATTTTAAAAAAAAAATTTAAAGCAAAAATAGTGTGAAAAGAGAAAAAATTATTACTGTAGCTGTTAACCCTAAAGCTGCAGCAAGTGATGATGCCAAGCAAAATTAATAGCAAAACATTATAATCTTTTTAAAATAAAAAAGAGATAAGTTTTATAGAAGTGCAAAAAAGCCTTATAAACCTGATAAAACTAGAAAATATGAACCAATTAAAAACTAAATATTCAATGTTGATTAATACTACTAAACTTAGTAGAAGACGTTGCTTGAAAAAATAAAAAATAATTATGGTTAGGATATAATAGTTAAATGGAAATTTATAACAGTTTAGAAAGCAAAGCATCTAAAGAATTCCAAGAACTCCTTAATAGTCAATTATCTAAAACAAAAAATTTAGCCGAAGGTAAAATAATTGAAGGGAAAATTACTAAAATTAGTGAAAAATTTGTTTTTTTATTTATTGAAGGACTTAAATCAGAACCTGTAATAGATATTAATGAATTGAAGAGCTTAGGTTTAATCGAAAATATAAAACTAGGAAGCAAAGTATCAGTTCTTCTTGAAAGAATTGAAGATAAAAATGGAGAAGTGGTTGTTTCTGCCTCAAAAGCTTTAAAAATTAAAGGATGGGATAAACTTGTCGAAGCTTACGAGAAAAGTGAACCTATAACAGGCAAAATTACCTCTAAATGCAAAGGAGGGGTTATAGTTGAACATATAGATACTGGTTCTCTTATGTTCTGCCCTGGTTCACAGATTTCAGACAAGCCTCTTAAAGATATTTCACATTTGATGAATGAACCACAGAAATTTGCATTAATAAAATTAGATAAGGTAAGAGGTAATGCATGCGTATCTAGAAGGCAGATTATTTCATCAGGTAAGAAAGAAGATAAAGCAAAAATAATTGAAAAATACAAAGTTGGCGATGTTATTAAGAATGCTGTAGTAAAAGGGTATAGTTCATTCGGTTGTTTTTTTGATGTTAATTCAGAACTTGATGTATTAGTTCATTTACAAGAGATTAGTTATTCACGTGTAAATCATCCTGAAGAAATTTTTAATATTGGAGAGCGACACGATCTCTTGGTAATTGATGTTAATAAAGAAAAATTACAAGTTGGCTGCTCTATTAAACAATTATCTCCTGATCCCTTTGAACATATCTCTAATTATGAGTTAAACAAAGAATATAAAGTTAAAGTTGCTAAATTAATGGACTTTGGTGCTTTTTGTGAGTTAGAGCCCGGACTGACTACATTGCTACACTCGAGCGAAATAAGTTGGACCAAAAAAAATCCATCAGTTAAGAAAATGTTTAAAATTGGAGATGAGATTTCATGTGTTATAACGGAAATTGATAAAGATAAAAGAAGAGTGTCGATATCACATAGATTAACAGAGGAAAATCCGTACTTAACATTAGATAAAAAGTTTCCTGTAGGATCATTAGTTGAGGGTAAAATAGCATCTATTAATGATTATGCAATTTACGTTACAATTGATGGGTTTAATATTGATGGTTTTTTACATTCTAATGATTTGACCTATGATAAAAACCCTGAAGAAGAACTAAAAAATTATAGTAAAGATCAAAAGATTAAAGTAAAAATTTTAGAAATTAAACCTGATCAACAAAAAGTAAGAGTTGGATTAAAACAAACTCAAACTGATCCATTTGAATTTTTTAAAGGAAAAAAAGTAAATGATACCATTACTGTAAAGGTCTTAGAAACTGATAACAGGGGGCTGTCAGTTGTTCCAGAGGGAGCTAAAATTGAAATGCAGATTAAAAAATCACAAATTGCAATTAATGCAGCCGATGCCAGACCAAACAGATTTATTAAGGGTGATAGAATAGATGCCGCTATACAAGATTTAGACTTTAAGAAAAGAAAAGTCTCGCTAAGTATTAAATTGTTAGAGGAAATTCAAAATAAAGAGGCTGTATCCAAATTTAGCTCTCCACTATCTGGCAAAAATCTTCCTTTTTCATCACTTTCAGATAAACTTGAAAAAAAAGAGAATAAGAAAAAGAAAGAATAATTTAAATTGGCTATTGTAAAATCAAAGCTTCTAAAAAAAATCTATCAGAACTATCCGAACTTTTATAAGAAAGATGTAGAAAAATTTTTTGATATCATTTTAAAAGAGATAAAAAACTCTTTAAAAAGAGGCGATAGAGTTGAATTTAGAGGTTTTGGGACTTGGTCATCAAATATTCAGAAAGCACGTATATCAAGAAACCCAAAAACTGGTGAAAAAGTGAATACACCAGAAAAAAAAACTATTAACTTTAAAATGTCAAAAGATTTGTTTAAAAAAATAAATAATGAAGAAGAATAAAATATTTGTTGCTTGTGATACTACAAATATTAACAAAATAAAAGATATAATAAATCACACAAAACATTCTAAAATTAAAATTGGTTACAAATTTGGACTTCAGTTTCTAAATTCAAAAAATGGTAGAAGGTTTGTATCTAAACTAAAAAATAAAACAATTTTTGTTGATTATAAACTTCATGACATACCAAATACTTGCGCTTCTACAATAAAGGCAATAAGAGATTTAAATGCAAATTATCTAACAATTCATATTAGTTCTGGTCTTGATGCCCTTAAGGCTGCAAAAAAAGTTTCAGGAAAAACTAAGCTGGTTGGCGTGAGTATACTCACGTCTTTAGATAATAAATCAGTTAAACAAATTGGTTTTAGTAAAAAAATAAGAGAGCTTGTAAAAAATCAAGCAAGACTAGCATCTAAGGCAAAATTAGATGCAATAGTTTGTAGTCCTTTAGAGGTTAAGTTGGTAAAAAAAATATTTAAAAAAGAAATTATTACACCGGGTATTAGGTTTAATTTAAAACTTGATGATCAAAAAAGAACACTTGGCCCAAAAAAAGCTTTCAAGAATGGAAGTGATTGGCTTGTAATTGGTAGGCCAATAACTAAAGGTAACATCAAAAATAATCTTAAAAAATTGAGTGATCATTTAAGTCAATGACACTCAAATGTAAAATATGTGGAGTTTCAAACTCTAAAATTTTAAACTTTATAATAAATCATAAATATCCTCCCCAGTTTATTGGCTTCATAGTAAATTACCCAAAATCAAAACGTTACATAGAAACAGAAAAACTTAAATCATTAATAAATGTTGATAAAAAAAAAATTGAATTTGTAGCGGTTTTAGTAAAACCAAATAATGAAATTCTTGAAAAAATAAAAGATTTAAATTTTGATTATTATCAGATATACGATTGTAACCCAGAAGAGATAAAATCTATTAAGCAAAAATATAATAAAAAAATTATATCTGTTATTACAGTAGTTTCTAAATCAGACATTCAGGAGTATAAAAAATTTTTACCTTTTTCTGAAATAATACTATTC
>MDTB01137812.1_pt1 | contig 14821 bp, 11 predicted proteins | sample 811161 | NCBI WGS metagenome assembly MDTB01 (sample SAMN05326650, study PRJNA326480) | marine metagenome | isolation source: seawater | place: Mediterranean Sea | collected 2009
GTATCTGTAAACAGTTGGAGTATCACCTGTTTCGATCCAAACTGCTCTCATGTACATATAGTGAATAAATGCTATACCTGTTACTAATCCAGCTACGTTAACTGATTTTCTCCACTGAGTGCTTACGTTTGCTTGCTCCATGAAAAAAAACGCTGTAGCTGCCAACATACCCATTGAAATTAGCCAAAATGAAATACCTACGAAATCATCTGTAGCTAAGAAGGCTGTTGCAGAGTTAGCTGCTGTAGTAGCTCCGAAAAGAACTAGCACCAAAGCTAACATTTTCATTGTTTTCATAAAAAACTCCCTCTTTAGTTAGTTTTTTTTAGTTTAAATTTAAACTACGGCTTTTATTCAAAGCCAAAGTTGGGGTCTAATTACCAAATATAATAGGGTATTAGAAGTATAAATTTGAAGCTATTTTTGTTGATTTTGCTAGGTTTTTGAAATTTAATACAACTTATAGATACATAAAGCCCAATTTTAACTAATTATGAATCAGTTTTAATAATAATGGATTTTAAAGATATATACCAAAGATCTATAAGTAAACCTGAAGAATTTTGGAGAGAAATTTCTAATGATATCTTCTGGTTTAAGAAACCAACCAAAATATTAAATAGTGATAAGCCTCCTTTTTATAAGTGGTTTGAGGACGGAATTACTAATAGTTGTTATAACGCCCTAGATTTTCATATTGATAAGGGTAGAGGTGACAAAACTGCATTAATTTATGACAGTCCTATCACAGGAAATAAAGGAAACTTTACTTTTAAACAATTAAAAGAAAAAGTTTCAAAATTTGCAGGCGCATTAACAAATCAAGGAGTTAAAAAAGGCGATAGAGTTATAATTTACATGCCAATGATACCGGAAGCAGTAGTCGCAATGCTTGCCTGTGGAAGAATTGGAGCTATTCACTCTGTAGTTTTCGGGGGTTTTGCATCAAATGAACTTGCAAGTAGAATTGATGATAGTAAGGCAAAAGTTTTGGTCACGGCGTCATGTGGTTTTGAGCCAGGTAGAACTGTTGAATACCGTCCACTTGTGGATGGCGCTTTAAAATTATCTAAACATAAAGTAGAAAAAGTCATTTTTTTTCAAAGACAAGGTTATGAAATCAAACTTAATGCTCCACTAGAAATTTCTTGGGAGGAGTCGTTATCAAATGCAAATGATACAGATTGTATTGAGATGGGTTCAAATGAATTTGCCTATATTCTGTATACATCCGGTACAACAGGAGTGCCTAAAGGAATAGTTAGAGATATTGGAGGGCATATAGTTGCATTAAAGTGGACAATGAAAAATATATATAACATCGATACAGATGATGTTTGGTGGTCAGCAAGTGATATTGGGTGGATTGTTGGTCATTCATATATAGTATACGCGCCACTGTTTAAGGGTTGTACAACAGTTTTGTTTGAAGGCAAACCAGTAGGTACACCTGATGCTGGTGTATTCTGGAGAGTAATATCTGAACATAAAATAAAATCTTTATTTACTGCGCCTACTGCTTTTAGGGCAATTAAAAAAGAAGACCCTGATGGTAAATTTTTTTCAAAATATGATCTAAGTTCATTTGAGTCATTATTTTTAGCCGGCGAGAGAGCAGATCCAGATACAATTAAGTGGGCAGAAAATTTGTTAAAAGTTCCTGTAATAGATCACTGGTGGCAAACAGAAACAAGTTGGGCAATAAGTTCAAATTGTACAGGTATTGAGATGCAAAAGACTAAATATGGTTCGGCCTGTAAAGCTGTTCCTGGATATGATGTAAAAATCATTAAAACAGATCAATCTTTAGCGAAGCCGAATGAAATGGGAGATATAGTTGTTAAATTACCTTTGCCACCAGGAACTTTTCCAACTCTTTGGAATGCAGATAAAAGATATGAAGAAAACTATATGTCAAATTATAAAGGATATTATCAAACCTACGACGCAGGGCATATCGATGAAGATGGTTATATATGGATTATGTCTAGAACGGATGACATAATCAATGTTGCAGGTCATAGATTATCTACTGGTCAAATTGAAGAAGTATTATCAGAACATCAATCAGTTGCTGAATGTGCAGTTGTTGGGATTAAAGATCAACTTAAAGGTCAATTGCCAATAGGATTAATTGCACTAAAAGCTGGTGTCACAAAAGATAATGAGACTATTTCTAAAGAATGTATACAAATGGTTAGAGACACTGTCGGACCTGTGGCTGCATTTAAAAAAGCGATAGTAGTGAAAAGACTTCCCAAAACAAGATCTGGAAAAGTGTTAAGAGGTACAATTAGGAAAATAGCTGATAAAGAGGAATATAAAGTACCCGCTACAATAGATGACCCCCTAATATTAACAGAAATCAAGGAAGATTTAATAAAAAACGAGATAATTACAGATTAAAATATAAGCTTATTTAAAAGTTTAGTAATCAAGTAATCGAAGGTAAAAATATTTTTCTTATATTTTTCAGTATCTAAGTAATTTATAAACTCAAATGCCTGGTTTCTACGAACCCACCAATTCTTATTTATAAATTTTTTATACCTTGACCTGTCATAACTTGACTCATTTTGACTATAATAAGTTAAAAATTCATCTATCAAATTAAATTCGTTTTTTTTTAAAGAAAAAAACGTGGCTAATCTAAAATCTATAGCTAATTCATTAAATTTTTTAACTAATATCATTGAGAGTTTTTTATTTATGTTTTTTCTCCTTATACTTATACAGCTAGTTGGCGGGAAGTAGGGCCACTTGTTAAGTCTTTTTTTGTAATTACCTTTTTTTTTTAAAGTATTTTTATTTTTATATAATTTAATAGGAAGATCAAAAACAATATCTGATGAAATATTGCTTTGAAAATAATTAACGACTTTTTTAATTTTCGTTTTAACAAAAAAATCATCAGAGTCTAAAAGACATATAATATTTCCTTTACATTTTTTTATTGATTTAAATATTGCATTATTTTGATTATATACGTGATGTTTGTATTTTTTTTTATTATTAATTAAAATTTTTACTTTTTTAATATTTTGTTTTTTTATAAATTTTTTTACTTTTTGAACAGAGTTATCTGTTGATTTATCGTCAAAAAATATAACTTCATAATTTTTATAAGATTGTGAAGCAATTGAATTTAGTGCATTTGTACAGTATTGCTCTTTATTAAAATTATTAATAATAATTGAAACAAGAGGATTTTTAATCATTTAAAAATTAAAGGTAGTCCTTCAGGTTCTCCTACAAGTTTTCCATCGTTCATTTTAATTTTTCCGTTAATTACTGTCAGTATAGGTGTGCCTTTAAATTTATGACCATTATATGGAGACCATCCACATTTACTTTGAATGTTTTCATTTTTTATCTCTATGTATTTATTCAAATCTACAACAGTAATATCTGCATCATAGCCAATTTTAATATATCCTTTGTTTTGTATACCAAAAATTTTTACTGGATTTTCACATATAAATTTAATTAATTGTTCTAATTTAATTTTATCATTGTTGACGTGATCGAGCATCACAGGTAATAAAGTTTGAACACCGGGCATGCCTGAAGGTGACTCTGGATAAGATTTATCTTTATTAACTTTTAAGTGTGGTGCATGATCTGAGCCAATTGTATCATTGTAATTATTTTTTATTGCATACCAAAGGCGATCTTGATGAGTTTTATCTCTTATAGGTGGATTCATTTGAGCATATGTTCCAAGTTTATCATAACAATCTGGCGCATAAAAAGTTAAGTGTTGAGGTGTTATTTCAAAAGTAATATTACCTTTATTTTGTGAGAGAAAATCTACTTCTTGTTTAGTTGTTATATGAAGTATATGAGCTTTTTTATTATATCTTTTTGCAATTTTAACAATTTTTCTTGTTGAGGACATGGCCACTTCCTCGTTTCTCCAAACTGGATGGGTTTTAACATTTCCTTTTTCAATTAATTTTTTTCTTATCTTTAATATCTCTTCATCCTCTGAGTGAACAGCTACAACTTTAGATGCATGTTTAAATACTTTTTCAATATCATCCTCTTTATCAACTAATAAATTTCCAGTTGACGATCCTGCAAAAAGTTTAATTCCACAACATCCTTTTAAATCTTTTAATTTTTCTAAAATTTCACAATTTTCAGCTGTAGCTCCAAAAAAAAATGCATGATTGCAGTACATTTTTTTTGCAATATTTATTTTTTTTTCGAATTCCTCAAAATTTGTAGTAGGTGGTTTTGTGTTTGGCATCTCAAATACTGACGTTATGCCTCCTATAACTGCTGCTTTACTTCCAGAATTAAGATCCTCAGTATCTATTGAGCCTGGTTCTCTAAAATGAACTTGTGTATCAATGCAGCCAGGAAGTACTGTTAAATTTTCCGCATCAAAAGTTTCTTTCGATTCTTGGTCTACGCCTCCTATATTTACGATTTTGCCTTGTTTAATACCAATATCTTGTTTCTCCAATCTACCATTAATAAAGCAATTTCCATTTATAATTTTTAAATCTAACATTATTACAAAAATCTTATTATATTATTAAATATAAGTTATCAATTATGATTAATGAGAAATTCGTATTTATTTTAGAAGATAGAGGTGTTTTATATATTAATGGATCTGACACGAATGAATTTCTTCAAAATTTAATAACAAACGACATTTACAAAGTTAATGATAAAAACAGTTGTTATGCCTCATTGTTAACACCTCAGGGTAAGTTTTTATATGACTTTATAGTTGTAAAGCATAAAAATGGTTTTTTTATAGATTGTGAAAAAAGTATTGCAGATGAGCTTTATAAAAAAATAATTTCTTATAAATTAAGATCTAAAGTAGAGATTTTAAATTTAAGTAATGAGTTTGTAATAGCTGCTTTTTCACATGCTAAATTTTTAGAATTTGAAGAAGCTAAAAATCTAGAAGGTTTCACAACTAAATACAGAGAGGATCCGGTCTTTCTAGATCCTAGAAATAAGGAATTAGGTGGAAGATTAATTATTAATTTAGAGAAATTATACTTGTCTTTAAAAAAATTAAATCTTAAATCAGAGGATCCTGGAATATACTATGACTATAGTTTCAATCTGGGAATTCCTCAATTACAAACAAATTTATTAAAAGAAAAATTATTTGGAGTTGAATGTAATTTTGAAGAACTAAATGCAATAGATTTTAAAAAGGGATGTTATGTAGGACAAGAAAACACCTCAAGAATAAAACTTAAAAATAAATTAAATAAACGACTTTTGCCTTTTAAAATTTTAAATGGTTCATTATCAAAAGACGAAAAAATTACATACAAAGAGAAAGAGATTGGAAAAGTTTTAATGTCAAACAAATATAACTTTGGTCTAGTTAAATTAAATAATGATATTTTTAGTTTTGATAAAATTTTTAAATGTGGAAATTCAGAAATTAAATTCTTTAAACCTAAATGGCTTAATTTATGAAAAAAAGGCTAATAACGAAAACCTCTAAAATTAAATTTAAACCATTTGATAATTATGGAAAAGTTTTTAAAGGGATTAAGTGGCATAAAATAACTTATGATAAAAAGACGGGACAAGGAAGTTATATACTAAAATTAAAACCTAATACTCAAACTCCTTATCATAAACATACTAATTATGAGGAGTTTTATGTTTTAGATGGGCAATTAATTGATAAAGATAATACTAAACTTAATAAAGGAGATTTTGTAAGTTTTAAACCTGGCTCTCATCATTCATCTTATACAAAAAAAGGTTGTACACTTTTAGTTTTTATGAGGAAAAAAAATAAATTATTATAAATTGTTGGTGCGGCCGGAGAGACTCGAACTCTCATGGGGAAGCCCCACTTGGCCCTCAACCAAGCCTGTCTACCAGTTTCAGCACGGCCGCGTGTGCGTCACATTAATTGAATGACAATCTTCTTTCAAGTTGATAGGATTAACCATGGAATTTAATTCAGAGGTAAAAAAAGCAACTAATACAATTTACGAAAAAATATCCGACATAATGCCAGAAATAGAGTGGTCTACTCATGCTCCGTATATTTATGAAATTAACAAATTAAAAAAAGAGAAAAATGCTGTAATACTTGCTCATAATTATCAGACACCAGAAATTTATCACGGTATCTCAGATTTTTCGGCAGACTCTTTAGCACTTGCAGTTGAGGCAGCGAAAACAAAAGCAGACATTATTGTTATGTGTGGAGTGCACTTCATGGCTGAAACAGCAAAATTAATGAGCCCAAATAAAAAAGTTTTGCTACCTGATATGCGTGCTGGCTGTTCTTTATCTTCTTCGATAACAGGAAAAGATGTTAGAAATCTAAAAAAACAAAATCCAGGTGTATCAGTTGTTTCATATGTGAATACCTCTGCGGATGTTAAGGCAGAAACTGACGTATGTTGTACCTCTGCCAACGCTGTAAAAATTGTAAATTCCTTAGGTGTTAAAAAAGTCATTTTTTTACCTGATGATTACCTTGCAAAATATGTAGCAACTCAAACAAATGTTGAAATAATTTCTTGGAGAGGCACTTGTGAAGTTCATGAGAAATTCAATGATCAAGAAATCAACGAAATCAGAAAAAATAATCCTGGTATTAAGGTAATTGCTCACCCTGAGTGTCCACCAGATGTTATAAACGCGAGTGATTTTACGGGTTCCACTAGTGGCATGATCAAATATGTAAAAGAAAACCAGCCAGAAAAAGTTATGATGGTTACAGAATGCTCAATGAGTGATAATGTTCAAGTTGATAATCCTAATGTAAAATTTATAAAACCTTGTAACTTATGTCCGCACATGAAGAGAATAACGCTTCCAAAAATTTTAGATTGTTTAAAAAATGAAACGAACGAAATTTTAATGTCTGAAGAGACAATAGAAAAGGCTAGAAAATCTGTTGAAAGAATGACTGAAATTGGTCGTTAGATCAGTGCAAAAGATAAATCAAAAATATATAAAAAATTTAGTTCTTAAAGCTCTTCAAGAGGATCTGAAACCGAATGGGGACATAACGACAAAACTTTTAAATTCAAAAAACAAAATAGTACAAGCTAAAATAATATCAAAACAGAATGGAATAATATCTGGTATTGATTTTTGCAAGGCAGCTTTCAAACTTTTGGAAAGAAAAAGTAAATTTTCACCCAGAATTAAAGATGGTAAAAAAATTAAAAAAAATCAAATTATTGCCGAAATAACTGCAAAAACAAAAACCATTTTAATTGCTGAGAGAACAGCTCTTAACTTTCTTAATCATGCTTCCGGCATTTCAACCATAACTAATCATTATGTTAGCAAAGTTAAAAATAAAACTAAAATTTGTTGCACAAGGAAAACTACGCCAAATTTAAGGTTATTGGAAAAATATGCCGTTAAAAAAGGCGGAGGATATAATCATAGATACAATCTAAGTGATGAAGTGCTTATTAAAGAAAATCATTTTAAATCAGAGACATCATTGAGAAAAATAATAAAAAAATCTTTAAAAACTAAAAAGAATGTTACAGTAGAAATCGAGAATTTAAGTCAATTAAATAGTGTTTTAGGTCTAAAATTTAACAGAATTTTATTTGATAATGTAAGCCTTGTTCAATTAAAAAAATATTTAAAGATTTGTAAAGGTAAGTATGAAACTGAGTATTCTGGAAATGCTAATTTAAAAAATATTAAAAAAATTAGCATGACTGGAGTAAATAGAATTTCAGTAGGTTCGATAACACACAGTGCAAAAAGTTTCGATAGTAATTTGATTATTTTTTAATCAGCTCAGCTTGCGCTGCAGCTAATCTTGCAACAGGAACTCTATAAGGTGAACAAGAAACATAATTTAATCCTGTTCTAGAACAGAAATTAATACTTTTTGGATCTCCCCCGTGCTCACCACAAATCCCAAGTTTAATATTTTTATTTTGTTTTTTGCCTTTTAAAGCTGCTATTTCAATTAAATCACCAACGCCCTCATCAATCGAAATAAAAGGATCTATATCGAATATCTTATTTTCTATATAATCATTCAAAAACTTCCCACTATCATCTCTGCTGATACCAAAAGTTGTTTGAGTCAAGTCATTTGTTCCAAAACTAAAAAATTCAGCGTGTTTCGCTATATCTTTTGCTTTTATTGCAGCTCTTGGCAATTCAATCATTGTTCCAACCAAAAAACTTACTTTAGTTTTGTGCTCGTCTTGAACTTTTTTTGCCACCCTAATCACTAAGTCTTTCATGATTTTTATTTCTGCTTCTGTTGATACAAGAGGGATCATTATTTCTGGCATAGTAGACTTAAGTTTTCTTTTTTTGCAATCTATCAAAGCCTCAAAAATTGCTCTACACTGCATTTCGTAAATTTCAGGGAAAGATATTCCTAACCTACATCCTCTATGTCCAAGCATAGGGTTATGTTCATGTAATTCTTCTGTTCTAGATTTTATTTCATTAACATGTAACCCTGTAACATTGCTGAGATCACTTATCTCTTTATCGTTTTTAGGTAGGAACTCATGTAGAGGTGGATCCAGTAGTCTTACAGTTACTGGTAAGCCACTCATGATTTCAAAAATTTGAGTAAAATCGTTCTTTTGATGAGGAAGAAGTTTAGCCAAAGCTTTATTTCTGTCTTCTATGGTTTTAGATAAAATCATCTCTCTTACCGAAAGAATTCTATCTTCATCAAAAAACATATGCTCTGTTCTACACAAACCAATGCCCTCAGCACCAAAGTCTCTAGCAGTTTTTGTATCTATAGGAGTTTCAGAGTTGGTTCGAACTTTTAATTTCCTAAATTTATCAGCCCAACCCATCAATTTTGAAAAATCTCCCGAGATCTCTGGTTTTATGGTTGAAACTTCTCCTAAAATTACTCTACCTGTAGATCCATCAATCGTAATTATATCACCTTCCTTTATTTCAACATTTGAAGAAGTTTTAAAAATTTTCTCATCGTAATTAATATCTATTTCACTTGATCCAGAAACACATGGTCTACCCATACCTCTTGCAACAACAGCAGCATGGCTTGTCATGCCTCCTCTGGCTGTTAAAATTCCTTTTGCTGCATGCATGCCATGAATATCTTCTGGAGATGTTTCTACACGAACTAGTATTGTGTCTTGCATCATGCCATTTAACCTCTCTGCTTCATCAGATGTAAATACAACTTTTCCACTTGTTGCTCCTGGCGATGCCGGTAGACCTTTTGCAATAGTTTTTATTTCTTTTGATTCGTCAAGTGTTGGGTGAAGTAATGTATCTAAAGAATTTGGGTCTACTCTTAGCACAGCATCTTTTTTTGAAATTAGTTTTTCTTTGACCATATCCACAGCTATCTTTACAGCTGACTTAGCTGTTCTCTTTCCAGATCTTGTCTGAAGCATCCAAAGTTTTGAGTTTTCAATAGTGAATTCTACATCTTGCATATCTTTATAATATTTCTCCAAAAGTTGTAGTATTTTTTTTAATTTAGAAAATACTTTTGGCATTACCTCTTCCATTGATTTTCCTTTTGATTTTGATGCTTTATTAGCTTTTTTTGTAATGTAATTTGGAGTTCGAGTCCCTGCCACAACATCCTCACCTTGGGCATTAATTAAATATTCTCCATAAATTTCATTTTTTCCATCAGATGGATTTCTTGTAAACACTACGCCAGTTGCACAATCATCTCCCATATTTCCGAAAACCATTGATTGAACATTAACTGCTGTACCCCATTCAGATGGTATTTGATTTAATTTTCTGTAAACTTTTGCTCTATTACTTTCCCAAGACAAAAAAACAGCAGAAATTGCCCCATATAGTTGTTCATATACATCTTGGGGAAATTGTTTGTTTGTTTTTTTTTTTACAACATTTTTAAAGTCTTTAATCAAACCATCCCAATCATTTTCATCAAGATCTGTATCCATTAAAACACCTTTTGTTAACTTATAGTTTTCAATCAACTCCTCAAAATTATAGCTTTCTATACCTAAAACAACGTTTGAATACATCTGAATAAATCTTCTGTAACTATCTTTTGCAAACCTAATGTTAGAAGTTTTTTTGGCCAGCGCGTTTACAGTTTTGTCATTTAATCCAAGATTTAAAATGGTATCCATCATGCCTGGCATAGAGACTCTTGCTCCAGATCTAACTGAAACCAAAAGTGGATTATTTAAATCACCAAATCTTTTACCACACTCCTTCTCAACTTGCTTTAATTCGAGGTTAATAGATTTAATTAGTTTCGAATTTAACTTTTTATTGTTTTTGTAGAAAATTTCACAAACCATTGTAGAAATTGTAAAGCCGGGGGGGACTGGTAGGCCTAGTTTTCCCATTTGAGCTAAGTTTGCTCCTTTACCCCCTAAAATAAATTTCGGGTTTTTTAAATTGTTTGACTTTTTAGATTTAAAATTAAAAACCAAATTGCTCATTAAGTACTCTCAATATTTGAAAAATTTATATAATTATTGAAGGTTTTACATAACAATTGTAAAAGTTCCAAACGATTTTTTTTTAAAGACTCGTCATCATCATTGACAATTACATCTTCAAAGAAGTTTGATACTTCTGTTTTTGCCTCTGCCAATACTTCAAGAGATTTTTCACAATTTTCACCACTACCTAGACTTGTAAAATATTTACTTATTTCCTGTATCTTTTTATACAATTTTTTTTCAGAGTCGTTTTTAAATAATCCTGGATCAGTGGCCTCAGATAATTCCAATTTATTTTTTTTGAATTCATCGTTTAGAATGTTTGAGGCTCTTTTGTAAGAAAAAATAATATCTTGACCTATATTTTTATCTATTAGTTTATTTAAGATAAATGCTTTATTAAATATTTCATAAATTTGATCTGTGTTGTAACTATTCATAGAACATTCAATAATATCTGATCTGATATTTTTTTCTTTCATATAAAACTTTAGTCTATCTGATATAAAGTTGTATAAATCCTGTTGAGCTAGTTTAATATCAAAATTAACATCTTGTTCGCTAAAAAGTAAAAATGAATAATTTATTATATCTTTTAATTTAATTTTTAATTTATTTTCTACTATCAGCCTAATGAGACCAATAGCGGACCTTCTCAATGCAAATGGGTCTTTTGAACTAGTAGGTTTCAAATTAATTGAAAAGAAACCTGTTAGTGTATCTAATTTATCGCTCATAGCTAATGTAATAGAGTAAGGTTTTTTTGGAGTTTTAGTTTCTGGACCTGAAGGCAGGTAATGCTCTCTTATAGCTAAACATACATCGTTATCAAAACCCTGCGATTTTGCAAAATGGCCACCCATAACACCTTGGAGTTCCGGGAATTCGTTTACCAAATCTGAGGTCAAATCTACCTTGCAAATAGAGGAGGCTATCTCAACTTTTTCTTTGCTTATTAGTAATTCATCAGAAATTAAGGCTCCTAATTTTCTAAGTCTTTGAATTTTTTCAAAGTAAGACCCTAATCCTTCAAAATAACTTAGTTTTTTTAAATTTGATATACCCTTTACTAAATTTTGAGTTTTATTTTTATCCCAAAAAAATTTAGCATCATTTAAACGAGCATCAATTACATTTTCATTTCCTATTTTTATTAAACCTTTGCTGTCTTTATTATCTGCTACAACAAAAAAGGTATTTGTTAAGTTGTCTCTGCTATCAAATGTTGGAAAGTATTTTTGATGGACTTGCATTGTGGTCACTAATATATCATCTGGAATCTCAAGAAATCTTTTATCAAATCTACATTTAATTATGTTAGGTTTTTCAACTATATTAGTGACTTCATTTAATAGATTATAATTTAGATGAATTTTTAATTTTTCTTTTTTTGCTTTTTTATTCAATTGATCTTCAATAAATTGCTCCCTTTTTTTATTATTTAAAATGATATTTTGTGAATTAAAAAAGGCTTGGTAATCTTTAAAAATTACAAACTTCTTTGTTTTTTGTTCATAATCTTTATCAATAAAAGTAATATTTGAAGAAACTAGGTGATGATATGTAAATTCCAAAACTTTATTGTCAAAACAACAAAGTATGGACTTAAGTGGCCTTCCCCAATAAATTTCATGGTCGGCCCAGCGCATAGATTTCTTCCAGGATATCTTGTCTAAAATTCTTGGCAAATTTTTTTTCAAAATGGACTTTGTTTCAATACTTTCAGACGGTTTTTTAAAAAAGTAAAATTCTCCTTTATCATTTTTTTTTTTAAAAGTTTTATCGATGGTTATTTTATATGATTTGAGAAAACCATTTAAGGCTTCATCTGGAGCATTAATATTTGGCCCCCTAATTTCATTTTCTTTTTTTATAATTTTTTTAGATATATTTTGAAAATATATAATTAGTCTATTTGGTATTGAAAAAGCAATTACTTCACCACTATATTTAATCTCCTCTTTTTTTAAAAATTCTTTTATATTTTGTAATAAATCTTGTCTAGTTTTGTTCTGTAAATTTGCAGGAATTTCTTCACTAAATAGTTCTATAAAAAATTCTGACATTTTATTTTTTATTTTTGGTTATCTATCCATGCTTGTCCAACGCCTTTTGTCATATCTCTTATTTTTGCAATAAACTCGGCTCTTTGAGCAACACTTATTGCCCCTCTAGCATCTAAAATATTAAAAACATGACTTGCCTTTAAACATTGATCGTAAGCGGGTAATGGCAGTTTTTTTTCTATCAATAATTTTGTTTCATGTTCAACTATATCAAAAATTTTGAAAAGATTGTCTACATTGGCAAATTCAAAGTTATAAGCTGAAAATTCTTTTTCTGCTTGTAAAAAAATATCTCTATAAAGAATACCACTATTATTCCAAATCAAATCAAACACGTTTTTTTTCTGTTGTGTAAACATGCAAAGTCTTTCAAGTCCATAAGTAAGTTCAACTGAAATAGGTTTACAGTCTATACCAGCCATTTTTTGAAAATAGGTAAATTGAGTTATTTCCATGCCATCACACCAAACTTCCCAACCTAATCCAGCTGCGCCTAGGGTCGGGCTTTCCCAATCATCTTCCACAAATCTAATATCATGATCACTATTTTTAATGCCTAAGTTTTCTAAACTGTTCAAATATAGTTTTTTTATATTCTTTGGTGATGGTTTTATTATCACTTGAAATTGATAGTAATGTTGTAATCTATTTGGATTTTCTCCGTATCTACCATCAGTAGGTCTTCTAGATGGTTGAACATAAGCAGACCTCCAAGGTTTTGGTCCTAGTGATTTCAATGTTGTAGCTGGATGAAATGTTCCAGCCCCTACCTCTAAATCATATGGTTGCAAAATTACACACTCATGATTTGCCCAAAATTTTTGTAGAGTAAAAATTGTGTCTTGAAAAGTTTGTATTTTAGTTTTTTTTTTTAGAGGCCATATCTTTGCCAAATTGATTTTTCTTCGATTACATTTGACAAACTATCAATATAATTTTCTGATGATAATCTTTTAGTAAGCCATCCTTTGCTCTTCTCAAATTTTTTAATTATAACGTCTTCACCATAAATTTCTTTTAATACGTGATTTGCATCACCTACTCCATCAATTAATCCTAACTCTTTTGATTTGCTACCAGACCAAAACTCACCCGAAAATAACTCTATTCCTAAATCCTTTTTTAGTTTTGATCCCCTACTAATTTCTACAACATTAATAAAGTCTTTATGTAGATCTAATTGGATGTTTTTAAGTCTATCAATATCCTCTTTTTTTTCCTCCATGAAAGGATCTAGAGTACTTTTATTTTTTCCAGCTGTATAAACTCTTCTTTGTACTCCAATTTTTTGAATTAAATCTTTAAATCCGAATGATGAATATATGACTCCTATAGATCCAATTATAGAACTTGAATTTGCATATATTTCGTCACCAGCACAAGCTATAAGATACCCTCCAGATGCAGCAACATCCTCTGCAAAAACTATAACTTTTTTTTTTTCTTTTTTAGCAAGTCTTCTAATAAAACTATAAATTAAATGAGATTGTACTGGCGATCCCCCAGGTGAATTAATTGATATAGCAACTGCAGGTGACTTTTTGATTGCAAAAGCTTTTTTAATTATTTCTTCTTGACCATTAAAGTCTATTCCTTGTTTAAATTTTCCCACACTGCCTATGACACCAGTCAATCTAACATGAGGAATAATTTTTTTTTTTTTAAAAAATGAGAACATGACCAATGCTTATAAAATTTTTTTGATAATATAAAGTCTACTTATAGTTGAAGTTTAGGGTGCGTCAATTGATAAGTATGATTAATACGCAATTATATTAACCTAAATAAATGGGTTCAGTAATACAACTTAAAACAAAAATTAATAATGCTTATTTAGATCTAAAAAACTCTGTAGAACATAAATTAGAGCTTGTTGAAGAAAAAATTAAAAATAAGTTAAAAAGTGATGTCTCTTTGGTAGAAAAGATGACAACATATAATTTTAATACAGGTGGAAAAAGACTTAGGGCTTTAATAACATTAGGATCAGCAAAGCTATGTGGTTACTCGAAAGGTGGGAGAGACGTAAACCTTGCTGCATGTGTAGAGTTAATTCATGCGGCCACATTAATGCATGACGATGTACTTGATAATGGAGAAATAAGAAGAGGAAAAAAAACTCCTAGATCAATTTGGGGAAACAACGCTTCTATATTGGTAGGAGATTATCTTTTAAGTAGATGTTTTGAAATGATGGTTGAAGACGGAAACATTGAAGTTTTAAAATTATTATCATCAACTTCTGCACAAATTGCACAGGGTGAAGTATTACAATTACAACATAAATCTGAAATAGATATTATAGAAGAAACTTATTTAAAAATAATAACA
>MDTB01200713.1_pt1 | contig 14821 bp, 26 predicted proteins | sample 811161 | NCBI WGS metagenome assembly MDTB01 (sample SAMN05326650, study PRJNA326480) | marine metagenome | isolation source: seawater | place: Mediterranean Sea | collected 2009
GGTCTTGGGTGAACAAAATAATAATGTATATTTGTCCTCTCGTAATTTGGCCAATTCTAAGGTGATAACTAACTCAGAATTAAGTACTTACCAGATAACTAATGCTTCCAGCTTGGTATTATTTGAAAGTGCTGTAGCCAATTTAGAGTCAATTTTGAATAAAGCCTAACGCAATGAATATTTTAATTAAACCAATTATCACCGAAAAAGCGACTTCACAAAGTGAGCTGAATAACTGTTACAGTTTTTTGGTTGATACGAAAGCGAATAAGGTGGAAATCAAAAAGGCAGTTGAGGCTGCTTATGGGGTTGCAGTAGAAAAAGTGAGAACACTTAACTACGGACCTGAAAGAAAAACGAAATACACCAAAACGGGTATCCAAAACGGAAAAACCAATGCCACTAAAAAAGCAGTGGTTCAGGTTGCTGAAGGGGATGCCATCGATTTTTACAGTAATCTATAAACGCGTCTGAATGTCAGTAAGAAAATTAAAACCAGTAACACCCGCGCAGCGTTTTAGAGTAGTAAATGGATTTGACGCAATTACTACTGATAAGCCGGAAAAGAGTTTACTCTCACCGAAAAAGCGAACTGGAGGAAGAAACAACAGGGGAAAAATGACAGTTCGCCATCGTGGTGGAGGTCACAAAAAAAGATATCGAATAATAGACTTCAAAAGAAACAAAGTTGATGTTGCCGCTGAAGTCAAATCCATTGAATACGATCCAAACCGATCGGCATTTATTGCGTTGGTCGAATACAAAGATGGAGAGAAGCGATATATTATCGCTCAGAATGGTTTTAAAGTCGGACAAAAAATTAGTTCTGGTGAGCATGCCTCACCTGAAGTAGGTAATGCCCTGCCCTTGTCCAAAATTCCATTGGGTACAATCATTTCTTGTATTGAGTTAAACCCAGGTGCTGGAGCAGTTATTGCTCGTAGTGCTGGAGCTTTTGCCCAATTAATGGCAAGGGATGGAAAACTAGCTACGATTAAACTCCCTTCGGGAGAAACCCGAACTATTGCTACGGTTTGTATGGCAACTATTGGCGCTGTATCAAACTCCGATCATCAATTATTAGTTTCAGGAAAAGCCGGGCGCTCTCGTTGGTTAGGAAGAAGACCTAGAACTCGACCAGTAGCCATGAACCCAGTAGATCACCCGATGGGTGGTGGTGAAGGACGTGCCTCTGGAGGACATCCTAGATCCAAAAATGGTATTCCTGCTAAAGGATTTAGAACCCGTTCTAAAACTAAAGCGAGTAATAAATTTATCATTGAACGAAGAAAAAAATAACAGGTCATGGCACGATCATTAAAAAAAGGACCATTCGTTTTACACAGCCTTGAAAAAAAGGTTTTAAAAAACGTTGAAGAAAATAAAAAAACAGTGATCAAAACTTGGTCACGAGCATCATTGATAACTCCCGATTTTGTTGGTCAGACCATTGGGGTTCATAACGGACGACAATTCATTCCCGTATATATCACCGAAAATATGGTGGGACACAAATTGGGTGAATTTTCTCCAACACGTTCTTTCCGTGGACATGCTGGAGCTAAAAATAAAGGAAAAAAATAATTTACGGTCATGGGAAAACGTAAAAGAGAAAGCGCTATAGCATTAAAAGAAGCCAACAAGGATTTGGCTTTTGCTAAGTTGAATAACTGCCCTACTTCACCGAGAAAGATGAGATTGGTCGCAGACCAAGTAAGGGGAGAAGATGTAAATAAAGCCTTGGCTATTCTAAAGTTTAGTCCTAAAGAGGCATCCCGTAAATTGGAGAAGTTGTTGTTGTCAGCGATTTCCAATTGGCAATCCAAAAACGAGGAAGCAGATGTTGAAAAAGCAGCTTTATTCGTCAAAGAAATTAAAGTGGATGGTGGTAAGATGCTCAAGCGTCTTCGTCCCGCTCCACAAGGAAGAGCTCACCGAATCAGAAAACGCTCAAATCATGTTACGCTAGTACTTGGAGCAAATAATTTAGAAAACTAATATGGGACAAAAGACCAATCCTATCGGAAATCGTTTAGGTATAATCAGAGGCTGGGACTCTAATTGGTATGGAGGACGAAATTATGGAGATAAACTTGCTGAGGATGACAAGATCAGAAAGTATATCCACGTCCGTTTGGCAAAAGCCAGCGTTTCCAACGTAATTATCGAGCGTACGCTCAAACTCATTACTGTTACTATTACCACTGCTCGCCCCGGTATCATTATCGGTAAAGCTGGTCAAGAGGTGGATAAATTAAAGGAAGAGTTAAAAAAGATTACCAGTAAAGATATTCAGATTAATATTTTTGAAATTAAGCGCCCTGAATTGGATGCACAGTTGGTTGCTGCCAGTGTAGCACGACAAATCGAAAGTAGAATTTCCTACAGACGTGCCATAAAAATGGCTATTGCTGCATCCATTAGGATGAATGCTGAAGGGATTAAAATTCAGATTTCTGGAAGATTGAATGGTGCGGAAATGGCGAGATCTGAATCCTACAAAGAAGGGCGTATTCCATTGTCTACTTTTAGAGCAGACATTGACTATGCGCTGGTTGAAGCTCACACTACCTATGGTCGTTTGGGAATAAAAGTATGGATAATGAAGGGAGAGGTATTTGGTAAAAGAGAGTTGTCCCCACTAGTAGGAATGTCTAAAAAGTCCGGTGGTGGTGGAAATAAGGCTGGCGGACAAGGACGTCAACAAAGAAGAAGAAACAATAATAATAGATAGGTAAAATGTTACAACCTAAAAGAACCAAATTCCGAAAAGCGCAAAAAGGTCGCATGAAGGGGATTTCTCAAAGAGGAAACCAGCTGTCCAATGGGATGTTTGGCATCAAGTCTTTGGATTCAAAGTTTATTACTTCAAGACAAATAGAAGCGGCAAGGATTGCAGCTACCCGATACATGAAAAGGGAGGGCCAGCTTTGGATTAAAATTTTCCCAGATAAGCCCATTACAAAAAAACCTCTTGAGGTTAGGATGGGTAAAGGTAAAGGAGCACCAGAATATTTTGTGGCCGTTGTAAAACCTGGTCGAATCATGTTTGAAATCGCTGGCGTACCAATGGATATAGCCAAGGAGGCATTGAGATTGGCCGCTCAAAAATTGCCTGTAAGAACTAAGTTTATCATCGCTAGAGATTTTCAAGCCTAATTATTAGATTAAATGAAAGCATCAGAAATAGAAAAATTATCCCTAGAAGATTTGCAGGACAAGTTGGCCGAGCACCAAAAACAGCTTTCGGATTTGAAGATGAACCATGCGGTAAGTCCACTTGAAAATCCATTGCAGATTAAAATAGTTAGAAGAACAGTTTCAAGATTGTTAACGGCAATCACTGCGAAGCAAAAAGAAATTATCGCATAAGCAATGGAAAAAAGAAATTTGAGAAAAGAACGGATCGGGGTTGTAACCAGTAATATGATGGAAAAGTCCATTGTGGTTGCCGAAGTTAAAAGGGTTAAGCACCCCATGTACGGTAAGTTCGTTTTAAAAACAAAAAAATATGTCGCTCACGATGACAAAAACGATTGTAACGTTGGTGACACTGTAAAAATAATGGAAACGCGCCCGATGAGTAAATCAAAGTGCTGGCGTTTGATTGAAATAATAGAAAGAGCTAAGTAATCATGTTACAACAAGAGTCAAGATTAACGGTTGCTGATAATACAGGAGCAAAAGAAGTACTAACCATCAGAGTACTGGGTGGTACTAAAAGACGTTACGCTTCTTTGGGCGACAAGATTGTGGTATCTGTTAAAGAAGCTTCTCCTTCTGGGTCAGTAAAAAAAGGACAAGTATCTCAGGCTGTAGTGGTTAGAACCACAAAAGAAGTCAGAAGAGCTGATGGTTCCTACATCAGATTTGACGATAACGCTTGTGTATTGTTGAATCCAACAGGAGAAATGAGAGGCACACGTGTTTTTGGACCTGTAGCGCGTGAGTTGCGTGACAAACAATTTATGAAGATCGTATCACTAGCACCAGAGGTGTTATAATCCTGAATTATGGGTAAGATAAAAATTAAAAAAGACGATAAGGTATTGGTCATTTCCGGAGAACACAAAGGTTCTGAGGGTAAAGTAGTCAAGATACTTCGCGATGAAAATAAAGCAGTCGTTGAGGGTGTTAATTTGATAAAAAAACACGCCAAGCCAAGTGCACAAAATCCGCAAGGAGGTATAATAGAAAAAGAAGCACCGATTCATATTTCTAACCTTTCATTAACCACTGCTGAGGGACAAGCCTCTAGAGTAGGATATAAAATGGAAGATGGAAATAAGGTTCGTTTTGCTAAAAAAAATAACGAAGTAGTATAATGAGTTATCAAGCGAGACTTAAAAAAGAATACAATGAGCGCATAGTTGCTGCTCTTAAAGAAGAGTTTGGTTACAATAATATCATGGAAGTTCCTAAACTTCAAAAGATTGTTATTAGTAGAGGTGTAGGTGCTGCTGTAGCCGATAAAAAACTCATTGATTATGCTCTTGATGAGTTGACTAATATTTCTGGTCAGAAAGCGATTGCAACAATTTCCAAAAAGGATGTTGCAGCTTTTAAACTTAGAAAGGGAATGCCCATCGGGGCAAAAGTTACCCTCAGAGGAGAGCGTATGTACGAATTTCTAGATCGACTGGTCACCGTTGCACTCCCTCGCGTAAGAGATTTTCAAGGCGTAAAAGCTAACGGTTTTGACGGAAGAGGTAATTATAACCTTGGCGTCACGGAGCAAATTATTTTCCCTGAAATTGATATTGACAAAGTCAATAAAATATCGGGCATGGATATTTCCTTTATTACGTCGGCAAAAACAGACAAAGAAGCAAAATCATTATTAAGTGAATTGGGATTCCCCTTTAAAAAGAGTTAACGATGGCTAAAGAATCAATGAAAGCTCGCGAAGTAAAAAGAGCAAAAACAGTTGCAAAATACGCTGCCAAAAGAAAGGCCCTTAAGGAAGCAGGAGATTACGATGCGCTTCAAAAATTACCTCGTAATGCCTCTCCGGTCAGAATGCATAATCGTTGTAAGTTGACGGGTCGTCCTAAAGGTTACATTCGTCAGTTTGGTATTTCAAGGGTAACCTTCCGTGAAATGGCCAATAAAGGTTTAATCCCCGGGGTAACAAAAGCCAGCTGGTAAAAAAATTAAGATAAGTATGTTTACAGATCCTATTGCAGATTATTTAACCCGAATTAGAAACGCCAACGCTGCCGGTCACAAGGTGGTGGATATTCCAGCGTCTAATTTGAAAAAAGAGATGACTAAGATACTTTATGATCAAGGTTATATACTGAGTTATAAGTTTGAAGAAACTTCAAATCATCAGGGTAACATCAAGATTGCATTGAAGTATGACAAAATCACCAAAGAACCTGTAATTAAGAAAATACAAAGAATCAGTACTCCCGGTTTACGGAAGTATGCTTCAGCAGACAGCTATCCAAGGATATTGAATGGGTTGGGTATCTCAATCGTTTCGACTTCTAAGGGTGTAATGACTGGAAAGCAGGCTTCATCACAACATGTAGGTGGAGAGTTGCTATGCTATGTATATTAATATTGAAGTAAAAAAAAAGAAAAATGTCAAGAATAGGTAACAATCCAATTAGTATTCCAGAAGGTGTCAACATAGACATCCAAGCGAACAGTATTACTGTTAAGGGAAAATTGGGTGAATTGACTCAAGCATATGATATTGTGACCTTCAGCTTAGAAGACAGTGTTTTGACAGTAAAACGTCCGTCTGATTCTAAAGATCACCGCGCCAAACACGGTTTGTATCGCGCATTGGTCAACAACATGATTGAAGGTGTTTCCAAAGGTTTCACTAAAGAACTAGAATTAGTGGGAGTTGGCTATCGTGCAAGTAATCAAGGGCAAAAATTAGACCTTGCTTTGGGTTTTTCCCACAATATCCTTTTTGATATTGCTCCAGAAGTCAAGGTTGAAACCGTCTCTGAAAAGGGGAAAAATCCAATTGTGAAACTTTCCTCACATGACAAGCAGTTACTCGGGTATGTAGCCGCTAAAATTAGATCATTTAGAAAACCTGAACCATACAAAGGAAAAGGGGTTAGGTTTATTGGAGAACAAATAAGAAGAAAAGCAGGTAAATCAGCATAATAACAATGGGACTAACAAAAGCCGCCAGAAGAAACAGGATTCATTTAAGAATCAGAAAAACAATTACCGGTACTGCGGAACAACCTCGTTTGTCTGTTTACCGAAGTAATAAGGAGATTTATGCCCAAGTCATTGACGACGTGAATGGCAAAACAATAGCTGCTGCTTCTTCACGCGAAAAAGAAATAGTAGAGGCTAAATCGGAAAATAAAATTACTGAAGCCCAAATGGTTGGGAAACTTGTTGGAGATCGTGCTGTCAAAGCAGGCGTTAAGACCATCAGTTTTGATCGCAGTGGTTATTTATATCACGGAAGAGTAAAATCACTTGCTGAAGGTGCAAGAGAAGCAGGTTTGAATTTTTAATTAAAGAATATGTATCAAGATTATAAAAATGTTGAATTGGTAAAACCAGCAGGTCTAGATCTTAAAGACCGCTTGGTAGGAGTTCAAAGGGTAACTAAGGTTACTAAAGGAGGTCGTGCTTTTGGTTTTTCCGCCATTGTTGTTGTCGGTGACGAGAACGGCGTTGTGGGTCAAGGTTTAGGAAAGTCAAAAGAGGTTTCTGAGGCGATTGCCAAAGCAGTTGAGGATGCGAAGAAAAACTTAGTTCGTATTCCAATCTCTAAAGGGACTTTACCACATGAACAAAAAGGAAAATTTGGCGGTGCTAAGGTTTTTTTAAAGCCTGCATCTGAAGGTACTGGAGTTATCGCTGGTGGTGCCGTTCGTGCCGTATTGGAAGCAGTAGGAGTACACAATGTATTGTCTAAATCACAAGGTTCTTCCAACCCACACAATGTGGTAAAAGCAACTTTTGATGCACTTTTACAGCTTAGAAGCCCTCAAACTATCGCCAAACAAAGAGGTGTGAGTTTAGAAAAAGTTTTTAACGGATAATAATAAAGATCATGGCCAAGATTAAAGTAACACAAGTCAAAAGTAGCATTAAAAAAATGCAGTCTCAAAAAAGAACGCTTGAGGCATTGGGACTAAGAGGCATTGGGAAAGAAGTAATCCATGAGGATACACCCAATATTATCGGTATGATCAACAAAGTAAAACATTTGGTTAAAACCACAGAAGCATAAAGATGAGTTTACATAATTTAAAACCAGCGGAGGGCTCAACTCCAAATGCCGGCAAACGCGTCGGAAGAGGTGAAGGAACAGGAAAAGGCGGAACAGCCACTAGAGGTCATAAAGGAGCTAAATCTCGTTCTGGATATTCTAAAAAAATCGGATTTGAAGGAGGACAGATGCCTTTGCAACGTCGCGTTCCCAAATTTGGTTTTAAAAACATCAATAGAGTAGCTTATAAAGGTATCAATTTGGATACCCTTCAGCGTTTGACTGAAGAAAAGAAAGTTAAGAAAGAAGTTACCTTCGATAAACTGGTCGAATTACGTTTGGCCGGAAAAAACGAATTGGTAAAAATATTAGGCAGAGGAAAAATAGAAGCCCCTCTAAAAGTTTCTGCCCATAAGTTTTCAGCATCAGCAAAAGCCGCTATCGAAGCAGCTGGGGGGGAAGCTGTAACAATATAACCCAAAAAGATGAAAAAGTTTATTGAGACCATATTAAACATTTACAACATTCAGGAGTTGCGTGGCCGTATTTTAACCACCCTCACCCTTTTGTTGGCATATCGTTTAGGAGCTCAAGTGGTTTTACCTGGAATAGATTCCGTGCAACTGGCCGAACTTTCAAATAGAACAGATGGTGGTGGACTTTTAGGTATTCTAAATGCCTTTACAGGTGGTGCATTTGCAAATGCATCTGTTTTTGCCTTAGGTATTATGCCTTACATTTCTGCCTCTATTGTTGTACAATTAATGGGAATTGCAGTGCCTTACCTTCAAAAGTTGCAGAAAGAAGGTGAAAGTGGCAATAAAAAAAGAACTCAAATCACAAGATGGTTGACCATATTGATTTGTGTTGTTCAAGCCCCCGCCTACCTTTATGGACTATCTGCCCTAGGGGTACCAGATAGTGCTTTTATCTTAGGTCGTGGACCGCTTTTTATGTTTTCATCAGTTATCATTTTAGTAACGGGAACTATTTTTGCGATGTGGCTCGGGGAAAAAATAACGGATAAAGGAATTGGAAATGGAATTTCTCTACTGATAATGGTTGGAATTATCGCGAATCTACCACTCTCATTCACTCAAGAGTTCGTTTCTCGTGTTTCTGAGAATAACGGTGGTCTTATGATGATTTCTATTGAATTGGTTTTATGGGTAGTTATTATTCTATTAAGTGTTCTCTTGGTTATGGCCGTCAGACAAATCCCTGTGCAATACGCTAGAAGAACATCAGTAGGAACTAACGAAAAAAATGTGTTTGGGTCAAGACAATACATTCCTTTAAAATTAAATGCATCTGGTGTAATGCCGATCATATTTGCGCAGGCTTTAATGTTCGCACCTGCCTATGTAGGGGGTGCATTTGGAGATTCTTCTGTTGGACAATGGTTGCAAACAAACTTCTCGGATATTTTCGGTTTATGGTATAATGTATTGTTTGCGTTATTGATTATTATTTTTACCTTTTTCTATACCGCTATTACCGTACCTACCAATAAAATGTCTGAAGATTTAAAAAGAAGTGGCGGTTTTGTTCCTGGTATTCGTCCAGGAAATGAAACTTCTGAATTCTTAGATACAGTAATGTCTCATATCACTTTCCCTGGATCATTATATTTAGCCGCTGTAGCTGTATTTCCAGCGATAGTGGTAAAGTTAATTGGCATGCAACAGGGCTGGGCCTTGTTTTATGGTGGCACCTCGCTATTGATTATGGTTGGTGTTGCTATCGACACGATTCAGCAAGTGAATTCATACTTGTTGAACCGTCACTATGATGGGCTGATGTCCAAGACCAGTAGAAACAGAAGAGCAGGAACAATATAAATATGGCAAAACAAGCAGCGATAGAACAAGAAGGTACCATCATTGAGGCATTGTCCAATGCAATGTTTAGAGTTGAGCTAGAAAATGGTCATGTTGTAACTGCTCATATTTCAGGTAAAATGCGTTTGCATTATATCAAGCTATTACCTGGCGATAAAGTAAAATTAGAAATGAGTCCTTACGATTTGTCAAAAGCAAGGATCACCTATAGATTTTAAAAAAGAAGAAATGAAAGTAAGAGCTTCCTTAAAGAAAAGAAGTGCGGACTGCAAAATCGTTCGCAGAAAGGGACGTTTGTACGTTATTAACAAAAAGAATCCTCGATTCAAACAAAGACAAGGTTAAACTATGGCGAGAATTTCAGGGGTAGACATTCCCAAACAAAAAAGAGGTGTAATTGCCTTAACCTATATCTACGGAATAGGTAGAAGTCGTGCTCAGCAGATTTTGGCCGAAGCCAAAGTTAATGAGGACACTAAAGTCGTTGACTGGACAGATGACGAAACAGGTAGAATTCGTGAGGCTGTTGGTAATTTTAAAATTGAAGGAGAGCTGCGCTCCGAGCTGCAATTGAATATCAAGCGATTGATGGATATCGGTTGCTATCGCGGAATCCGACACAGATCTGGATTACCGTTGAGAGGACAACGTACTAAGAACAATTCTAGAACACGTAAAGGAAAAAGAAAAACTGTTGCCAACAAGAAGAAAGCAACTAAATAATAAGATATAATTATGGCAAAAGCTACCACGAAAAAACGCAAAGTTATTGTTGAAGCCAATGGGGAAGCGCACATAAATGCCTCTTTTAACAATATCATTATCTCTTTAACAAACAACAAAGGAGAGGTGATTACTTGGTCTTCAGCTGGGAAAATGGGTTTTAGAGGTTCAAAGAAAAATACACCTTATGCGGCTCAGACAGCTGCTGAAGATGTTTCTAAAGTCGCTCTTGAAGCTGGTTTAAGAAAGGTAAAAGTATATGTTAAAGGGCCTGGGAATGGACGTGAGTCTGCTATCAGAACCCTACATAATAATGGTATCGAAGTGACAGAAATAGTGGATGTTACACCACTGCCACATAATGGCTGTCGCCCACCAAAAAGAAGAAGAGTATAATTATTAACCCTGTTATCGAAGGATTAGACCTTAATTCATAACATTAAAAACAAATCATGGCAAGATATACCGGTCCAAAATCAAAAATTGCTAGAAAATTCGGAGAGCCCATTTTTGGCCCTGACAAAGCATTTGAAAAAAGAAACTATCCTCCCGGACAACACGGGAACAATCGCAGAAGAGGAAAAAAATCCGAATATGCAATTCAATTGTTAGAAAAGCAGAAAGCTAAATATACCTATGGTATTTTAGAGCGTCAGTTTAGAAATATATTTGAAAAAGCCAGTAGTAGTAAGGGGGTTACCGGTGAGGTATTACTTCAACTATGTGAATCTCGACTGGACAATGTAGTATTTCGTTTGGGGATCGCTCCTTCCAGAAGTGCTGCTCGCCAATTGGTTTCTCACAGACACATTACTGTTAATGGTAAAATCGTTAACATTCCTTCCTTTAGTTTAAATCCTGGTGATACTGTCGGAGTAAGGGAAAAATCAAAATCTTTGCAAGCCATTTCGGCTTCATTAGAGGCAAACAGTGCTGTTTATGAGTGGATGACTTGGAACAGTGCAACCTATGAGGGGAACTTTGTAAGTATCCCCCAACGTATTCAAATTCCAGAAAACATCAAGGAACAATTGATCGTGGAATTATATTCTAAATAATTAATATCAGCAAGCATAAAACTATGGCCATACTAAACTTCCAAAAACCCGATAAAGTAATCATGATCGATTCCTCTGAGTTTGAGGGCAAATTCGAATTTCGCCCGTTAGAACCTGGATATGGTCTTACTGTCGGTAATGCGCTGAGAAGAGTGTTGCTTTCCTCTCTTGAGGGATTTGCAATCACTTCAGTGAAAATTGAAAATATTGAACATGAATTTTCTACAATTCCTGGAATTGTGGAGGATGTCACTGAGATAATTCTCAACCTAAAACAAATAAGATTCAAACGTCAAATTGAGGACGTAGAAGAAGAAAAAGTTACCGTCGTAGTTGGAGGTCAAGATCAGCTTAAGGCTGCCGATTTTCAAAAGTTTATTTCGGGCTTTCAAGTATTAAACCCTGATTTGGTAATTTGTAACCTTGAAAAAGGTGTTCAGTTGAGCATGGAGGTTACCATTGAAAAGGGTAGAGGTTATGTACCTGCTGAGGAAAATAAGAAATCTAATTCTCCATTTGGAGTTATCGCAATTGATTCTATTTTTACTCCAGTCAAGAATGTTAAATACAGCATTGAAAACTATCGTGTGGAACAAAAAACAGACTATGAAAAGCTGGTTTTTGAAATTATCACAGATGGTTCTATTCATCCCAAAGATGCACTTACGGAGGCAGCAAAAACTTTAATTCACCACTTCTTGTTGTTCTCTGATGAGCGAATAACACTTGAAGCAGATGAAATCGCACAAGCCGAAACTTATGATGAAGAATCACTTCATATGCGTCAGCTGCTAAAAACCAAATTAATCGATATGGACTTGTCTGTTAGGGCATTAAACTGTCTAAAGGCCGCTGAAGTTGATACCCTGGGAGATTTGGTCTCTTATAACAAAAACGATTTGATGAAATTCAGAAACTTTGGAAAAAAGTCACTTACTGAACTAGAGGAGTTGGTGGTATTAAAAGGACTGTCTTTCGGTATGGATTTAACCAAATACAAATTGGATAAGGACTAAAAGTCCAAAGATTTTGAACTGATGAAACACGGAAAAAAAGTCAATCACTTGGGTCGAAAAGTGGCCCACAGAAAGTCAATGTTGGCCAATATGGCTTCTTCATTAATTGAACACAAGCGTATCAATACGACTGTGGCAAAGGCCAAAGCACTCAAACAATTTGTCGAGCCTTTGATTACAAAGTCTAAAAGTGATACTACGCACAATCGACGTCTTGTTTTTAGTGCCTTGAGAAATAAATATGCTGTAGCAACACTTTTTAGGGATGTCGCTCAGAAAGTAGGCGACCGTCCCGGTGGTTACACGCGAGTAATTAAGATGGGAAATCGTCTGGGAGACAATGCCTCCATGGCAATGATTGAGTTAGTAGATTTTAATGAAGTCTACAACGCTGAAAAAGCTGAGGCAAAGAAAACTACAAGAAGAAGTCGTGCTAGAAAAAAGAGTACTTCTGCTGAAACTGAGGCTCCCGAGACTGGAACTGTAGCTGAAGCTGCTGAAGTGGTTGAAGATCAAGCACCAGAGACTGTAGTTGAAGAAACTCCAGCTGTGACTCCAGAAGCTCCTCAGCCCAAGGCTGAAAAAACTAAAGATAATACTGCAACTGAGTCTGAAAAAGAAGATGATGCCTAACACACTCGGTTGTTGATAATTTAAACTTATAATAAAGGATAAGCTATTTAGTTTATCCTTTTTTTTATGTTATTTTGTGCTCAATTATGTCTTACAAAACACGAAAAAAAGCAATCTTAATTTTAGCCGATGGTACTAAGTTTTTCGGCAAATCTATAGGTCCAGATGGCACCAGTTTTGGAGAAATATGTTTCAATACTGGAATGACTGGTTACCAAGAAATTTTTACTGACCCTTCCTATTTCGGACAATTGATGGTTACCACCAATGCGCACATTGGTAATTATGGAGTTTTCAAGGATGACGCACAATCCGATGGCATCAAAATTGCTGGTTTAATTTGTAAAAACTTCAGTTACGAATTCTCTCGTCCATTGGCTGATGCTTCTCTTGAAAATTATTTTAACGTCAATGATCTCTTCGGTATATCAGATGTGGATACCCGAGCTTTGGTAAATTACATCAGAGAAAATGGCGCAATGAATGCTGTTATTTCTACAGATATAGACCGAGAGGAGGAATTGATTAAAGAACTCTCTGAAATGCCAAGCATGGAAGGATTGGAACTAGCCTCCAAGGTATCTACCAAAGAACCCTATTTTGTTGGGCGTCCAGATGCTGAGTTTAAAGTTGCTGCACTTGATTTGGGAATAAAAACAAACATTTTAAGACATCTGTCTGAAAGGAATATTTATGTTAAAGTTTTTCCCTATGACACAAGTTTTGAGGAAATGCAAAAATGGGAACCTGATGGATTTTTTATTTCCAATGGTCCTGGAGATCCAGATCCTTTGCATCATGCACAAGACCTGGCTAGAGAAATCATTAAAAACAATTTACCTCTTTTTGGGATCTGTTTAGGTCACCAAATTATAGCTTTGGCAAATGGAATTCCAACTTACAAAATGTTTAATGGACACAGAGGGATAAATCACCCTGTCATCAATCTAGTTACTGGTAAGGGGGAGATCACTTCGCAAAATCACGGATTTGCTGTTGATAAAGCTGTAACGGAGTCCAATAAAGAGTTTGAAATAAGCCATATACACTTAAACGATCAAACCGTCGCAGGTCTTAAAATGAAAAATAAAAATTGTTTTTCTGTACAGTACCACCCCGAAGCGGGACCTGGGCCGAATGATACCATTTATCTTTTCGACGAGTTTTACCAAAACATAAAAAACCATTCTTCCAAACAAGTTCAACCAATTTAATTTAAATATAAATGAGCGTAATTATCGAAGTCCATGCACGGCAAATTTTTGATTCCAGAGGTAATCCTACAGTTGAGGTAGACGTAATCACAGAAAACGGTGTATTGGGTCGTGCTGCTGTACCATCTGGTGCTTCCACAGGGGAACACGAAGCAGTGGAATTGAGAGATGGTGGAGATGACTACATGGGAAAAGCGGTTTTTACTGCCGTTAAAAATGTAAACGAAACGCTAGCAGAGGAACTTATAGGAATGTCTGTACTTGATCAGAATAAAATCGACCAGATCATGATCGATTTGGATGGTACGCCCAACAAATCTAAATTAGGGGCTAACGCAATTCTCGGGATTTCTCTTGCTGCAGCCAAAGCTGCTGCCAACGAGCTCGGGCTTCCACTATATCGCTATGTCGGCGGAGTAAGTGCACATACTCTACCAGTCCCAATGATGAATATTATCAATGGGGGATCTCATTCTGATGCACCCATTGCATTTCAGGAATTTATGGTGATGCCCATAGGAGCTGAAAGTTTTTCCCATGCGATGAAAATGGGTTCTGAGATATTTCATCACTTGAAAAAAGTACTTCACAGTAGAGGTCTAAGTACTGCCGTCGGGGATGAGGGAGGTTTTGCTCCAACATTAGATGGAACTGAAGATGCACTAGAAACAATTTTAAAAGCCATTGATAATGCTGGTTACAAAGCTGGGTCAGAGGTGAAAATTGCGCTGGATTGTGCTGCCGCTGAGTTTTATGTAGATGGTATTTATGACTATACCAAGTTTGAAGGAGATAAAGGGGTCAAAAGAAATTCAGAGGAACAAGCTCAATATTTAGCTGACTTAAGTAAAAAATATCCTATCATTTCTATTGAAGATGGAATGGATGAAAACGATTGGGAGGGGTGGAAACTTCTTACCGAGAAAGCGGGAAATAAAGTTCAATTGGTTGGTGACGATCTTTTTGTAACTAATGTAACCCGACTATCTAGAGGAATTAAAGAAGGTATTGCTAATTCTATATTAATAAAGGTTAATCAGATTGGTACGTTGTCTGAGACCATTGCAGCAGTTGAGATGGCGCACAGAGCTGGTTACACTTCTGTGATGTCCCACCGCTCTGGTGAAACGGAAGA
>MDTB01133908.1_pt1 | contig 14820 bp, 5 predicted proteins | sample 811161 | NCBI WGS metagenome assembly MDTB01 (sample SAMN05326650, study PRJNA326480) | marine metagenome | isolation source: seawater | place: Mediterranean Sea | collected 2009
GCTTGAGTAACTGCGCTGTTTGTACCCAGTGTCACTGCGTCTATCGCCCCACCATTTACATCTGCAGTTGGAATAACCGTTGAACCTGTAAATGTCACACTACCATCTGCAAGAGTCATCAAATCTGTATCTGAGGTATGACCTATCAAAGCCCCATCAATATTAACATTATCAACCACCGCTTGAGTAACTGCGCTGTTTGTACCCAGTGTCACTGCGTCTATCGCCCCACCATTTACATCTGCAGTTGGAATAACCGTTGAACCTGTAAATGTCACGCTGCCATTTGCAAGAGTCATCAAATCTGTATCATCCGCATGCCCAATTAGCGATCCATCAATATTTATTGTGTTGTCTAAAAGAACTGGAGAACCAGAAGCTGGGTTAATATTTATTGCTCCTAATGAAGTAGTAATGTTAACTGAAGCATCTCCTTGAGATATATCATCAGATTTAATTGAAGATGCCGATATCCCTGTCAAGTTTGACCCGTCACCAGAAAAGGTTGTTGCTGCTAATGTACCAGAAACTGTAAGGGTTCCATTTGCCAGGTTCATAAGATCCGTGTCATCAACATGCCCTACATAAGTTCCATCTACCTTTACAAAATCGATAGTAGCATTATCAAGTGTTGTATTGCCATTGATATCAATTGTTGTTCCGTTAATCTCAACCTCGTTGTCTGATACTAAATCAAGAACCCCATCTGCACTTTGAGATATTTTTGTACCCGAGTCACCAAACTGCATTTGACTTAAAGCATTTATTCTTAATCCTTCGTCCTCAATATGGGTTAGGGTTACCTCTTGATTGTCACCTAGATTTATTACAGCTCCATCCGCAAGAAAAACATCTGAAAACTCTGCTGAAGAAGAACCCAATCCAGCACCATCTGAGGATGCTGGCAACAAAGACCCTGTGGTTGTAATTGTAGAACCAGTGGTAACAGTACCAGAAATATCAACCGCACCATTCATATCAATAGTCGTTCCATTGATCTCAACCTCGTTGTCTGATACTAAATCAAGAACCCCATCGGCACTTTGAGATATCTGTGTCCCCGAATCTCCAAATTGAATTTGACTAGCATCATTAATTTTTATGCCAATATCTTTGATGTGAGTAAGAGTAACATCCTGGTTATTTCCTAGATTAATTAAGGCTCCATCCGCAAGAAAAACATCTGAAAATTCTGCTGAAGAAGAACCCAGTCCTGCACCATCAACAGATGATGGCAACAAAGACCCTGTAGTTGTAATTGTAGAACCAGTAGTAACAGCACCAGAAATATCAACCGTACCATTCATATCAATAGTGGTTCCATTGATCTCAACCTCATTGTCTGATACTAAATCAAGAACTCCATCGGCACTTTGAGATATCTGTGTTCCCGAATCTCCAAATTGAATTTGACTTGATCCATTAAGTTTAATACCAGTGTCTTCTACATGTGTAAGTGTAACATCCTGCTCATCTCCTAGATTGATGACTGCGCCATCCGCTAAAAATAGATCTGAGAATTCTGCTGAGCTTGTTCCAAGGGTTGCTCCATCAGATTCATCTGGCACAATACCATCATTCGTAGTGATTGTTGTAACCGTAGCTCCTGCAGGAGTAGCCCCTCCAATCACTGAATTGTCTATAGCCGCTCCAGAGATAGTAATATCATCAGGAACATACGCGTCGGCAATAGGAGTCCCCTGCCACTGCCCAGAGGTAATAGTTCCCACTTCATCTATGGCAGAATCATTCCCTGTTGTAATAATTGTTCCTGTGGCATTTGGGAAGGTGATTGTTTTATCAGATAGAGTTGGATCTTCCACGGAAAGTATGGTCTCAAAATCGTTAATCGACTCCCCTTCCAAAACAATAGGAGATACTCCGGCCAAAATACCCATTGATGATGCCTCAACTCCTGTAATATTTGAGCCATCTCCAGCAAATGCATTTGCCGTTATTGTTGAGGAGGTGGTCAGGGTATTATTCCCAAAGTCGATTGCACCAGAAGATGAGGTAATAGACCCATCTGATATCGTAAGGTTACCTACTGTTGAACCCGTTGCAAGGGTTGCAGTACCAGTGCTAAGAGTACCCGTGGTAGATAAGGCATCATTCCCAAAATCAATTGCATCAGAGGATGACGCTATAGACCCATCTGATAGCGTAAGGTAAGAGGTGGTCAGAGTATTATTCCCAAAGTCGATTGCATCAGAAGATGAGGTAATGGACCCATCTGATAGCGTAAGGTCACCTACTGTTGAACCCGTTGCAAGGGTTGCAGCACCAGTGCTAAGAGTACCCGTGGTAGATAAGGCATCATTCCCAAAATCAATTGCATCAGAGGATGACGTTATAGACCCATCTGCTAGCGTAAGGTTACCTATTGTTGAACCCGTTGCAAGGGTTGCAGCACCAGTGCTAAGAGTACCTGTGGTAGATAAGGCATCATTCCCAAAATCAATTTCATCAGAAGATGAGGTAATAGATCCATCTGCTATAGTTAGGTCACCAATCTCAGACCCTGATGATAGAGTTGACACCCCCGCTGTGAGAGTCCCATTGGTTGAAAGGTTATCATTCCCAAATGATATATTGTCTGAACCAGATGCTATAGTCCCATCGGTAAATGTTAAGTTACCAATAGCTGATCCTGTCCCTAAAGTTGCTATTCCTGTACTAAGTGTCCCAGTGGTGGAAAGGTCATCATCTCCAAAATCTATTTGATTAGATGCAGATGATATGGAGCCATCTGCTAAAGTTAAATTCCCAATTGTAGAACCTGATCCTGAGCTTATTGTCCCAGTAGTAGTTATGGTTTCATCATCAAAAGACACCGTCCCACCCTCACTTGTTATACTACCACTATCAATAATCATGTCCCCTACGTAGGCCCTAGATTGTGCCTGTACAGTAGTAAAGTTTCCTACTTGCGGATTTTCAGACCCAATTATAGCCCCATCTATGGTACCACCATTGATATCCATATTATCACTATCAAGCATTGCTATACTACCTAGTCCAAGAGAAGCTCTCGCTAGTGAGTCACTTTCAACCGTCCATTGCGTACCATTCGATACAAGAAAATTACCATCCTCGTGTTCTAGAGATCCTATCTCATCTAAGTTCTCATTATAGTCTTGCTTGGTATCTACATATGCTTTTATTGATTGCTGTGTTGCTAATTGCAAATCTGAATCAGATGACATATCATCCTCATCCAATACGGCAAAGCCACCGATTGTTGATGCCATTACCGTTCCTCGTACAGTCAAAGTATCTCTTGAAAAAGTTAATAAATCAGTGTCGTTTGTGAGACCCATGAGGTTTCCGTCAATGGTCAAGGTGCTATCAAAAACAATATTATAACCTTCAGATGGAACAATGCTTATTCCTCCATTAATAGTTTGTATAGATATGTTACCATCTCCCATTATAATATCATCTGCAGCAACTGAAGTAGGATTCCCCCACGTACCTGCTCCATCGCCATCTGAAATCCATGTTTGCCCAGAATCTCCAACTGAAGAAATACCATATTCTATTTTGCTTGCAGAAAGGATACCATCCTCTACTAAATCAGTTAAGTTAGAATCTAATGTCTGGTACACGGATAAGGTGTCATAAAGATCTGCGCTGGTAGGGTAGCTTGCTAAAGAATCTTTCAAGACATAAACATCTAAGTTGGGTAGGTTAGATAGAGTCTCATAGTCAGCCGCCTTAGCATATCCTGAAGTATCTGATAATACAGAATAGAAAACAGATGTTAGTACTTGCCGAGGTGACAATGTTGATCCAGAAACAGTTAACTCTAAAAACGCTTCCGGAGGTATCAAAGTGAATGGATTTGTGTTACCAAGTATGGTGCTAATGATTCCATTACTTACGGTTACTTCTTGGTTTTCAGACCAGATTGCTTCACCACCATCTGCGGTTTCAAAAACCTTAAACAGTATCTCATAGCTCCCATCATCGGTAGGACTTCCATCTGCCTTTGTTATTAGCCCCTGGTAGGATATGCGTCTTGGGACGGATTGATTGCTAGTTGAGCTCATTTTTTCTACGACATCTTTTTGAGCACTAACAGTTTTGCCTCTTTTAGCAAATCTATCTTGACCGTGAACTATGGTTAAAAACAAAATAAGGATAGGAATGAATTTCTTCATGTTGAACTCCTGTTGTGAACAAACACATTGATTTTTATTAATTTTTTAGTCATGTGGAAATCCTGGTGGCATCTCAGGGTCAGTGGGCCCATCTTCTTCAGAAAAGATCTTATCAATTAAAAGGTAAGCAGCTCCTAACATAAGAGGATATTTGCTATAAGAAATCAGACTCTCATTTTTCATAATGAGTCTATTAACTGTAGATATCTCATTTTTGAAATTACTTGCGCTCATTAGCCTAGTCACACTTGACCTTAATTTTGATTCGAGTCCATATATCCCAACTTCATTCATATGCGCATATGGCCCTGCGATATCTGAATCATCAATCAAATTCCCATGATCAATAGATTCGAATATTCTCAACGATAGATTATCTATTGACTGTGAAAAGTTCCACGCAATCACATATCTTGCATTTAAAGCTCTAGCATTTTTTGCGATACAAGCATCTGTGTTGCATTTATCATTATAACCTTTTGGTTTTACCCTACCTTCAATATCTGTCTCAAGGTAAACACCTAACTGAAAGCCAAGTGTTTTAATCTCACTCATAATGATGCTGTTAATGATTTGAGCATCAATATTTTTTATTGCGTTGTCAGAAAATCCTTGAACAAAAATGCCAGAGAAAGTTGAGTTGCCTTGATCAATATCAAGGGAAAGATCTGTTGGAGTTGGTAGAGTTTCTGTTGTTGGATTGGAGATTGCTACCGCTTTGACTTTTGGAGATAGATACTCCACAATTAGAGTGTCTCTATCCTCAAAGCCAATACGGTCTTTTACTTTTAGTACAACCTCTAATTTTGTACCTTGATTGTTATCTGCAGCTATAACGTTTAGGACTTGCTTCCGAGTTTGAACACTCTTTATGTATTGTCCTCCATAAGTATCAACTGAAATCTCTGATGTAAAATCATTTTCACCTTTTAAAACAAGTCCCGGTGCAAAGGTCCAATGATATTTTATCTTTGATCCATCTCCAACATTAGATCTAGAACCATCCAGAAAAATTGTCTCCCCTGGACGGGTTTTAATATCCTTACCTGCATCAGCAATCGGCTTATTATTACCAAAGAAAAAGTCTTGTCCAAAGGTAATGTTACCAAGAACAAGAATTGTAAAAAGTGACAACGCCATATTCTTAAGATATATGTTCATTTTTATCCCTCGCTCAAGCATCACTATCAACTACAGTTGGTGTTATGAAAATGAGAAGCTCTCGTTGTTCTTTATCTCTACTACTATAATTAAATAGTTTTTTTATTAAGGGCATATCTCCTAATAGAGGTACCTTGGACTTGGCCTCATCAGCAGTATCGAAAATCAAACCCCCAATCAGTAGAGTCTCTCCGTTATTAACTCGTACGGTAGTATTGGTAGACCGCGTTGAAATCATCGGCCGTTGATCATTGCCAATGAATCCGATAATGTCCTGAACGACGGCATCTATTTTCATACTGATTACATTGTCTTCATTAACCCTTGGGAGTACATCCAAAGCAATATTCACATGTTGATTTTCATAGGTGTAAGGATTGGTGCCAAATACACTGCCCTCTCCCTGTGGTACTAAAACTGGAATAGTTGTACCGACAACGATGTTTGCAGGAGAGTTATTCATTGTTGTTACCTGTGGTTCTTGGAGCAACTTGGTGCTCCCATCATTGGCTAATAATGATAACATTGCAGACACAATTGGTCGGCTTAGTGTTGCGAAATTCATGGTCTGATCACCCATTGTGATATACCCAAGATCAAAGGTTGACAGGGTATCCGTATTTAGGTTTTTAACAATGCTCATCTGTTCTCTTAAGTCCCAGTTGATTCCAATTGTTTCATCGTGCCTCAGGGCGGTTTCAACAAACTTGACGGCAATATTTATCTGGTCGCTTTTCACATCAAGAGATCGGACAACTCCTTCAATAAGTGAGAAGTTATTTGGCAAATCAGTTACCAATAATATGTCTTTTTCTCCTGGCTCAAGATTGGTTGACCCAGTGGAAGAGATTGCTCTTATTTTCCCGCGAGCGGTTAATACCTCATTCACTGCTTCCAAAGCTATGCTTCCATTAACATAGTTTAGTCGGAACATTCTTGTTAATAACTCGCCGCTCATTATCTTTTTTGTGGTGGTAGGCTGTACAATGATTATGTTATCCTGGATAAACCACTCATAATTATTTACATGTAAAATTGCATCGAGTGCGGTTTCAAGCGACACATCATCTAGATTTACTGTAACCCTTCCTGAAACATCTTCTCCCATTATCAGATTTAGATTATCTTCCGACAAGAGCATTCTCACCACATTGACCAATTTTGCATCCTGAAAACTGAGGCTAACTCTGGATGGAGGAAGTCTCTTGGAGCTTGAGGCATACCTTTTTGGACTCTTTTTTACATTATTTTTCTCCCACACTATTTTCAATATGTGCTTCTTACTCCCGCCTGCTGAAGGTTCAAGCTTTAGACTGTATTCAGGAACTCTTGTGAAATCCATTTTAAGTTTTATTCTATCATCGATCTCATTTTGATTAACATTTCTTGGCACACTTATGGAATATTGATATAGGGGAGATTGGTCACATTTCTTACTAAAATTCCCTTTATCCCAGGTTACGTTTTTAAAAAGAAGAGAGATACTGGGTGGCGCAAAGGTTTCGTTGGTTACATAGTCGAAGTTTGCACCACTAAACTCCATAATTAGCTGATAAGATTCCTCATTATCTTCTACATATACTGCTTCTAAACTTGGTGTGGGTTTAAATATCCCATATTTATAACCCTGCCCCTGCACCATATATGCTGATATGATGAAGTAAAAAAACCATGTTTTTGGAATGTTTATTGAGTATTTCATTTATTTTTCCAGTTTAAGTATTACGCTGTATTGGTCTCGCTCCAATACCACTTGATTTTCAATTATTTCAATCACTTGAAACCCCCGAACTCGATTGTACTCGTGTACTATTTGTCCATTGATGATTGCCTTAAATCCACCTTCAAATTGGGTAATTCCAGTTAATTTGAACCAACTATTGTAAATATTGCTTCTATCATAGAAGATATCCTCTCCCCAACTATTAACTTGCAATAGGGCTGGAGAGCTATTTTTATCCTCAATAATTCCATTGAGGTTTCTGTTTTCCTGCACACTATTTTCTAGGAACAGGTCATGCTCTGTTGACCATGCAGCGATAGATTCGATTAAAACTATCGATGACACTATGGTTAGTGTGATTGCTATAACCTTTTCTCTAATCATGATTCAGACTCGCCATAAGTAAGATAGCCTAAATCGGCGATAACGCCTTTTGGATCTAGGCTATCTAAACCGATTGAACAATATTGCATTTGAAGTATGGAATGATTTTTCTCAACCTCATCGATAAATCTTCCAATGTTGATAAAATTCCCAGACAACTTAAAATTCACTGAGTGCCTCTCGATTTTTATCTCTTTTTCACCATTCTTTTTACTAATTAACGGAAAAGTATTCCTTGGATCTATTTCAACATCATTAAAACTGATATCCATCTTTTCTGCTAAGATTTTTATTTCACCTAACTGATTCATTAGTTGAGCGCCAGAAACTTTTTTTGAGGATAGAATCTCTTTGTTATTGAGGAACTCTGTTCTAATCTGGTTCATATCATCAAGCACCGTAGACCCAGATTCAAGTACTTGGTCCATCTCCTTGATGGATGATTGAATAGAACTGACCCTGTCTTTAACTCTTTGGATATCATGGAAGTATATCGCTACAAGAGCACATGATATTAATAGTAGAACATAGTATTTGGTTTTTTGATTCATGGGAAACTAACGAGTGATCCTAATTTTGTATTTTGTATTCTTAGAGGAGATTTCTTTTTCTTCAACAATGTCAACGTTTTTGAAACTTTTTGTGTCTTTTAGAGTTTTTACGATCTTTTGTGCATAAGGTAATGCCTTCTTTTGCTTATGTTCAAAAAATCCATCTATACTAATCGACATCTGGGAAATGTTTGATTGTAAAATTTTGGGAACATCGGTTGCCTGCATTTTATTGATAGTAATATCCGTTACCTTAAAATCCATTGGTATGGACTGACTAAGGTACTTGAGTGTTGAAACCATACTACGAGAAGTTTCTTTATCATCCTTAACAAGTTTACTGAATGCATTTGCTACTAAGTTTTTTGAAGTGACAATATCTTTCATTTCTTGACGCATGTTTAAAAGGCTTATCTCAGACTGCTTTACTGGAATCATTGATTCAAGAGGCTCTATTTTGGACCTTTGAGCAAGTGACCCGATTGAAAAAACAGTTAAGAGCACTAGTAAAGCATTTTGTAGAAGTTGATTAGGTCTGAAGTATTTATATTCACTTTTATGGTCTTTAGGCAAAATATTAAGTTCATGATCTGGGTCCATAAGCAGACCCAGATTGGCCATGTAGTCAATCTGAATTGAGTTTTCTTTGACGGACCTTTTCCTATTTAAAATTTTATCAGATCTATCTTGAATGGATTCTAGTGAACGATCTAATTCAATCAATTCAAGTTCATACTCTGTTTGCTTTTCCCTATAGTTCTTCAGCTCTTGTTCAAGAACATCAATACGGTCTCCATAATTAAACGCAAATCCAGTAAGTTGTTTAACCTCTTCTTCGAGGCCATCCAATTCATTTTTTCCCCGAGTGATCTGGAGTTCTAGCCTTGTGCAAACCTCTTCCATGTGCTTTATTTTTTTATGGCTGGTTCTCTCTTTTTCATTTATAACATTATTTATAGAAGACTTTTGATTCTTCAGCTTTGAAATTTCTTGTTCGGTCTCTTCAATTGATTTAAATAATACTTTTGATTGAACTTTTAATTGAGCTATGTCCATATAGCTGCTCATTTTCTGACCCGCTATCTCCCATTTCCACTCTTTGTTATTATCATCTTGTTCAAAAAATGAACTTTCAAGAGCAGTTTTCATCTCTTCATTTATTTTAGTGAGCTCCTGATCCATCATCGCAGATTCAACTCGTTTGTTTTTTAACTGATCTTGTAATTCATTAAGCTGCCCATCTAGAGTGTCTCTATTTTTTGCTTTAAGCTCAATGTTTGTATAAAGACTTGTTATTCGGTCATTGAGCATGATCTTTGAAGCTGGATATAATTCCTTAACGTTTGAAATCCCGTTTAAAGCCTTTCTATGATCAGTAGATAATTTTACTAAGTGCTCCTTGTTATTCTCTATTAGTATCATAATCCGAGATGAATCAGTATCATAGAATTCAAGATCATTTTCCAATAAACTGGTTGAACTTTGAATCTCAGATTTTTCATTGTTCATCGAATCAATTAAAATATTCAAGTCCTTTATCATACGCTCAGTTCTTTCAATGTTAGCCATCATATCTTTTTCCATCTGTATTAGATATTGCAATTGTTCTTTTCTATTTGGCCTGGTCTTTTTCTTTTTAGAATCATATGGGACTTTTATATTCTTCTTTAAATCTTTAACCAAGTCATTAGAGGCTTGATAGTCTTTTTCAACTTTCTGAAATTTCCCGGATATATCGTCCCTTTCCTGGTCCAGCGCCACAAGCTGATCATTTAATATGGAAGACTCACTTCGGTTTAAATCGATCTTTTCTGATAACTTTATTTTTTGATTATTAAACTGATTTTCTATTTCAGATATTCTTAGTTGTTCGGCATCATGCTTTTTAAAAATATTTATAATTCTTTTTTCTAGAGATTCTCTAGAAATACCAACTTTGTCCTTTTGTTGTAAAAGAAATTCTATATTATCTTTTGTCTTCTCTATCTCACTAAAGAAATAAAGCATTCTGTCTTCTGCTTTAATTAATTTTTGAATTAGTTCTTTACTCTTAAAAGATTTCTCTAACGATTTGATCTCTCTGTCCCTTTGTCCTTCTACATCGAGCCTTTTATTGGATATTGATTGCAACCTTTCCTCTAATCTTCTTTGAATATCTATGATTGCATTTTTCTTTTTGTTTGGAATATTTTCAATTTGAAGTTTGATTTCAGAACGATCTTTTTTAATACTTTTATTTATTTCATCAAAAGTATTTTGACTTTCTATGAATAGTTCATTCTTTTCATCAAGCTTGTCTACCATTGCCTGAATTACGGACTCAAGTTTTCGGATCTTATCTTTAGATGTATTGATTCTCTTAAGTATAGTTGACTTCCTACCGCCATATGGCCTCAACTTCGTCATTACATCTCTATAGCTTTTTCTATATTTAGCCATGAATTGTTCATACCTGTTCATGAATAGTGCTAGATCACTTTTTAATTTCGCTACCTCCTCTTTATCAAGAGAGATACTTTCATCTGCCATTGATTTAGCTATCAATTCAACATCGCCATCATTTTTAAATCGATTTAAACCATCTTTCAAAAAGACCAAATAGGACTCAGAATTTTTTCTTTCTATCGTCTTTTCAAGTTGATTTATTTGACCATTTATATTCTTCTTTTCCTGCCGCAGCTGACTATCCCATTCTCCTTTTTGATTTTCTAATCTGTCCAGTCTTTCCTGAAATCTCCGGCCCTGGTTTAAATCTTTTTGTAGATTGTGGATCTGTTTTTTATGAGAGGCTATTTGTGGATTATTTTTCTTTTTTAATGAGTTCAAAGAAGAGGTTGCTTTTTCTCTCTCTAATTTGAAACGATCTTTATCTCTGGTGGCTCTCTTTAAAGATTTATCTAGTTGTCGATTCTTTTCATTTAGCTCCGTTAATTCTTTATTAAAGTATGCTTCTATGGTTATGGACTTTGATTTTTTTGCTTCAGATTTTTTCCATTCTTCTTCTTGATTAATTTTATTCAATTGACCATTAAACTGGGTTATTAACTTTTCTCTATCAGATTCAAAGGTTTTGACAATCGGAGCCTTTTCCTTATTAAGATTTTCAATTTCATGCCTCTTTTCAATAACCTGTTTTTCTAATTGCTCTATGTAAATTGATCCATCTGATATTTCTTTTGAAATTTTGTCTAACTCAATAGAATTGTGATCCAATTGAGATTTTTTTTGTTTTTCCTCATCTTCTAAAGAATTTATTTTATCATTTATAAACTTTTTATTTTGCTGAAAACCTTTTTCTAACTCTGCTTGTTCTATCTCTAATTCTTCAAATGTATTTTCACATGATTCAATAAGAGTGTTTAATCGAGTCATTCTTGATTCAATCTCTTCCATGTCACTTTTCAGCATTCTCTTTTGAGGATTCAATTCCTTAATAAGCATTGAATGATGCTGAAGATCCTGTATCTGGTCTATGGTATCTCTAGTGTATTTTAAAAGATCAATTTCCTCCTGTCTGTCATTTACTTTGCGAAGAACCTCTTTCTCATGTAGGTTTATTTCTTTATTAAGAGAGGTTAATGTTTTTTGATTTGCTTTTATTGTTCGCTTTGCCTGCCTATTCATTCTTTCAATATCTGAATGTTTGCTGAGCATTTCTCTTTGGGATTCATTAATCTTAATGATTGATCCTGTAAGGTTTTTTAAATGAATCAGATTGTCTGGTGCTACGAGGACAAGATTTAAAATAGTTAATAGTTTTTCTCTGATATCTATTCCATCATCCCCGTCAATTATTTTCTTAGAATTAGTATTCTCATTCGAAATAGTGGCCTGAAATGACTCCTTAATTTCATCTATGCGTTTTGTATTCTGAGTCAGAAGATATCCAGAGCGTTGTAAGGTGTTTAAATCTTCAGTTGTTAAGTTCTCAACAACCTTGAGATGATCAAGAAACGACCTTTTAAATGCATTTGCGGTTGCTTGTATAGAATCTTTTAGATATTCAAAAACAGTAACCTCATCTTTGCCATTGTCTATTTTCTGGTTCATCTCCTGTAGAGACTCTTCAAGATTGATAATAGTAGACTCAAGGTTGTCTATATCCTGATCTAAACTTTCTTTTTCATCTCCTAGTTTCGCACGCGAGCGGGAAGCAATCTTTACACGAGACTGGTATTCACCTTTTATCTGCTGTTTCTCTTTGTCTTCTTTATTTTTAGACCTATCGTGCTCATATTCTAACTCAGAGATGATATTTATTATCTCTTCGTGTTCCCTGTACTTTTCTATCAAAACTGAGCTCTGATCTTCAAGCAAAGAGCTCACTGAACTTAAATCGGATTTGAGGCCCTCTTGCCCAGATAGATATTCATCTTTTATTTGTTTAAACTCTTTAGACGCACCTAGTAATTTTTTATTTGCAGATTCTATAGATTTTAGTTTTGAATCTTTTTCCATTTCGATTCTTGTTAATCGATACTTTGCGCTCTCAGGACTTTGGGCTGACTCTATTGCTTTTTCATGCTGGAGAATGCTTTTTTTGATTCCCTCTAATTTTGTTTCTTTACCCTTTTTCTTCTTAAAAAGCCCATTTGAACGTAATCTTTTTATTAGGGGTCCTTTTTGAGAATTGGAATCTTTCAAGAAAGCTGAATTAAAATTAGAAATATTTTTCACCTCAATTCTTAATTGCTGATTTAAGTAATTATTGAGATTTTTAATATGGCTTCCGACACCGCAGGTGAATATTTGCCCTATAGCATCTTCAGAGAATCCATCATGTAGTATTACTTTTTCAAAGTAATATATGGATTCTTTGATTTCATTTATAAACCCAAAGGATAGATGATCTAGTATTGATTTTGCCTTTTTAAATGGAATACCATCCTGAATAGAGGAGTCGGAACTCTCTGGGCTTAAACCATAATGTGATAAGAAATGAAGGGCATTCTCCTTTGCCTCTTCATCGGTTGAATTAATTAAAGTGAGCTCCACTAGAGCATCAGAAAAATAGTTTAGCCCTTTCGTAATTTCTTTGGAATCGAGAAGCTGTCCTTCTTGAAGAAATACAACATATGTTTTTTCTCTATCTATATATATAAGGAGTGAAAATTGATTTTCATTGCTTAGGTTGTAATATGCGTGAAGGTTTTTAAGAATCTGTGGAATTGATGTATTATATCTTGGTTGTAGACCAGCATCAACCAAATCAGAATAGTCTCTTTTAATCTGATCTCTTTTTTTTGAAATGCAAACTGTGGCACTTTTTTCATGTTCTTTATTGATAACATAATCAAAATAATTATGCTCATCTTGAAAGTCATAAGAATCATTTAGAGTATTAAGAAGTTCTTTTTCAAAAAGTTTTTTGTTTTTCCCTTTGACAGAAGCATAGGTCATTTGGAACTGATAATTATCTGAATGAATAGCAAGATATACTTTTTGTCTTTTTTTATGGCTAATAAATTGGTTGGAAACATTAACAATAAGATCTGTAAGAGTTTTTATTTCATAGTCTTTGACTTTAAATGGAAGTGTGTAATTGTTAATCCGTTCAATATCAAATGCTTCGGTTTTAAGATTGCATAATAAAAAGGTGACATTATTCCCTGATTGAACAAAGGTCATAGCTCTTCTAATACCATTTAGTTTTAAGAGAGTGTTTTTGATCGGAAGTGAATTTTTTTTATTCCAATTAGTAATCAACTTTTTGTCTGGTGACCATTTTTTAGGTTGAGGCAGACTTACCCTTTTACTTTTATTTCTTCGCGATTCTGTGACTCTTTGATCTTTCAATTTTCTGCGATCTAAAATATTCCGACGTTCATCACTTTTTAAATTGGGTGTTGATTCATTTCTGCGTTCATTATTACTTCTCCTACCCGATCCTCTTCTTTCGATTTTTACGCGTCTATTTTCATTTTCCCTTTCTTTTGAAGACTTATTAGAATTATCAATATTGATCTGATGATCATCATTTATATCTAATTTTTTATCGTTGGGTTTATTAGAAATATTTTTCTTTGAAATAGATGGTTCATCAAGGATTTTAAATTCTTTAGCAGTAGGGTAAAAAAGTTTCTGCTCTATTCCTTTAACCATTTCAGTTGATGTAACATACAGCAGGTCGTTTGAGATTAATTTTTTGATATGATAGTAAATTTTCTCTTTTGGGAATGAAATCGAGTTGGCAATCTCGGAGGCAGTTTTTGGCTTATCATCAAAACAATCAAGAATCTTTTTTGTAAATGGTTTTTTAAAGATCTTTATTATTTTTTGATCTGAAATTTGGATTATCTTTTTTTGCCCTTCCATAATACTATGCTTTTATATCGAGGCTTAAAAAACTGCAAAGGGGTATAGGAAGCGTAAAAACTACGCTTTGGTTTCGCAACCAATTTGTATATTGACTCCACATCATTTATTACCTCGGGAAAAGTAATTTATTAAATTTATTCTATAAACAATGAAGAATACAAGAGTTGTTTATTATTACAACATTATATTTTTAATTCTTTCAAATCAGTTATTTTCAATGTATTTATAATTAATTATAATATTTATTTATTTAAGTTTTATATCTGTATTTTTAATTTATAAAATTAATTTTTTTTAATTCCATATTTTTACAATAGGATTTAAAGACAATTAAAATTTTATATTGTACTATGTAAAATATCAAAGTTCTCGAGGTAACTTTTGATTATTATGTAATAATTACAATCTATTTTTAAAAGATCATAATTGTAACGATGTGCAGTAAAATATTTTTATTTAAAATTTTAGAATAGATAAATAATATACAATGTTAAAATTTATAGGTACTTAAGTGGCACAA
>MDTB01181999.1_pt1 | contig 14820 bp, 10 predicted proteins | sample 811161 | NCBI WGS metagenome assembly MDTB01 (sample SAMN05326650, study PRJNA326480) | marine metagenome | isolation source: seawater | place: Mediterranean Sea | collected 2009
CCAGAAGGTGATATGGGACCTCCTCCAGGTGATCCAATGGGACCTCCACCAGAAGGTGATATGGGACCTCCTCCAGGTGATCCAATGGGACCTCCACCAGAAGGCGATATGGGACCTCCTCCAGGTGATCCAATGGGACCTCCTCCAGGAGCGGATATGGATGGCGATGGAATGCCTCCTCCACCCCCACCAGAAGGTGATATGGGACCAGGACCAGATCCATTATTTGGTGATACTGGACCAGCAGGCGGACCACCTCCAGGTGATATGCCTCCAGGTGATCCAATGGGACCTCCACCAGAAGGCGATATGGGACCTCCACCAGAAGGTGATATGGGACCAGCTCCTGCAATGGATGGTATGGACGAAATGCATTCACATATGGATGATGCAGCAGCCCACGGACCAACAGGTCCAGAGGGTGACATGGCACCACCACCAGAAGGTGATATGGGAGGAGAACATATGCCTCCACCACCTGATGATACTGGTGATGACATAGTATAATAGAGTTATACTAATTACAAAAAGCCCCTTAGTTTGCGCTAAGGGGTTTTTTTTATATCTTTTTATTTTTCGATATGATTAAATATATTAATGGAGGCTGTTAGAGGTTCACAAAAAGCAATAGTATTGGTTTCTCGCCAACTTGGTGTTCACATAGGCCCAAATGACATTCCAGATCGTTTTAAAATAGAAGACAGAGAACTTACTCCTAAAGAAATGTGCGAATTAGCAAGATGTTTTGATTTGAAAGCTAATGCAACTAAAATCAATGATAAAGAACTTCAAAAATTATTATCAAAAAAACAACAAATCTTAAGACTCAAAAATGGAAGATATATAATTGCATTAAGATTAATAATTAATGATAAAGAAAAATCAGTTTTATGCCTAGATGCTGGTGTATCTAACCCAAAGCCACAACAAATTCAATTAGAGGAATTAAATAAAGGTTGGGATGGAACAGTTATACTTTTAAAAACAAAATTAAAAATATTTGAGGAAACAAGTGAATTAAAAATTGGTTGGTTAATTGGTGAATCCTTTAGAAATAAATCTGTTGTTGTTCAAGTTGTAATTGTAGCTTTAATTTTAAATATTTTTGCTGTTGTCCCTGCTGTTTTTATGATGTTAGTTTTAGATAAAGTTGTAAATTATGAAGCATACTCTACACTTTATGTTATTACTTCAGGAGTATTAGTAGCTTATATTTTTAATGGAATTCTTGGATACCTAAAATCTTATCTACTTGATTTTTTCTCTCAAAAAATTGAGGCCAAACTGTCTGTGAGAGTTTTTGAAAAATTAGTTTCATTACCAATGCAACGCTTTCATAGAGAATCAATAACATTTAGTAGATTTACATCTCAAATATCTCAAATTAAAAGTTTATTAACACAAAAAGTACTATCAACAGGTTTAGACTCAATAAGTCTTATAGTTTTTGTACCAATTTTATTTTTCTATAGCCCTGCCCTCTTTAGTGTAGTTTTAGTTTTTAGTTTAATGGGTGCTTTAGCTTCAATGTACTTCTCAAAAAAACAAAGAGATGCAATGGGTGGTCTTAGTAAGGCAGATGCGCAAAGACAAGAGTTTATTTCAGTATGTGTTAATGGAATAGAAAATGTTAAAGGATTAGCTTTGGAACCTGGATTGAAAGATCAGTGGAGAGATATTGAAGCTAATTACATAATGGCTTCAGATGAAATGCAAAAGAAAACATCAGTACTTAACAATATAACTTCAACGATAAATCAACTAATGACAGCAATGGTAATTTTTGTTGGTGTTCATCTAGTTTTTTCAGGAGGTTTATCAGCAGGTATATTAGTTGGTTTTAACATGTTGGCTGGAAGAGTTTCACGGCCAATCATTGATTTGGTAACTTTAAAAACAGAAGTTACTAAACTTGTTCAGTCACTTCAGGTCATCTCAGGTATAGTTGACGCAAATTCTGAAACTACAGTTCGAGGCCAAAAACCACAATTAATGGGGCAGATAAGTTTTAAAAAGGTAGAGTTTAGCTATGATGATGAAACCAAAATATTAAAAAATGTAGAACTTGAAATTAATCCCAGACAAATTGTCGGTATCACCGGAAAAAGTGGTTGTGGTAAAAGCACTATGTCAAAACTAATACAGGGACTTTATCGTCCTCAATCAGGAATAGTGGCACTTGATAATATAGATTTGAGGCTTCTGGATTTAAGTCACGTAAGATCTCAAGTCTCTCTGGTAAGTGCTGAAAGTTATTTTTTTCCAGGTACAATTAGAGAAAATATATCAAGACCAATGCCAAATTCTTCAATGGATAGAATTACATGGGCTACAAAAAAAGTTTTTGCTCATGATGAAATTGAATCCTTTCCTGATGCCTATGAGACCTTTTTAGAGGAAAATGCATCTAACATATCAACTGGTTTAAGACAAAAGTTTGCGATAGCAAGAGCACTGATAAGAAACCCAAGAATACTCATACTTGATGATGCAATAAGTGGATTTGATGTAGACAGTGAAATAAAACTTTACGATGCATTACCAGATATTGCTTTGGGAAGAACAGTTATAATCGTATCTAATAGACTTTATCATCTAAGGCTTTGTAACAAAATTTTTGTTTTAGAAAATGGAAAAATCAAACAAGAAGGTTCTTTTGAAAGTTTAAAAAATGAAACAGGTTTTTTTAGTGAAACATATAAAAAACAAACTTCAATTCTTGGTGTTAATACAAAAGAAAGAATAATTAAAAAGGCTGTATAATGGCAAATTCAAAACAAACTGGACAACAGCCTTCACTAAGAAATCTTGCAGCCGGTGATGTATTATTCAGAGAAGGTGAAGTTGGGGACTTTGCTTATCAAATTGTTAAAGGAAAAATTGAAGTCTGCAAATTTAATGGTGATGAATATGTAACACTTTCTATTTTAGAAAAAGGAGCTTTATTTGGTGAGATGGCCTTAATTGACAAACAGCCAAGAAGTGCAATGGCAAGAGCTGTGAATGAAGCTGTTGTCAAAGAAATTGATAAAAATGCTTTATTAGGATTTTTGAAAAACTCTCCTCAAACTGCATTTAATATGATGCAACAACTTGCAAGCTACGCAAGAAATGCTAATGAAAAACTCTCGGTTGATGCATTTAGTTCTGGAACTGACTCTGAAGATTCAGAAACAGAGAGTGAAGAGAAAGAATTATCTGAAGAAGAAAAAGAAAAGAAAAATAAAAAAGAAATTATGAATGAACTTTTGGATGAATTTGATGATGATATTGATAGAATAAAATCTAAAGCTGTACCTAAATCTGTAAAATACTCTGTCTACTCTTTTGGATTTTTGGTTATTTTTCTTATTCTTTGGGGAACAATATCTGAGGTTGATACAACTATCTCTGCTTCAGGAAAAATTACGACTATTGTTCCAAATGTCGAAGTTCAATCTAATTATGATTCAGTAGTTAAAAATATTTATGTGAAAAAAGGTCAAAGTGTCAAACAAGGTGAACCGCTTTTAGCATTCGATGCTACTTTACAAAAAGCTGACAGAGTTAAATTAAATTATCAGCTTAAAGTTATAAATTCCAAGATTGATAGATTAAGAAAGCAGTCAATGCTAAGAAATAATTCTTCAGTAAAAAATCCTGATGACGAAAGACAAAGTAAAATATTTAAAGATAAAAAAGACCAATATTTAGCTAAAATGGCATCGCTAAACCAACAAATTTCTTCAACTGACGATGATTTAAAATATGTTAGAGAACAGCTAGATATTCAAAAGCAATTAGAAGACTCAAAAAAAGAATTATTTGACTTAGATTTAGTTGCTGAAGCACAGGTGTTAGGAGAAAAAAATAAACGATTGTCATTAGAAAAAGAATTTACCAAGACAAGTAATAAATTAAGCGAATTAAAATCTAATAGAAAAGAATATACTAGCCAATTCTTTGGAGGTATTAATGACGAGTTAGTTTTATTGGAAGATCAAAGGATGAATTTCCAAGAAGATCTAAAAAAACTTGAAAGGCAACAAACCGATGTAATTGTTAGAGCACCTTCTGATGGAATGATTTTGAATTTACATTCACTTTACTCAGGTGCAGTCATTACCAAGGGAAAAAGTGTTGTAACACTAGTTCCAACAGGAGTAGAACTATTAACTGTTTTTGATGTTGATCCATCTGACATTAGTAAATTGATACCTGATACATCAGTAAAAATTCAACTGAATGCATTGCCTGCTCAAAAACATGGAGAATTAAAAGGTAAACTTATTTATGTCTCTGCAGATACAGTTGATAAAAATGTTGATGGTAAGCCTGGTAATTTTTACAGGGCTAGAGCACAAATAACTGAAAGTGAGCTTAAAGATACTCCTCCTGGTTTTAACCTTATGCCTGGAATGAAAGTATCTGGGAAATTTCGAGTTGGAAAAAGAAGATTAATTACATATTTTATTTATCCACTAATAAGAACATTAGGTAATAGTTTTGCAGAGCCGTAAAAATGAAAATAAAATTTAGTTTCAGACTTTTAGTAACTCTTATATCTGTAATTTCAGCTATATTACTTGGTTTGGTAAGAATTGCCGACCCGCAATTTGTAGAAGTAATGAGATTGAAATACTTTGATCAATTACAAAAAAAATACCCAAGACAAACAGAAGGACAAACTTATTCAGTTATTGTTGACATTGATGAGAAATCCTTAAGGGAAATAGGTCAGTGGCCATGGCCAAGAACAGTTCTAGCTGATCTTTTTGAAAAATCAAAAGAAGCAGGTATGCTTGTACTTGGCCTGGATGTACTTTTTGCTGAAAAAGATAGAACATCTCCCGAATTAATTGCTAAAGATTTAAAAAAAAGAAATCCAGAAATATCAGATATGCTTAGCAAACTTCCATCGAATGAATTAATTGCAATGGAACTTATGAAAAAATTTCCAATTGTTATTGGACACTCTGGTTTGGATGTAATCGGCGATGCAGAGCGAGATGATATAAAAAATACTTCGGTGAAAGTTTTTTTAGGTAAAAGTAAAGATCCAAAGAATTGGTTAATATCTTATCCTGGTTTATTAGCTAACGTCCCTGAATTTGAAAGTGCAGCATCTGGTGCTGGAACAGTTTCAGTTGCAGAGGAGCCTGACGGCATTATAAGAAGAGTGCCTTTAATATCTAATGTATCTGACACTATACGCCCAACACTTGGTCTTGATATGATAAGAGTTGCTTTCCAGGGGAATAGCATTGCAACAAGAACAGGAATTAATGGTGTTGAAGAAATAATAATTCAGACAAAAGCTATTGGAAATGCTGCTATTCCAACTGATGAAAATGGAAGAGTTTGGATTTATTATGGTGAGTCAGACTCAATTAAAAAAAAAGATTCAAGATATTATGTAAGTGCTGTTGATATAATAAAAGGCAGGGTTGGTAAGGATAGACTCCAAGGAAAACTTGGAATACTTGGTACATCAGCAACTGGTCTCAAAGATATTCGACCAACACCCGTTGAAGACAGGATGCCAGGTGTTGAAATTCATGCTAATTTAATTGATACGGTAATTTCAGCAATTCTATATTATACGTCCAATAAAAATTCTGAAAAAGTTTATCAACAGTCATTAGAAAAAGGAATGTCTGAAGAAGAAGCATTAATTGAAAAGAATAAAATAAAGATTAATGGTGCACCTTTTTTAAAGTCAGGGACAAATATGAAATTTTATGAAGCCATGTTCACAATTTTTTTAGGTTTTTTTATTACCATTTCAGCGTTAAGATTTGGACCAATAATTAATATATCTCTTTTAATAGGGGTAATTGGTGCTGCTTTTTATATTAGTGTAAAATTTTTTCTTGAAGAAAAAACTTTGTTTGATCCAACTTTTGCTGGTTTTTCAACTTTTGTTATCTACTTTAGCAATACTTTTGCTAATTATCTAAGAGATGCCAATGAAAAAAAACAAATAAGAGGTGCATTTTCTCAATACTTGTCCCCGGCTTTAGTTGAACAATTAGCTGATGATCCAGACAAACTTGTTCTTGGAGGTGAAACAAAAAAAATGACTTTTTTATTTTGTGATGTAAGAGGTTTTACTACAATTTCAGAATCTTTTAAAGCCGACCCTCAAGGCCTTACAAAATTAATTAATAGATTTTTAACACCCTTAACCAATGAAATAATCAATGTTAATGGAACAATTGATAAATATATGGGGGATTGTATTATGGCTTTTTGGAATGCACCAATTGATGTTAGTGGACATGAAAAGTTAGCATGTGATGCAACTCTTAGAATGCATAAAGCAATGTTTGAACTTAATAAAATAAGAGAAGAAGAGGCAAAAACCGAAAATAAAAAATTTTTGGAATTAAAGATAGGAATTGGTGTTAATACTGGAGGATGTGTTGTTGGTAATATGGGTTCCGATCAAAGATTTGACTATTCTGTACTAGGTGATGCAGTTAATTTAGCAGCAAGACTTGAAGGTCAGTCTAAAAGTTACGGAGTAAAAACAGTAATAGGACCAGAAACTAATGATAGTGTTAAAGATAGTTATGCAACATTACAATTGGATATGATTGCAGTTAAAGGTAAAAAAGAGGCCGTAACTATATTTACTATGGTTGGTGATTCAAGTTTTAAAGAAAGCTCTGAATTTAAAAATCTAGAAAATAAACACAATAAAATTTTAAAATCATATTTTAATCAAAAATGGAATGATTGTTTAAATGAAATGAATACGGCAAAAAATCTTTGTAATAATTTAATGAATGATTACTATAATATTATGTCTGAAAGAATAAACGAATATAAAGAAAAACCACCTCCTCAGAATTGGGATGGTGTTTATGTAGCAACTAGTAAGTAAAATGGCACTAAAGAAAAAAAGAATTTTACCTGATGAATATGTATTTAAACAAGGTGATGCTGGTCATACTGCTTTTTTAATATTATCTGGAGCTCTTGGTGTTGAAATCGATGGCAAAATGTCTGGAAAAATGGAAACAGGTGAAATTTTTGGAGAACTTTCCTTAATATTGGGTGAAAAAAGAAAAGCAAGCGTTAAAGCAATAACCCCTAGCGAAATTGTTGAAATTCGAAAAAAAGCACTTGAGGCTATTTTGCTATCAAGTAACCTTGAACTTCATAAAGTAATTCAGGATATGTCCAGAGAGTTGGGTAAAGAAAATGATCAAAACTTAACTATTTCACAAAAAGATCTTACAAAATTGGTTGAAAAGTCACCAAATGTGATAAGAGCTTTAGCATTACAAATACATTATAGATTATCGCAAAGGATATACGAATGAAAAAAGTTAAACATGGGACAACAAACAAGATTTTAATGATTGATGATGAAGTATTATTTACTCAAGGGGATGATGGGGATAATGCTTATATGGTTGTTGCAGGAAGATTATCAGTTGAAGTTGACAAAAAAGAAGTTGGTTATATGGGTGATGGTGAGGTTTTTGGTGAGCTTGCATTACTACTTGATCAAAAAAGAAGTGCAACTGTTAAGTCTGTTAAATCAACTGAACTTATTGAAATTAACAAGGAAGGTTTAAATAATATTCTAAATTCTGCTTCAGATGATGTAAGAATTATGATTATGAAACTTTGTGAAGAGCTTTCAAAAAGAAGTGAATTTCAAGAAATTCCTTTTTCACTTGCTGAATTAAATAGTAAGATTAATGAAGAAAATGAATTAGTTACAAAGTTTGCCAGGCAAGTTTATCACCGACTTGATAAATCAACTACTCATGTTGAATAATTGTTTTAAATAAAAACATTATATGCTAGTGTAAAATTTATGAAATACTCTGACTTTGTTCACGAATCCGAAATTAAACACAAAACCATTAGTTACAATTTACTCACTGGAGTAAAATCAAAGAAAAAATCTTTGAAACCTGAAAAAATCAAGGTTGGTCCAGCAAAGGCAATTTCACTTCTCGCTCCTTACACTTACGTAAGAATAGTAGAACAATTGAAGGCTGTTGTTCCTCTTGCAGCATATCTGTTTTTATTTCAATTGTTAATTTTAAGACAACCAATAGCTTCCGCATCAACAATTTCATTAGGTTTAATTGCAGTTATCATTGGTTTAGCAATATTTATGGAAGGTCTCAAAACTGGTTTAATGCCGTTTGGAACCATAATAGGTGATACTCTTCCAAAAAAAGCACCTATGTTTGTCGTGCTTGTGATAATAGCAATTTTAGGAGTTGGAGTAACTTATGCTGAACCTGCAATTGGGGCCTTAAAGGCTTTTGGAGCATCTGTTAACCCAAATGATGCACCGTATTTATATGAAATATTAAATAACAGGAGTGAAACACTTGTGGTTATGGTTGGTGCTGGTGTTGGTTTGGCAGCTGTGATAGGAACAATAAGATTTGTAAGAGGTTGGTCTTTAAAACCACTAATTTATTTAGCATTGGCACCTACAATTGCACTGACAATATATGCTTGGACTAATCCTGACTTAAGAACTATTCTTGGACTTGCATGGGATTGTGGTGCAGTTACCACTGGTCCTGTTACAGTTCCACTTGTACTCTCATTAGGGATTGGTATTGCTGCTTCTGCTGGAAAGGGTGACTCATCTTTATCAGGATTTGGAGTAGTTACAATGGCATCACTTTTTCCAATTATTGCTGTTTTGATACTATCAATTTATGTTTCACAAACAATTAGCGTTGAAGAAATTATTGCTACTGCCTCAAGTGCATCTCAACTTACTACCGGTGCTGAAATATCAAAATGGTCTCAAACTCCGTTTGCTGAGATAAGAGGTGGAGTTCAAGCTATTTTACCATTAGTAATTTATTTAATGATAGTCCTTTTTGTTATTCTACGATCAAAATTACCCAATAACATGGTTACAGCCTATGGACTTACACTTTCAATCGTTGGTATGTGTATATTTAATATTGGGTTAACTTATGGTTTAGGAGCTATTGGAGGACAAGCAGGTTCAACACTCCCAGCAGCCTTTATGCAAGTTGATATCAGTGAAGTTTCTCCAATATATAGTGAATTACTAGGCCTATCAATAGTCATATTATTCGCCTGGATACTTGGATTTGGGGCTACTTTAGCTGAACCTGCTCTTAATGCATTAGGTGCAACTGTTCAAGAACTTACTAACGGTGCTTTTAAAAAATCTATGCTAATGTACAGTGTTGCCGGTGGAGTTGCTTTTGGTATAGCCTTAGGTGTTGGTAAGATCGTGTTTGCTTTTGATCTTGCTACTGTGTTAATTCCATTATACTTATTAGCTGTTGTATTAACATACTTTTCAACAGAAGAATTCGTTAATGTTGCATGGGATAGTGCTGGTGTAACTACTGGCCCTGTGACAGTACCTTTAGTTTTAGCTATGGGTCTTGGACTTGGGAATGCGGTATCAGCAACTGAAGGGTTTGGTATTCTTTCAATGGCAAGTATATGTCCAATTCTTGCTGTACTTTTAATGGGACTTTTTATTCAATTTCAACAAAAAAACAAAACAAAGGGATAATATATGGCCAGAGAAATTACATATTTAACAGATGTATACTTAATAACATGTGTGGTAGAAAGCGGTATAGCTAATAAGATAATTGAGGCTGCTACTAGTGTCGGTGCTCAAGGTGCCACAATAAATTATGCAAAAGGAACAGGAGTAAGAGATAGAATGGGCTTACTTGGTGTCACAATCGATGAACAAAAAGAAATTATAAGAATTATAGTATCAAAAGAACAGTCTAACAGAGTTTTCGAGTCAATGTATCTTGCTGGTGATCTCGATACACCTGGTAAAGGAATAATGTGGATGGTAAAACTTGATAGAGTTGCAACACACATACCAAAAGATGTTTTGAAAAGAGCTGGAGCCGCTAAGTAATGGCTAGTTATGTTGAAATAGGTGGCCTCATTAAAAAAGGACTTGGACAATCTATAGTTAAGAACTTTTCTAAAAACATTGACGTTGTCTCTATTGGATATGCCAATGGAAGAGCATCTGATCTTTTTGATTTCCAACAATTTGGAAGTGCCAGTGAAGCTGAGATTTTGACAATGATTGTTAAAGAAAGAAAAGGCAATGCATTATTTGATGAACTGCATCAATTTTTAAAATTATCTACCGAAAACAACGGTTTTATTTACAAATTTGATACAATAAACAAAATATCAGTTTAAAAATTCAACTTTTGCTTTTTTAATTATCTCTCTGATAAGGCAAATGAAAGTTTTGATTTAAATGGTGTTAAAAAATAATCAACAAAACTCCTTTTGCCAGTTATAATACCTACTATTACAGGAACACCAGAAAAAAGTTGGAATTTTTCAGTTTGCTTTACAAAAGATGTTTCATTAGTTTCAATTTTAACTAGATAATAATCCTCATCGTCATTAACACTTATTCTATCAGCACCTACAAAAGTCACTATACCATTTATTGGTCTAAACCTTGACCCTTCTGGAGTATTAAGTTTAATTTTTGCATCTAAACCTAATTTGATATACCCAATCTCAGATAAAGGGAGATTCGCTTCAATTATTAACTTTTCGTCTTCTGGGACTATTTCAACAACAGTAACACCAGGTGCAACAATTGCACCTTTTGAATTAACTGAAATAGATTTTATAATTCCTGAAACAGGACTTTTTAGTACAGTTCTATTTAGGCTATCAGAATATTTTCCAATTCTTTTTTTTAGTTCAGCTTTCTCTTTTTTAAGTTCAGATAATTCCTTGTTTAATTGCTCACTGTAGTTATTATTTACTTTATCTAAATCTGTTTTGCTTAGCGAAATAATAGATTCTTGCTCATCAATCTTTGCCTCTACATCTGAAAGCTCTCTCAAAAGTTCAAGATGCCTTAATCTATTAGTTGCTTCAGCCTCCAAAAGTTTTTCACTGATAGATTCTTGTTCTTTGACGATTTTTAGACGCTTTTTTAGATTTTTCAGATTCTTTTTTGCTTTTTCAATGGATGATCTTTTAGACTTTCTTTCTGAATTTATGGCATTCTGCCTACTTAATAACAGCTCGTTTTCAAAAACTAATTGATCATTTTCAAAAAAATTTGTTTTATTTGATGGTAATTTTAAAGTATTTAAACCTTGTTTTTCAGAATTTATTCTTAAAATTGATAAATCAATAGAATTAAGTCTGGTATTAATTTCTTCGAAATCTGAAGATGCCCTTTCTTTTGATAGTACTACCAAAGGTTGGTTTAATTCAACTTTTGAACCTTCTTTAATTAAAATATCTTCAACAATACCACCTTCAAGATGTTGAACATACTTAATTCTCCCTTGAGGAATAACCTTACCATCAGCAAGACTTAATACTTCAATAACTTTAATGTTAATTAAAAAAATAAATATTATAAAAAAAGAAAAAACAAGAACTTTAAATTTTTTTGATAATGAAAAGTCATTTTTTAATATTTTTTCTTCATTTAACCCTTTCCAATTAACCCAATTTTTACTCATTATATCAATTACCTACAAGGCTTATCTTATCACTTATTTTAGATACTCTTTCATCATCAGAAAAAAGAATTATTGTTTTTTGAGCTCTTTTTAATGAACTAATTAGCTTAAGAGCCATATTTTTTCCTTCCTCGTCTAAATAACCAAGTGGTTCATCAATAATAAATATTTTCGGGTTTTGTGCTAATGCTCGAGCATAATGAATTTTTTTTAATATACCCTTTGAAATTTCTTTATCTACATTATCTGAAATAGTCAAATTAGATCTCTTTAACATTTTATCCAAACCAACTGATTGCAATAATCTACTTACTTCTTGTTCATTAAGCCTTTCATTTCCAAAAAGAATATTATCGTATATTGATGAATTTACTATGTTGGAGTTTTGCGGAATATAAGCAACGTTTTTTTTCCACCATTTTAATGAAAGTTTATTTAGATTAGAACCATCAACCAAAATTTCGCCTGATGAAGGCTCCAAATTTCCTAATAATATTTGAGATAGAGTCGTCTTCCCTGCTCCATTAAATCCTTTTATACAATTTATAAGATTATTTTCTATAGACAGTGAAAAGTTTCTAAATAAAAAGTCTTTTTTTGAATCATACGAAAAGTCAATTTTATCAACAAAAATATTTCCTATAATATTGTTTAGTTGCATACCTTTAGTTCTGTCATTAGAATTTTTAATTTTTTCATATGATGAGTAGATCAATTCATTTAAACCATGTAAATTTAAAAAAGATCTTTGTGCACTTGTAGCCATTATCAAAGCTCTAGATGAAAAAATATTAAAACCAATAAGACTTCCAACTGACAAATCACCATTAACTACTAACATTGCGCCAACTCCAATAATAATTATTGACGAAAACAAAACAAGAAGATGGTTAGAGGAAAATTGATAGTTATCAAAAGAAGATAAATCAATATCATTTTGTAATTTTTTATCTAGAAATTTTTCATAATAAAAACCTAAGTATTTTGAAGAGTCTAAAATTTCTAAATAATTTGAATTAACAGAAAGTTCTCTTATTATTTGTTTTTCATGTGGTTTTAATTTGTTAACTTTTATAAAAATTTTTTTACTTTTATCAATTTTATTTTGTATGAGTAGATAAATCGTTAGGATCGTCACAAAAATTCCACACAAAACTTTACTAAGAAAAAATAAAAAAACAATTATTATTAAAACAAATAATGAATCAAAAATATTTGATTGGTTTATTGGTGACAAATATTGGAAAAATTGATTATTTACATCTAATGATTCCAAAATATTGTTTTTTTTTTTCCCTACTCTTCCAAAGTAGTTTATGATAAAATCTAATTTAGTAATTTTGATTGGTTTACTGATAATTTGAGAAAAAATCTTGTTTCTTAAGTTTCTAAAAAAAAATTCAAATATTGCAACAGATATTGCCCCAAGCATTAAAAAAAACAACGTTCCTTCTAGGCCAAAAGATATATATCTATTGAAAATATGAATGATGAAAATAGGACTTAAAAGACCCATTGAAGTAATTAGTATAGACAGCAGAATTAAAGTGCCGAGAAAATCACTTTTTTTTAGAATTTGAAGCCAATAAGACATATTTAAAGTTTATATAGATCATACATCAAAACAAAATACAATTTTATGAATTAATTAAATACTTCCAAAAACTATTTCTGAACCAGTTAAATTATCATTATTAAAATTAGGAAGAGAAGCAACTAATGTTAGTTCATTTGTACTTATCCCATATCCTTCTGATAAATCATCCCAAAGCCATATTGTAGAGTCTGTTCCATTACCTGCTATTATAAAGACTTCACTTCCACTTCCGCTAACAGAGTCTGTATACCTGATTGATGATACCAAATCACTCCTGAACGAATTTGTAGAATGGTTATTCGTATCTTCTGTAAAATTAAAAATATAAGGTAATTCATTTTTTCCACCAACACTCGAGGTTGATGAGGTTCCTAATCCTGTTGAACTAGCTGTTGGTGAAATACTTAAGTTTACTACATAATCGCCCCTTGTACTGGAATTACTATTTTTTGGAGCATCTTCTACAAATATATAGAACGATTCCGTTGTTGTACTAGTATAACTAATATAAGAGTCTCCAGTTCCTGAGCTACCAGAACCTCCCAAAGAAATTGCAGAATCATCGTTTTCAGCTACACTTGCTTGACTTGAATTATAAAGTGTTACATAGCTATTAAAACTATCACTATATGAATCACCATAATCAACATCAACAATCAATGTTTCGCCAGCCTGAAGGTCAACTTTAAATAAATCAACTCCATTATTAATCCATCCATTTTGAATTTTTACCCATGGATGACTATCATTCCCAACATCACTATTACTCGCTACTTTAAACCGTGCTCTTGATATAACTTGAGCATTGGAGAAGTTTCCATTACTCTCCGTTTCATTCACAGTTTGTGAACTAGTAGAGGGTCTAGAGTCCCATGTAAGCCTTGTTGTAGTGGCAGTACTTGTATACTCATAAAATGAAGATCTAGTAACTGAATATGTTGAACTTGGTTCATCAAATGTAAAATTAATTGTAAGAGTGTCATTAATTGTAAAATTTTCAAAAGATGTTCCAAAGTCTCCACTTCCATTAATTACGAATGTATTTGAGTTATTTTCTATTTCAGGAATATCTTGATTCTGCCTAAAATTATCATATAGACTTGGATCTTCAAAAAATTCTACAATTGGCTCTACCACAGTATTTTCATATCCATCCAGAGAACTTCCACTATTAAATCCAAAAGCTGGACCAATCATATTTCCACCAATTAAATCAATTGGACCACTCATTGGGCCAAAACTGCCACCTCCAGCAATAGGTCCACTCATTATATCCATAGTTGTAATTCCAAAAGGGCTGATTGCTGATCCACCTATACCTCCACCACTCATTGGATCACCGGGAATACCAGCTACTGGAGAACCAGCAAATGAATTAATACCACTTTGTGACATTCCGGGTCCACCTAACATTTGACCCAGTGGTCCACCTAACCCTCCAGGATTATCTCCTGGGCTACCTGGTAATTCTCCTTCTAACCCTGCAACAGCTGCAGCTTCAGCCATTGCTTGTTCTGGACTTGCACCAGAGGCTAAAGCTGAAGCAAATGTTTCTGCAACTTCACCTTGTCCACCAGCATTGCCTGTAACTCCTGGTTCGGATAAATCACTCCCCGTTGGTGGACCTTCACCTGCTGGGGAGGGTTCACCTTCCGGTGGCCCTTCACCTTCTGGTGGACCTTCACCTTCTGGTGGGCCTTCACCTTCTGGAGGGCCTTCACCTTCTGGTGGACC
>MDTB01187101.1_pt1 | contig 14820 bp, 20 predicted proteins | sample 811161 | NCBI WGS metagenome assembly MDTB01 (sample SAMN05326650, study PRJNA326480) | marine metagenome | isolation source: seawater | place: Mediterranean Sea | collected 2009
CTTGCGTTATCAACAAAACAACTACATCTATTAAAACGAATAAAAGATGAAGTTTATCGTTTTCCAGATATTTCCAGAATAACTTTACCAAAAGATATAACTAATTTTGTAATCATAGATAAACCAGTTAGCCAGGCTAAAATAATTGTTGGGAAAGACGCCATTGGCTCTGTATCATAAATTTTGTTTAAAATTAATTACTTAAAAAGTTTTTAAAATGAAATATCATAAATATTATGATAACTAAGGGGATTATAATAATTCCTACACAAGGTTTTGCAAATAGACTACGTATGATTGCGTCATCTTATATACTTTGTAAATTTATAGAAACCCCTCTACATGTATGCTGGATATCTTCAATAGAGTGTAATGTAGAATATCATGACATTTTTCACGATGATGATTTTAATATCATTAATTTAAATGAGTTTCAAGAATCTAATTATTTGTATTTTGGTAGACATCATACCCAAAATATTATAAACAATATCATAGATATACACCATTCAAAAGAAAAAACTTGCGATTACTTTATTTTAGAAGGTGGACATGAATTTAAACCGCCCACTCTATCGGTTCAATCGTTTGTATATCAAAAACACATGTTTTACAATTCCCTTAAATTCTCTAGTATAATACGCGATAAAGTAACTAGTTTTAGTGCTTTATATGATCTAAACAGAACTATAGGAATTCATTATCGAGATATAATCAATAAATATGACAATAATGATATTCTAAATAATGATTTAATAAATTTCACTAAAAATTCTCCTATTGAAAAATTTGAGAATATCATAATAAACCTTAAAAATATATCCAACTATGATAATTTATTAGTCGTTTCTAATAATCCTGAAATATACCATAAATTTAAAAATAACATTAAAAGTAAATCCTTTATCAAGACAAATACTGAGTTATATGACAGAAATAATAAAAATGCCATTATAGATAGTGTAACTGATTTTTTAATACTGTCTAAAACATGCATGATTATCGGAACATTCTACTCATCTTTTTCAGATGAAGCATCTTTTGTCAATTTTATACCGAAAATAACTCCTATAAGTGATTCTATTGGAAATACTCAATTAGTTTATCATTGTTTAAATTATACAAATAAGAATAATTTACCGTGTCTCAACCAAAACGATAAAATATTTTTTCATTTATTTGGAGAAGGAATTTGTAATTTGAATTGAACGAAAATCCCACCAAACAAAAATAGTGTTTTCAAAAATATATTTATTTGAAATTTCTGGAAAGTTAAAAGTGAAGCCCCCCCCCTCAAAATATAACTTTTTAGTCAACAATGGATACCAAAAAGTTATATTATGGTAACAAAAGTTATATTTTTATAATCTTGAATTATTACGATATATCATAACATTTATAACACAATTCCAACAAAATATAACAAAAGTTATATTTTTATAACAAAGTTATATTTTTATTTTCCATTATTTGACTATACCTAAAAATTATTGTTATTAAAACTGATGTGGTAATATACAATGAACTTGTCAAAAAAAAATATACAAAAATGTATCCAAAAGTCAACAATTTGTATCCAAAACGTATCCAAATGTATCCGTTTTTATAACTTTTTGACAATCATGGACTAAAAAATATTCCAGTGCAATTTATTTGATTATATGAAATCCTATAAAATTGAAATTGACCCCAAGTCATAATTATAAGAAAGACAAGAACTTATGAATCTAATGGATTTCTTTAATCCTTCTATCTACTTGTTATTTGTAGTGCTTTCTGGGATAAATCTCACAAATGTATATCACTACTCAACTTACATCTGGAATAACTATAAAATAGAGTATATTTGTATATTATTGACAATTATGAATTGTATACAGTACATGATTATCAAAAATAAATTCACATTATTCATTTCATTTGAAAAGAAACAATAAAAAATATGAAATTAAATAATAAATTAACAACCTTGGGGAAGTAAAATTTATTCTCATGGCTCGGGCATGTCTTCAATTATTTTTTCAACTATTTTAGAAAGTGCTTCAGATGGAACATTCAGTACATTTCTTTTTTTTTGGTCAAAAATCATTGCAATTATCATCAATCCTAATTCTCCTTTTAGTTTATCTGAAATATTTGGATTGATAAAACAATTCAAAGAAGAGCCAATTGTAACTTGTTTATTATCTGATATGGTAGATTTAACATGAAGGAATGCTTGTTCGTAATTGGGTTTGTTTTCCATTTGTAACGTTATGTGTAATCATAATCATTGATAGTGTTAACTTCAATTTTTTATTATATCGGATTATCAATTAATAAGGACTACAACCAAAAATAGAGTTTTCCAGAAAATATATTTTTTGAAATTTCTGGAAAGTTGAAAGTGATGCTCCCCCCCCCTCAGAATATAACTTTTTAGTCAACAATGGATACCAAAAAGTTATATTATGGTAACAAAAGTTATATTTTTTATAAACAGGATTATGACGAACTATCGTAATGTATATCATAATTCTCAGGTGAAATATAACAAAAGTTATATTTTTATAACAAAGTTATATTTTCATTTTTCAAATATAGTAAAAAATAATCATAATAATATATCATAAATGGTAATATAAATTACGAATATGTGTTATTTATAATATAACAAAAATGTATCCAAAAGTCAACAATTTGTATCCAAAACGTATCCAAATGTATCCGTTTTATAACAATCATACAATTCAAATTATGGTGCGAGATATGGTAATATATGGAAGTAAAAAACTTATTTCATATATTATCAGTGTCAAATATATGAAATTATTCAATTAAGAATTGGCGATTCAGATTGTAAACCTGACTTCGCCACTTTTTATATTGTACATATGAATCAAACCACGTATAAATGCGCGGACCTTCAATAAGTTCTTCTGCAAGTTCAATTGCCGTCAATCTATCTGTTATCAAGTCCATAAATAATGTGTCAGCAGTTATAGCTCTCATGTGTAGCGTTTTTTTATACACACGTGGTAAATAAGAAAATATATAGCGTTTGATATCAATTGGGAATTCCATTCTATGAATATTAAAGATAATAAAAAATAGTAATAATATACTGTTTAATGAATCACTGTATCAAAATAACAAAACCTGCATGGGCTAAAATCGCCAATGTTCTTGGTAAAACGAATACATATTCCTTTTTGTTTTCTGCAACCGGTGGCGGTTGTAATGGGTATAATTACAAATTCAAAGCAATTGAACAAACCAAGTTTGACTCTATATTAAACGAAACAAAAATAAAACCAACAGTAATTGAAAATAATAACCATAAAGTTTTGATAGATCCACTTTCTGAGTTTTTGTTAGTGGGGACAATAATAGATTTTGAAGAGACCATATATGAAAGCAAATTTGTATTTTTACCAAATAAAGAAATCGCCCATTCATGTGGATGCGGGACGTCTTTTTCTCCTAGAAATTTTATATGGTAACAATTATAAATTTCTTCTACAAATCGGACAACTATTGTTTAGAATATTGCTGGTTTTAATGGTATTCACACAAGAATTACAAATATCATGATTACAAATCGTTTCGTATTTATTACAACTTTTTATAGTTTCAAAACACACCGGGCATTCGAATGTTTTGGATATTTCGTTTGTAGGCTGCGAAAATATCTTGTGTTTGTTTTCATATTTTTTGTAAAATTTTTTTTCTAATCTTTGAATTTCTTTGTTAGAATTTATATCTATCAAATGCGCCCCTTTTCCATCACAACATTTGTGTCCTACAGCGAAATTGTTTTCGCGTAAAAATAATTCTAATTGTTCTGTAGTTTTGAAATGAATGTAATATGCTTGTCTTCTTTTGATATAGTCGGTATACATAATTATATTCGTATTATATCAACAAAGTATTTATTACAATTTTTAAAGTTTATTGATTTTTATGTTTATTCCTAACTGTTCAATAACTTCAACATCGTTTTTGTAATCATTTATATAATATATTTCTTTTATTCCTGCTTGAACTAAAAACTTCAAACAATTTACACACGGGAAATGTGTGATATAGGCAATAGAGTTTTCACAATTTACACCACGTTTTGCGCAATCAATAATGGCATTCTGCTCTGCATGAATTGTCGCTATTTCGCGTTCATTTATAACTACTGAGTTATGTGGATGACCTGAAATAAAACCATTGTATCCTTGAGAAATGATGCGATTGTCTTTTACTAATATACATCCAACTTTCAAACGAGAACACGGAGAGCGCTCAGAAGTACATTGTACAATATTTTTGAAATATTCATTCCATGTTGGACGAGGCTTATGCATATGGATTCATATAGGTATACTGCGAATTCTTTATGTGATAGTTGTTAATCCTTTGGAATTTCATTCAAATACGTTTGTAGTATATTTTGAATTTTTCTTTCCCACGTTTCACATTGATCACGATACCATACATAGTTTTCTTTTGGATACCTAATTGTAAAAAACAAAAAATTATTATTTGCTATTTCAACATTATTGGGTTGGTCCTGATGGCTTTCATGAAAGTAAGGGGTATTCAGAGTTAGAATAACAAACTTTTTAAAGGGCCATTTGCGTTTGATAATTTCAACAAGTTCAATTGGGTATTTGTTATAATGTAAAACAAATACAAGACTTTCATTTGAGTTTATTGTGCAATAAAGGTTGTCAATTCTGGTTTGATATCTTTTTATGAATTCTTCACAATTATTGCGCATAAAATGTAATGCCTTTTCTGAACTATCAGATTCATGATTGAAAAGAGTTCCATACTTACGATGTTGAATATATAAATTTTCGTTCAAAAACAGTTGCGTTGGGTCCAAATAATCTTTGAAATCTGTTTCTAGTAATTCACATATTTGAGGATAGTCGTGCCAGGCTAAATCAAACGGCATAGTCATACCACCCAAAGATTTATTTGGCTTGAAATTGAATTTACAACACATCGCACGAGGCAAACAATCTACGCCCATGCTAATGACTGGTCCATCATATTTTGTCTTTTTTTGTAAAATGGATTGGCTTGTGATGTCATTGATAAAGTATCCCTTGTAAAAAAAATCACTTTCTTCAAGCTTTTTCATATGGAGATGTGCTTTCATTATATTTTCTTTGGTTAAAATAGCCGAAACCCCACTTAAATCATCAAAGTATAGCGGATAATCTTCTCCTAAAATTTCAATGATTGGCTGAATTCTGTTTATTACTAGTGGTGTATGTCTTATTATCGCTTCTAACACGGAGTTATTCACTGAACTGTCATATAAATCCAAGAATAATACGCAGTGTTGAAACAATTTGTCATATTCTTCATTTGACAACTGAAGAAGATTGACATTGTTTTCGGCAACGCATCTCGTTTTGTTTTCGTGATATACTTGCCGGTTGAAACACTCCCACCCATAAGGTGCCCGATTTACCCAATACTTATCATAATTGTTACAACTTACATCAACTTCCCAAATAGAAGAGATTTTCCTTAACCAATATCCGACTTGTACCAATTTGTTAGAATGTAGATTTGGACACCATTTAGTATTTATTCTTTCAGTTGGATGTTTAATCACATTTATTGGACAAGGCCACCCTCCTAATTTTAATAATTCGGTTTTCAAATATTCAGAAAACACATATATCCCGCGACACATTTCAAGAGATTTCTGAAAATCAGGGCGTTTAATTATTACTTGCGGCGAATTCGAATAATCGAACCATTGTGGTATGTTTACAGGATTATGAAACACCCCCACCCAATATTCATCTATCACGCCATACGATGGCGATATGTCAACATTTTCCTTAGTTATCAATTCCGATTTCATCCAGTCTTCTCCATTCCAATAAATTACACCAACATCATGCAAATATACATATTCCATGTTGTTGATATTTTTTATTTCACTATTATCGACATGATAACTTTTATTTTCAAAAAATATACCTTTATTTCCAGTTAAGTCAATTGCATTCCACCCCCAAAGTTTTTCAATAAAATCTATAAATAAATAGCCATTTTCATTATTGATATCTGATATACACTCGTTAACATAATTCCAACCAGACCTATGTTCTTTGAAATGTGTTTTACTATGTATATTCAATCCGAGTTCCCTAGACACATTCTGTTTACAAAAAGCGGATTCCTTTAACAAATCCTCTGGCTTTGTCATATCTTTTTTCGGATATATATATTTAAATTGAATTAGTTGAATTATATATTATATATTTCTCATAGAGATTGCGAAAAATGTGTTAGATTACGAATATATAGTGGGAGAGAATCCGGATTTTATGAAATAATTTATTGACTGTTTGCTTTTTTTAGCGTATTGTAATATTTGTTTTTTATCGAATGTGTTATAACTATGTGAAATAGATAAAATTGTTTTCATTGTATTTAGTTGGACAAGGGGTATGGTATAATTCCGTAAAAAGTGTTTCTCTTCAGAAATGGTTGCGTCATCTTCATATCGTGTAAATTTTAGAAGTTCTATCTTAAAAGCAAAAGTATTGGCTGTAGAATGATAGTTGTGGTACGGACCGAAACTGTAAGTTTCATTTCTATCTGTGAAATATACATAAATCTTGCTACAACCCGCACATAGAACGTGTGAACTTTGTGTCAACATTTCTACCGCGTGAGAGACTCTCGACGGGGGATAATAATCATCATCGTCCATGTAAACCACAATTGATCCGGATACATATTTGTGCATGATGTTCCGTTTATTCCCAAGTGGAACTTTTTCAGGAAGTGGAACATACAAAACATAATTTATATTTTCAACCAAATCTTCTATTTTGTCTTCTCCATCATCAACAATAACCCACTGAATCAACTCTTTTGGATAGTCCTGATATTCTACAAATTTGATCAAATGCTTCATAAATTTCCTCCGATTATAAGTTGGTGTACAAATAGAAACTCTTGTCGGCTTTTTCTCCATATTTAGAAGATTAATTTTTGCATATTTATAATAAATAAATAGAAATTCAATTTTATTATAAATTATTTACATTGGTCTATAAAACCGGAGTAGTTTCATAAATTCTTCGTCATCCATAAAAGTATGATTGGTAGAATTACCCGAATTATTTTTACTTTCTCTCATAGTCCCCCCAGCATATTTTTTGGATTGTATCTCCAACTTTTTGTTATGCGCAAAATTCCTATTAAATGGTCGCCAAGCATATATTTCTGCGCTGAAATAAATAATTACCATGTATACTTGTAGGTTCATTTGATATGGTTGTTCTTTCTTACTGATAATAAAGAAATATGTTTATTTCAATTTATATTGATTAATAAGTGTTTATACTTTTATTTCTTAAAATTTTTCTTACCTTTCTTCGTTTTCTTGAGTGTTTTTTTCTTCATTGTCTTATTTTTTTTTTTCATTTTGCGAAGCAGACTCTTTCTCTTTGATTTGTTTACTTGTTTCTTTTTCCCACCAACTTGTGTATATTCAACTCCATTCCCAGCCCCAACTACTTCATCATCAATAACTTCTGCGCTATTCATTATAATATATTTCAATATTTTATTTTGTTCTTATTTTTTCTACAACGCATTCAGATGTTTCTAACGCACCTTCAACCCATGCCTGTTTCTGACTGAATGCTTCCCCGCATATATATATATTTGCCAATGGGTTTATCATCAACGAAGAAATCTTGTTGGAATTGCAGCCAGGTTTCCAATGATGAGCTCCAACGCTCCAATAATGTACCTTAAAATATGTTGGTTGGGGGACTTTTTCCTTAAATAAATAGTTCAATTCTGCGTGGATTTTATCCTTTATTTTTGTCTCGTCTAACATTTTGCCTTTTTTATCTTTAAATACCTCTATATCTTTGCCATCAGTGTAAGAAATCATAATAAGCCCGTCCTCGTAGTTAATGGGAATAATTTGACGAAGAAAACTATTTGTCGTCATTCGTCGCAAGTTATTAAACCAAACGCCAGATTTTCTTAGCGAATACTTAGCATAAATGCGCAACAACTCGGCATTGTGGATACAATCAATATATTTGTGAATTGGCTTCAGCAAATTAAAGTGTTTAAGTTGGCCGCCCTTGATAGCAAAAATAATTTTGTCGCCTCTGTATACATGAGTCCTTGTTTTTACTTCAAAATATTGTTCTTTTTTTTCAACATCAGTAACAAAACTGCCGGTTTTACATACACAACCATTTTGTTTTGCTTCTTCCACCATTTTGTTACATAAATGCGTCAACCCCTCTTTAAGAATATAATATTGAACATTCACAAAGTCTTCCCGGAAAGTGTTCAACGCATCATAAGCATTCATCATTTTTATTTCTGAAAAATAACCAAACATATTGACTATTTGTTGCGATATTTCTGGTTCATTGCACATATTCATAAATTCAAACAAAGTGATTGATTTTAGTTTGTTTTGCGAATATGATTTTGACTTTGAAAGTAATTTGACGAAATATTTATCAAGAATTTTATCAACGTTTGTAATAATCTTAACCTGATTATCTGTCTTATGGAGATAATCAATATTTTGAGACAAAGGTATTTTGTTCAATTCGTATTTTTTAATAAGTTTATTCAGTAGTTTATGTTTGTTACTGAACCTCGCGGCGCCGATTTCGTATTTTGGTTTGGATTTAGTAATGATTCGTCCGCCCCAATATTCGCGTTCATCCAATAAAAGAACCTTTTTGTTTTTTGACAATTTGAGCGCACAGTTGATCCCCGACATTCCTCCCCCAATAATAACAATGTCGTAGATTTCTGTCGAGTGCATACTTTGAGTTTATTAATATATATATATGATAATTAAATAATTTTTTATGTTACAAGGTTCTCAATGTTTTAATGTTCTCGAATTTGCGATGGCAAACAAAATACAAATGGCACATACTGAGGTAATCCCAATAACAAGACACTTTTTACATGTTTTGTTGAAACAATTGTGAACTATTTTATTGCGCTCATAATCATTTTTTGAACATTCAAATTCTAAATTTTCAACAAGAAGTGGAGATACTTCTTCGGTTTCATATCCGACATCAAAATATTTTGTTTGATTTTTAAGAATATGTTTGTTAAAATTATTTGTATAATATGGTGTTTTGTTCAAAATTAATTCAGAATTGAAAAGTGTGTTGGTACTTGTACTTTTGATAATAGGCCAAGTGTGTGGACGAGTCAATCCTGGATCGATATTGTTCAGTTCACGAAATCGTTCCCGTGAACAATTTTTAGAACAAACGTATGTGTCTCCACAACGATAAATATTTTTGCTCATCTTAAGATTAAATACTTTCTCACAGTTTGAACAAAAAGCCATATTGCTATCATTTTTATCCATTGGTTGTTTGTTATGGTTTTGTATGATTTATAAACTTTATTCAGATGCGGCATTTCAATTTTATTTAAATTTATTATTTGCAATAAATTAAATCAATTTATAATCGCCGCCTCTTAAAAAATATACTAAAAAAAATCCGGATAACAATTTATTGATATACAAAGCAAAACTCCGCAACATTTACAATGATTATCTATTTCCATTATAATATTATAATAATATACTATTAATATAATATGAGCGAAACTCAAAAAATAATAATGAAACAAACTGGGGTTTCTCAGTCGCAGTACTTACAGAACATCGCATCTCTTCATAGCCATATTGATACCACAAATGAAGGGATAAAAAATGCTAGTTATGAACGGTATTTAAACCGAAAAAAAGGAAAAGTATTGTCGAATCAAGGAAAAACGATTGCCCAGACTGCACTGTCTGGAAACAAGACTCAAAGTCTGTCTTTGACAAATAAAAATACGTCAGATTGCTCTTTACGAGTGTGTAATTAATTATAGAAACAATTTAAATAGTGGTTGTTATTGTGGTTTATACTCATAGAATGACAACAACAAACATTGAGGGAGAAACGATTGGTATTGATTTGGGAACGACTTACAGTTGTGTAGGAATTTGGCAAAACAACAAGGTGGAAATCATTGCGAACGATCAAGGGAACCGCACGACCCCATCGTGGGTAGCATTCAACTCTGAAGAGAAGTTGGTAGGGGAAGGGGCGAAATCACAATATAATTCAAACCCAATAAATACGGTTTTTGATGCCAAGCGACTGATGGGATATAAGTTTGATGATCCACAAGTCCAGCGAGAACTTAAAAGTTTGCCATATAAAGTTGTCAGTGGACAAAATAACATTCCAAAAATTCAGGTCTCTTATAGAGACGAAAAAAAAGAGTTTACGCCCCAAGAAATAAGTTCCTTCATTCTTGAGAAGATGAAGTCTACCGCAGAAGCATATCTTGGTAAAGAAGTAAAAAATGCGGTGATCACTGTTCCGGCATATTTCAATGATTCGCAGCGCCAAGCAACGAAAGATGCTGGATTGATTTGCGGATTGAATGTACTGCGTATTATCAATGAACCAACTGCCGCCGCAATTGCGTATGGTCTAGACAACAAGTCAGAAACAGAGCGCAATATTATTATTTATGACGTTGGCGGTGGCACATTAGATGTAACTCTACTTACACTTGATGATGGTGTTTTTGAAGTGAAAGCGACGTCCGGCGATACTCATTTGGGCGGTGAAGATTTTGACGCAAATTTAGTCCAACATTTTGCCGACGAATTCAAGTGCAAAAATAAACAAGACCTTCGCGAGTCTAAAAAAGCAATGGCAAAGTTGAAGAAAGAAAGTGAAAAGGTAAAGCGATCGCTATCTTCTTCAACACAAGCTCATCTAGAAATTGATAGTTTATATAATGGTATTGATTTTAACTCCACTATTACCCGAGCAAAATTTGAGCAATTGAATCTGATGCTCTTTCAAAAATGTTTGAAGTCTGTTGAACAAGTGCTCATGGATTCAAAAATTAGTAAATCACAAATTGATGAAATTGTTTTAGTGGGGGGGACAACTCGCATCCCAAAAATGCAACAACTATTAAGTAACTTCTTTGGAGGTAAAAAATTGTGTAATTCGATCAATCCGGATGAGGCAGTTGCTTATGGAGCCACAGTTCAAGCATGCTTGCTTTCTGGAAATAAATCTGATAAACTAAAAGATTTGTTGCTTTTGGATGTTGCGCCTTTGTCGCTTGGTCTAGAAACAGCAGGAGGTGTCATGACATCACTAATTAAACGTAATAGTTCAATTCCAATTCAAAAGAAACAAACATTTTCAACTTATGCGGATAATCAGCCGGGTGTTTTGATTCAGGTGTTCGAAGGTGAACGCGCAAAGACGAAGGATAATAATAAGCTTGGACAATTTGAGTTGAGCGGGATTCCTCCGATGCCCCGTGGACAACCTCAAATCGAAGTGGCATTTGATGTGGATGCGAATTGTATTTTGACTGTAAGTGCCGAAGAAAAGACAACTGGTAAAAAACAAAATATTACGATTACGAACGATGGATCGCGGCTAAGTGCGGATGATATTGAGAAGATGGTGGAAGAAGCAGAAAAGTTTAAAGAAGAAGATGAAGAGGTTCGAAAAATTCAAGAAGCACGAAACAAGTTTGAAAATTATTTATATCAAATGAAACAGACGATTGAAGACGAATCCCTCAAACAAAAGTTGGGAAGTGATTACGAATCAATTAAAGAGAAAGTTACTGAAGCCGAAGGAGTTCTTGATGTGGAAAAGGTCTCGTGTGAAGAGTACGAAATGGCGCAAAAAGAGTTGGAGAACTTCATCAATCCGATTATGCAAAATGTTGTAAGGGAAGGTGGTGGAGAATTTGCGCAAGAAGAATCACAAAATATACCAGAGAATCCGCCAAATGAACCACCAATCGAAGAAATAGATTAAATCCAATTTTTTTTTTCCCGTTTCCCCTTTATGCCAGGAGCTTGTTTATTTTCTAGTTTACTTGATGAATTGAAACTGAATGGTATTAAAAATATTTTTCGTTTTTTCTTAGTATTTACGTTAGATTTAACTTGTTTTGTCAGACCACTACCCATTATTAATATAATATATTATATGAAATGAATATTATATTACATTAACGAATAATTAAAATACTTCTTCAATCATTTTTAATTCTTCGTCGTTGAGGGTGTCCGGATGTTCTACTTTAAAACATAAAATTAAATTTCCAATTTGTCCGTTCCTATGAAATCCAAGAGAATCTATTGTTTTTTCGTCGCCATTTTGAATTACATTTCCACGCGAACTTGTGAATTTGATGCTTTTTCCATTAATATGTTCTATATTAAACTGAAATCCACATAAACTTTCTTTGAATGTGATACTTTTATGTAATACCAAATGTATTCCTCTGCGACTATATTCTCTATGGTTCTCTAAAATTATTTTCACTTTGATGTCGCTCGCCACGCCTTCTTTGACATTACCTTTTCCAATGATGTTTATAATTTCATTGTTGTCAACTCCTTTATCCACATTAATATAAATGGTTTCACTTTCTGTTTTACGCATATTTCCTTTTTTGATTTCGCGCTCGACACCGATTGGTATATAACACCCATTATAAGATTGATAATAACTTACTGTTTGTTCTATAAATATGTCCTCCGGTGCTTGATTAAACATATCAATCGGATGTGAGTTCATGAATAAAGTCGGGTCGAATTGAATGTTTTCTTCTATGCCGGGCATACCAAATAAAGTCGCGAATTCATTTATTTTTTTCCCTTTTCCCTTTTTTTTACCTTTATCAATCGCAGATGAAAGCATCTCTGAAAAGAAATTGTTAAAATCCATATTCATAGTTCCTACATCACCATAATCAATAATACCTGGATCGCAATTAGTGAAATCATACACCCTTCGTTTATCTTTGTCTTTTAATGTTTCATATGCTTCGTTTATTTTGACATATTCTTCATTGCAGTCCGGATTTTTATCCGGATGTTTTGCAAAACTCATCCTTCTATAAGCCTTTTTTATTTCGTCATCTGACGCTTTCTTACTTATTCCCAATATATCATAGTAACTCATTATTATTTATTAAAGTAATATAATTCTTTTTTATATATTTTTAACAAAAGGATGAATTTAAACGAATTATTGATTCCAAATATAGATAACTTCAAACAATTCTATGGAAAAAGGATAACAGAAAATAATATGAACATTTTACTCTATGGTCCAAGAGAAAGTTGCAAAACTACTATTATTGAATATATTATAAAGCAGTTTATTGAAAGATACGAAGATAAATTTAAAGAAGCGCAATTGATTTTCAGATTGAATGCTTTTGATGAAATAAATTTGCAATCGCAAAACAATGAAATGAATATTTTCTGTCAAAACAACACAAATACAAACAAAATTGTATACATTGACAAATTTGAATTTTTTAGCGATTCTAATCAACAATTACTGAAAATATACATTGACAAGTATAATGGCTTTAAAAAAGAGAACAAAGTGTTCTTCATTATTGAAACAATTCAGATAGAAAAGGTAAGAGATATAATCAAATCAAGATTAAACATCTTTAAAACATATGCTCTCACCAACATTCAATATGAAAAAATACTGATAAAATTATTAAAAAATGAAAAAATTTCAACCGACCCGGCAACATTGAATTATATTACTAATATACCGAATTTGTATATTTCAACATTAAAAAATATTGTAAATAAATGCAAATTATTGAACTATCAAAAAATAACATCAAAGGAATTGCCTTCATTATGCAATTTTATTGATTTTACGGTATTTAATAATTTTTTTGAAGATATACATAAAAATATAAATAGTTCGTGTAATATTTTGCTCCATTTATATGAAGATGGATATGATATAAGTGACATATATTTCTATTTATATGACTACATAAAAACACAGAAAAAGTCGGATCTGTACTGTCTCGTCGAATTGATATGTTTTCACATCAATGAAATTTATAATGGAAACTATAACAAAATAATGCTTGTTATCCTCACATATGAAATACAACAAAAATTGGCGACAGAAAATAAAGTATCAATATAAATGAGTAAGAATCAAGTCATTAAAAAGTATGTTGATATATTTGATGACTTTGTAAAATTGAACTTTGTTTACGAAAATAATTATTTCATATTCAACCATCTTATTTTCAAAAAAATCATGTACGAAGGACAAATTCATAGTTTTCTGACAAAATTGAAAGATTATTATTATAAAAATAAACATTTCTACATTGAACGCCCAGAGATAACCAACAATCAGTTCAATACGATTTTAAGACAAATCTGCAAGAAGAATAATATTCATATTCAAATAAAAATTAAATATGAAAATTCAAAATACAGTCCAGAGTATCATATATTTTTGGAAAACAATTGTGATTTAAATATTTGATTCGTTTTTGGGAGCAGAAAGGGCATCGGTGTTAAGATTTGACTGTGGTTCTGCTTGTGCTTGTGGATCCGCTTGTGGTTCTGCTTGTGCTTGTGGTTCTGCTTGTGAGTCCGGTTGTACTTGTGGTTCTGCTTGTGAGTCCGGTTGTGCTTGTGGATCCGCTTGTGGTTCTGCTTGTGCTTGTGGATCCGTTTGTGGTTCTGCTTGTGCTTGTGGAACTGGTTGTGGGTCCGGTTGTGCTTTTTTTTTTCTTTTCCTTGTAAAATTAAAGGCCGATCCTAACGCTGAACTTGGGTTTTTAATACGCTCCTGCAATACTTTTCCAAATTTCCCCTTGGTTATTGAGTTTCCAAAATTAGTCATGCGTCTCATTTTTTTCTTTTTGCCGGATGGCATAATTTTAACTAAATGAGGTGGTATTTGGACACCATTATCA
>MDTB01087147.1_pt1 | contig 14817 bp, 9 predicted proteins | sample 811161 | NCBI WGS metagenome assembly MDTB01 (sample SAMN05326650, study PRJNA326480) | marine metagenome | isolation source: seawater | place: Mediterranean Sea | collected 2009
AAGATCACCGGCTGATTACAGGCAAAGGTAAATTTACAGCAAATATACGACCCACAGAAGCGCTGGTTGTAAAATTTCTGCGCTCACCCATTGCGTGTGGCGTTATTCTCTCAATTGATACAAGTAAAGCAAAATCATTGCCTGGAGTGGTTAATATTTTCACTGCGCACGATATGGCATCTGATGGTGTAACCCATATGTTGGATACAGCAAAGCCTGTGCGTGATGATGGCGGTACTGTTATAAATCCGCGCCGGCCCATTCTAAACAGTAACTATATTAAACATTTAGGTGAGCCTATTGCAATTATTATTGCCCAAACATCAGAGCAGGCAGATAACGCCCTTGAAGCAATTTTTGTTGATTATAGCGACAGCGATACCGCATTGTTGAGCAGTGAGAGTAGTGATAGCCCGCTTGTATGGCCAGATGCGCAGGATAATTATGCCTCTTATCATAATGTTGGTGATGCAAGAGAAGTTCAGGAAGCTGAAGAAAATGCCGCTCATTTAATTACATTGCCAATTCATATTTCGCGAATAACAGCTGTTGCGATGGAGCCTCGCATCTCCTTATGCGACAATGACCCTGAGGGTAAGTTAATTTTTACCACAAGCACACAAAACCCCTTCGCATTGCGTGCAGAGATAATGAAAACCTTCTCGCTCGAAACGACTGATATACAGGTGATAGCGCCAGATGTTGGCGGATCATTTGGAATGAAAGGCACACTTTACCGCGAGGATGCGGCTATTATTTGGGCAAGTCGTAAAATAGGGCATGCCCTTTGCTGGTCCGCTAGCCGAAGCGAGGCATTTATAAGCGACGAGCATGCACGCGCAATGTTTGGACAAGCGCGTCTTGGACTTGATAGTAGCGGAAAATTCGCAAGTTTTTCAGTTTCTCTAGATATTGATATTGGCGCATATATATCAAAGCGCTCTTTTAGCATGCTGAATAATTTAGGAGGTATTGCTGGGCAATATATAATTCCTGCGATAGCAGCAGAGTTGCGTTTCAGCTATTCTAATACAATGCCGATATCGCCTTATCGCGGGGCTGGACGTCCTGAGGCCACCTTTATGATTGAGAGCGCAATTGACGAAGCTGCTAAAATCACGGGCATAGATAGAGCAGAATTACGCGCCAGGAATTTTATCAAGCCTTATATGCTACCCTACCAAACAGCGTTAATGTTTAATTATGATAGCGGCGATTTTCCTGCAATCCTAGAGGAGGCACTGCAATTAAGTGACTATCACAATTTTGAAAACAGACGTGCTGGTTCTGAAAAAAACGGGCGTATCAGAGGAATTGGAATAGCTACCCATATTGAGGTTGCTGGCGGGCCATTCGGTATGATGATAAAGGAAGTTGCAAGATTGCGGGTAAGTAAAGAAGGTTTGATGACAATCGCTCCTGGCAGTATGTCTGTTGGTCAAGGTCTGGAAACTAGTTTTCCAGATATCGTTGCAGGAGAGCTGAATATAAGCGCTGATAAGATTAAGTACATCCAAGGCGATACGGATTATCTGCCAAGTGGCAGAGGAAGCGGCGGCTCAGCTGCAACCATTACTGGGGGATCTGCTGTCATAAATGCAGCCGAAAATTTAATTCAAACAGGAAATCAAATTGCAGCTGATGTTTTAAAATGTGACATCTCTGACATTCAATATAATAACGGAAATTTCTATCAGAAGAATGATCCTGATACTGGGCTTGAATGGTCTGAAATCGCCCAATATAGCAATCAACCAGATGGGCTTGATATAATGGGAGAGTTTACGCCCTCTGCGCCAACCTATCCTAACGGGTGTCATATTTGTGAAGTTGAAATTGATACATCAACAGGCAAATGTTATGTGCAGGACTATATTGCGGTTGAGGATGTGGGAACCGCTTTATATCCTATATTGATAGAGGGCCAAATTCTTGGCGGTATAGTGCAAGGCATTAGTCAGGCTCTAGGTGAGTCTCTTGTTTATGACGAAACAGGGCAGCTTTCAACAGGGTCTTTTATGGATTACCAGATGCCAATTGCTTCTGACTTTCCAAAGTTTAGAATTAAAACACATCCTGTCAAAACCAGAATAAATCCTCTTGGTGCTAAAGGAGTTGGCGAGTCTGGAACTGTTGGTGCATTGGCTGCCGCACTAAGCGCTATCCAACATGCGTTGGTATCTGTCGGCGCAGGCGCTATTGAGATGCCAGCCACGCCACACAGAATTTGGCAAAAATTAAAACATAGTGCATAATCTGACTTATTGCTGAATGATATAGAATTATCTGAAACTACTTGCCAATAAAGACTGGTCTAGAACTTGAGCTACATGGAGTGCTTTTCGTGAGGCGCCGTGTTCTATTTGGCATCTGCAAGAGATTCCATCTGCAATGATAATATCACTGTCCTTGCTGTCTCTTACCTTTGGCAGAAGATTCTCTTCTGCCATTCGCATCGACACATCATAAGTTGACGCATCATATCCAAATGCACCTGCCATTCCGCAACAACTACTCTCAATCTTTTCAACTTCAAGACCCTCTATCATTGATAGAACCTGTTCTATTGGTTTCACAGCGTCAAATGCTTTTTGATGACAATGGCCATGTAAATAAGCCTTCGCATTTTTTACAAGTGGCATAGATGGCTTATCTTTGGCCAATAATTCCTCGAAGGTCACCGCCATGCTGGCTATCTTTTGTGCCTGCTTGATTGGCAATAAAGATGGCACTTCATCTCTTAGCGCAAGCAAGCAAGAGGGCTCCAATCCAACGATTGGAATTTCAAGTTCTGCAAAAGGTGCTAGTGTAGCAACTAGAGTTTGCGCTTTTTGTTTGGCTTGTTTTATCAGACCGCCCGAGAGATAAGTGCGACCACAGCATAATGGCTTATTATTTGGAGAGTTTGGAATAAACACATCATAGCCTGCCACTTCGAGTACTCTGGCTGCTGAGCGAACGATTTCAGGTTCAAAATAACGGTTAAACGTATCAACAAATAAAATAACAGGCATTCTGTCACCTGACTTATGTGTTTCTGGCAAACTTCGCATAATCTCGCTGTCTCTGAAATAATCTTGGCGCCAGAAGGGCAAATTTCTCTTGGATGTAAAACCACTCACTTTCTCAACGATATAAGCGAGTATTGACCATTTATTTCTAAGATTCATAATAAAGGAAAGTCTGGAGGCAATAGGCGCATAATCTGGCAAATAAGCAATCAGCTTATCTTTAAAAGGTACACCCTTAGCTGCCGCACGCAGCGAGGTCACTTCTAATTTCATTTTAGCCATATCAACAGACGCTGGGCATTCTCGCTTGCAGGCCTTGCAAGATACACAATATTTTAGGGTCTCCTGCATATCGTCACTGATGAGCGCATCAGGGCCAAGCTGGCCCGATAATGCAAGACGCAGGCTGTTCGCTCTGCCTCTAGTTGAATCCTTTTCTTCTTTAGTAACGCGATAAGATGGGCACATGACCCCACCCTCTAGCTTTCGGCAAGCACCATTATTGTTACACATTTCAATTGCGCCTTGTAGCCCGCCAGATTTACCGGGCCATGCTGACCAATCAAAGTTCATCGGCAAATTATTTGCCTCATATCCTGGCGAAAATCTGAACAATGATCTGTCGTCCATTTTCGGCGCATTTATAATCTTTCCGGGGTTGAAAATACCAGAAGGGTCGAAAAGTTGTTTTACCTCAGCAAACAAGCCCACCATTTCAGAACCAAACATAGTCTCATTGAATTCAGAGCGCAGAATACCGTCACCATGCTCCCCTGAATGAGAGCCACCATATTGTTTAACAAGCTCAAATGCTTCTTCCGCAATCGCACGCATAGCCTCAACATCATCTGTTTTTTTCATACTAAGAACAGGGCGGACATGTAAACATCCTACTGATGCATGCGCGTACCATGTGCCAACCGTATCATATTTTTGAAATATTTTCGTTAATTTGTCGGTATATTCTGCGAGATACTCAAGCTCAACAGCGCAATCCTCCACAAAAGAGACTGGCTTTGCTTCCTGCTTCATTGACATCATGATATTTAGACCAGACTTTCGCATTTCGGATACGCGTGCTTGCTGCTGCACATCCTTGGCGCGCACGACACCGCCTTTCCATTCATCTGGTTTATCCCAGCCATAGCCAAGCTTGGACATCATGTTCTCTAGTTTTTCAAGACGGTTAAAATTTTCTTTCCTGTCATCTTCTGCAAATTCAACTATGAGCAGAGCTCTAGGCTCGCCAATAACTACTTCATTAATAATAGGCTGGAATATCGAAATTGAGCGTGCCAGAGACAACATAGTATCGTCTACCAATTCCACCGCTACAGGATCTAATGTGATCAGATGCTGAGTTGCGTCCATCGCCTTATAGAAACTTGGAAAATGACAAATACCCATGAGTTTTTGTGCTGGAAGAGGAGATAATTTTAGTTTGATAGAAGTAAAATATGCGAGGGTGCCCTCAGAGCCAAGCAATAAATGGGCAAAGTTTATCCCATCCCCCTGCTTTCCACCTGGTCGTGCCGACATCGCGTCTGGAACTAGTGCATCTAAATTATAGCCGCCTACTCTGCGAAGAACTTTAGGGAAACGATCTTCTATCAAATTGCTGTTATTTCGGCCAAGTTCTAGAAGATACTCTTTCATATCGTCTGGCATAATACTCTGATCTTCAGGGCCAAAGGTTACCTTTGTGCCATCTGGCAGAATTGCGTCAATTGACAAAACATTATCTCGCATAATGCCATAACGAATGGAACGGCCTCCACAGCTATTATTTGCTGTCATTCCGCCAATGGTCGCTCTACTGGAAGTGGAAATATCAACTGGGAACCATAATCCGTAACCCTTGAGCCGCGTATTAAGTTCGTCCAAAACGATTCCAGGTTCTACAACACAGCTATTCTCCTCCAGATCGACTGAAATAAGGTTGTTAAGATACTTGGTATTATCTACAACAATCGCGTGATTAACGGTCTGTCCACATTGAGATGTACCCCCACCACGTGGGAGAATTGCTGTTGCCGTTTTGTGACAAAACGAGATAATATTTTCAATATCGTCTAGAGTTTTTGGTAATACGACGGCATGAGGCATCATTTGATAAATGGAGGCATCAGTTGCATATCTGCCTCTATCAAATTCGTTGTCAAGGAATTCGCCTTTAATTATACCGCTTAAATCATCAAGCTTAATTGGAATATTACCATCTGCCATACAAAAAACCCGTGTTTGAGATATACAAATCAAAATTCAAGAACTAAAATACTCTTCATATTGATTTTTTCAATCCCGATTTATTTCATCGTATAAGATATTTAAAAAATTTAGGAGTTTTTCGTGCCAGTTAACCAATTTCAATCAGGTCGTCACTTTCTTCAAATACCAGGTCCAACCAATGTACCTGACAGAGTACTAAGGGCAATGGACAAACCTACAATTGACCATAGAGGTCCCGAATTTGGGGCACTAGCACGCAGGTGTCTTGATGGCATAAAAACAATTTTTAAAACTAAGTCAGATGTAATTATATTCCCTGCCTCTGGAACGGGTGCATGGGAGGCGGCCCTTGTAAACACACTGCAGAGTGGCGACCATGTCTTGATGGTAGAAACAGGCCATTTTGCAAGCCTATGGCAAAAGATGGCCAATAAACTTGGCATTGTAACAGAGTTTCTAGAAACTGACTGGCGCAGTGGTGCGAGCCCCGAGACACTTGCAACACGCCTTTCTGAAGATACCTCTCATCAGATAAAGGCAGTATGCGTGGTACATAACGAGACCTCAACTGGTTGCACATCTCCCATCGCTAAAATCCGCGCCGTTATGGATAATATTAATCATCCGGCATTACTTATGGTAGATACAATCTCCTCACTTGCTTCGATCGATTACAGGCATGATGAGTGGGGCGTTGATGTAACGGTTGCTGGCTCTCAAAAGGGTCTGTTATTACCTCCCGGACTTTCCTTTAATGCGATATCTCAAAAAGCCCTTGAAGTTGCTAGGAATGGGGGTATGCCACGCTCATATTGGGACTGGTATGACCAAATTCAGGCTAACAAGAATGGTGCATTTCCTTACACCCCTGCGACAAACCTGTTATATGGCTTAGAAGTAGCTATTGAGATGTTGCACGAAGAAGGCTTAGATGCCGTTTTTGCTCGTCATGACCGCCACGCACAAACAACGCGAAATGCAGTACAGGCATGGGGTCTCGAGGTTCTTTGTCAAAACCCGGAAAACTATTCTAGCTCACTAACAGCAGTCGTTCTGCCAGATGGGCATGACGCTGACGCGTTTAGAGAAATTGTGCTGAAAAATTTCAATATGTCGCTCGGAAATGGGTTGGCTAAACTTGCTGGAAAGGTATTCCGAATAGGTCATCTTGGCGATTTCAACGATTTAATGTTACTTGGCACCTTAAGTGGTGTAGAGATGGGATTAACTCTTGCGGGTGTTCCACATCAAAGAGGTGGTGTCGAAACAGCAATGCAGACTTTATCAAAATCTTAGATATAATTTCATATTTCAAAATTGGGAGCACAAAATAATGACTGACGGTTTATACTTAAATTATATAGCTGGAGACTGGGTAGAGGGTATTTCAGAAATTGCCAATATAAATCCTTCTGACCTTAGTGAAGTGGTAGCCCATCACGCTCTTGCAGATGCCAAACAAGCAAATCAAGCAGTAGATGCCGCACAAGCAGCCCTCTCTGGATGGAAGAACAGTAACCCGCAAACCCGCTTTGATATTCTGGATAAAATCGGACGAATCATTATTTCAAGGCAAGAACAACTCGGTGAAATTCTAGCCCGTGAAGAAGGAAAAACACTTGCGGAAGCAAAAGGAGAGGCATTTCGCGCTGGTCAGTTTTTCCAGTTTTATGCAGCAGAATCATTACGTCGAACTGGCGAACAAAATCTATCAACACGTCCAAATATTGATATCGAAATCATACGTGAGCCTATTGGCGTTACGGTTCTTATCACGCCATGGAACTTTCCTATTGCTATTCCTGCTTGGAAAATTGCGCCTGCGCTAGCACATGGAAATACAGTCGTGCTCAAGCCCTCAGAAATCACACCAACAAGTGCGTATTATCTAACTAAAATTATGGAAGAAGCAGGCTTGCCAGCTGGTGTCTTTAATTTGCTAGTAGCAAAAGGTGAGGATGTTGGGGAAGCCCTGGTCTCTCACCCAGCTGTTGCTGGCATTTCATTCACTGGCTCAGTTCCAACGGGGCGAAAAATAGCCCAAGGCGCTATTAAGCATATGAAGAAAATCCAGATGGAAATGGGTGGAAAAAACCCAATGGTAATTATGGAAGATGCCGATTTGGATATTGCCATTCCAGTTACAGTTAACGGCGCTTTTTACCAAACTGGCCAGAGATGCACAGCCTCGTCAAGGGTAATTGTCCATGAAAAAATATATGATGCGTTTGTTGAGCGTTTTGTAGCTGAGATGGAGAGCTTGTCAGTTGGACCTGCCCTTGATCCTACAACACAAATTGGCCCTGTTGTCTCAGAGACTCAATTAAAGTCAAACCTTTCTTATGTTGAGATCGCACGAACTGAAGGATGCGAAGTAGTAAGTGGTCAACATCTAGCAGAGCTTAATACCGGATATTTCCAGAGACCGGGCGTTTTCTTGAATGCGACAAACCAGATGCGGACGTCACGCGAGGAAATTTTTGGACCAGTAGCATCTATCATTAAAGTAAGCGATTTTGAAGAAGCTGTTGCTACTGCAAATGATACTGTCTTTGGGCTATCCTCCGCTATCTGCACAAGCTCTCTTTATTACGCAAGGGAATTTAAGCGCCTGTCGGAAGCTGGAATGGCGATGGTTAATTTACCAACTGCTGGTGTTGATTATCATGTGCCCTTTGGCGGTCGCAAAAATTCATCTTATGGCTCGCGAGAGCAAGGTCGCGCCGCTATTGATTTTTATACCACAACGAAAACAACCTACAGCTTTGCTGGATAGAATTTCAGCAGAACTGATAGCAAAAGGGATGGCTTTATTTTTGCATCCCTTTTTTATTCTCTCTATATGGAACAAAAAGCAACATTAGTCCTATACGTTATTTTAGATTTGCAATAATGTTTCTTGTTGCATCACATAAAGGGGCTTGTAATGTTTTTAATATGGACAACCGATCAAATATATCTGGGTCTTCGTAGAGAGTATTTCGCAAGGTGCTGCCAAAAACCTGTCGCAATTCAGTGCCAATATTAAATTTTGATACCAAGCCTTTCCGCGCAAGTCTGCGTCTTACTTCATGAGGTATTCCGGAGCCTCCATGAAGCACAATCGGACATTCAATTTTTTGAGCTATTTTTTGCACTAACACCTCATCAATAATAGCGGAAGTTTCTGTTTGCAAATGCGTATTACCAGCAGAGATAGCAAGTGCATCAATTCCAGTCTCACGCGCTAATCTAGCAGCTTCATCTGGCTCGGTGCCTTGTGAGCTCAACCCATCCGTATACCCAACAATGCCAATCTCACCTTCGACGCTTACGCCTGCCTTATGGGCAATAGATACCACATGTCCTGTTATTTCTATATTCTGGGATAAAGGCTTTTTAGAGCCATCAATCATTACCGATGAAAAGCCAGATTGAATAGCTTCTTCTATTTCTTGTATTTCATATCCATGGTCTAGATGGCAGACAATTGGAACCGATGCTCTCTCTGCCGCATAGCGGAACATGGCACCAAGCACCGGAACCGGTGTATAGGCTCTGCATCCTGGTCCTGCTTGCAGTATCACTGGCATATTTTCTGCCTCTGCAGCAGCTATAAAAGCGGTGATATCTTCCCATCCAAGCACTACTAGCCCAGCAATCGCTTGGCTATTTTGCCGAGCCTGATTTAAAACAGTTGAAAGTGAAGCAATTGTCATTTGAATTTTGCAATCATATCTTTAATGCCAGGGATAGTCTCAATTTGCCATGCATGCTCTGGTTGGAAATATTGCAAAAGCGGGCGCTGGGATAGCCCTCCCAAAATAGTGAAATAATACATTTCATAACCAGGTGCAACAACGCACGGATGATAGCCAGAAGGAATAGCAAAACTAGAGCTATTTATAATATGAAATGCGTCTCCCGTGCTGCCATCTTCTAGTTGTAATAGCTGCATCCCAAAGCCGTTCTCTGGTTTAAACCTGAAATTATAGACCTCATCATGTCTTGTCTCATCTGGCAGTCTATTAGTATCATGCTTGTGAGGGGGAAAGCCTGACCAGCCTCCCTGCCCTACTGTATATAACTCAGACACAAGCAACCTGCCTACTTTGCCAGCTTGTTTCTGACCTAATATATGTTTTATTTTACGATGAGTTTTTGTCTCATCTGAGCCATATTGCACAAGGTCAATATCTGCAGAACGAATTACGATAGGCTCTAATGTCTGATCAAATTTAGCGCCGGCAATGAAAACCTCACAGCTATCAGAAATACAAATTATTTCAGCCGTTTGACCTGTTGGCACATATACACCCTCTGGCTCTTCATCCCAGACATTCTGACTGCGCCTACCCAGCGCCTCGATCACCCTGTTTTCTAGTACCAGATCAATTGTACCGGTTGCCGGAACTACACAGCTTTCATATCCTTCAATCGAATAGGAAAAGCGTTCAGATTTTTTTAATTTCACGATATTAAAGTAAGTCAGTGGAACTTGACTATTGTTCCTATCAATTATCGGCAAGTTGTTATTATTGTGCGGCGGAATATGCATGGCTAACCCCCATTCAAATTTGATATTATCTCTATTAGCCAAATTTGGTTTTTGACTGAAATTTTCTCAGACTCTTTTTATCCGGCATTGCAGAGGCACAGCCTTGTCTACTGACAACCATGGCAGCCGCTGCTGCACCTGCCTTAATCGCCTTGACCCAGTTTTTTTCATGTGCAAGATGGCCCATGACATTTCCCAAAAACGCATCTCCCGCTCCAAATGGCTTAACCGGTGTTACCTTGTAGGTCGATACGTGCTCACTTGCGTGGTTGTTAAAGATATCGCATCCAGTGCTGCCTGTTTTATAAAGTGCAACACTATCATTAACAGCAAATTTTTTTGCATACAATTTTCCTTCTGATAAGGACCCACCGGAAAGCATAGCAAATTCCTCATCATTTCCAACAAGCAAATCAACATATGCACAAAAATCCGAAATTACCTGCCTTGCTTGATTTTGGGATAGCCATGCCATTTCACGATAATCAATATCTAAAACCACAGCACACTGATTTTCTCTCGCGTTTTGAGCAAGTTGTCTTAATTGTTTGTTTGCTCGCTCGCTTGACAGGGATGTTCCGGTGAAAATAATCGCTTTAGCCTTTGCCAAAGGTAGATTGGTTATATGAGACGAATTGAGGCACAGGTCTGACGCGTTATTTCGATAAATTACGACCTCTGGCTTATCCTTAAGCACTTCAGCTATTGCAAGTGAGGTTCTTTGAGGCCCTGTGGTTCTGCCGACATAGGTTAATCCAACCCCAAAATTTTTTAGGTTTGCTGCCACAAAATCTCCAATTGCATCTGCTGAAAAGCTTGAAAGCAGCTCCACTTTGTGACCAGAACGTGCCAGTGCTACCGCAACATTGCCGGCAGATCCCCCAACATCTGAGCTAAAAGTTTTCGCATCAGACGTCTTTGTACCTGGCGGATTTGGATATAAATCCATGCCAGCTCTTCCAACAACAATAAAGCTACCATCTCTTGATAGAGAATCCAGCCAAGCAGGAAGTCTATGGTTCATTTTGCTTTATATCCTTACATTAGGGTTGCAATTGATACCCTGCATTTCGTCTTGCTCTATCTAGCGCATTAAAACCGATTTTAGCATATTCAAGGGGATTAGCCTTTGCTGGGTCTTGTTCCGCTTCAATAATAACCCAGCCCTCGTACCCGACTTTATATAGTTGTTGCATAACCTCCTCATAATCTATCATACCATCTCCAGGCACAGTGAAAATACCCATTAAAACAGAATCAAGAAATGATTTCTCTTGTTTGTTTATTGAATCCATTACCTTACTTCGTATGTCTTTGGTATGAACATGATTTATCCGACTGCCGTGTTTAGATATAACGGAGGAAATATTTCCACCACCAAATAGCAAATGTCCTGTATCCAACAATAAACCCACCGCCTCTCCTGTATTGGACATTACACTATCTATCTCATGTTCGCTTTCAACTGCGGTTCCCATATGATGATGAAACGTAAGTGGAACTCCCTGTTCAGCACAATGCTCCGCCAGAAAGGTTAGTTTTCTGCCATATTGCACGACATCAAATTCAGATAGCTTTAATCTCGTTGATAATGGACGAAATTGCTGGTTCTGGATAGTTTCATAGGTCTCCCCATACACTATTACAGACGCACCAACCTCTTTAAAAAGGTCTAGCTGAGGGGTTATTTGCTCAATTTCTGATGCAATATCATTATGAATCAGCGTGCCCGAATACCATCCTGAGACTAAAGATAAATCATGCTCATTTAAGACCGCGCTTAAGGCATCTGGCTGTTTTGGAAATTTTCCTCCAGTCTCTGTTCCAGTGAAGCCTGCCATTCTAGTCTCACGCAGGCAGACCTCTAGAGAGGTATTTCCACCAAGCTGGGGTAAGTCATCATTACTCCACGAAATTGGAGACATGCCTAAACGTATTTCCATAACAGACAACCTTTTTAAAAAAAATCAAGAATAATAAGTGCTTAGCTTTGCTGGCCTTCTGCATTTCCCGTTTCTGCATCTTCAAGCAATTCAGGATAACGCAAATCCATCCCCAAAAGTTGACGCAATTCTGGTGTTGCACTTGCGGTAATTTCAGAGGCAACACTTCTGCCTAAATCTTCCATTGGTTTTACAAATTTGGGTAGATACTGTCCTAGTATAGATGTTCGCTCTTCATTAGAATTATTCGGCATAGAACAATGCCATGTCATACCTACAAACAGTAACATCGAGCCCGAAGGACAGGTAGTTTGAATAAACTCTTTATTAAATGCTTCCTGTGTTGGATAAGCGCCTCTCTTTTGAGAGTTAGGAACGACGGCTGTAGCACCATTTTCTGCTGTAAAATCATGCAACGCAATAAGGGACTGGCAATTCATATGATAGCTTGAATTTATTCCAATTGGGAATTCATCCAGTTTATACATATCCCAATAAGGGTAATCCAAGTGCGGCTCTTGCCCTGGCGCCCCGGGGAGCAATCTGTTAGCAGCGTAAGAGCCTAATATAAAGTTATTTCCTAAAATTTTAGAAAAAACCTCCATCACAGCATGATGCTGCACCATATCTACGAATACTTTCCCTTTATTCAATAGGTTCCAGACGCGTCGCTGAAGATGTATTTTGTCTGAGTGAGCCCCATGAAAATGTGTGGCGCCAATATTGTTATCTGAATGTTGGTTTATAATCTTGTTAGCTTGTGCTATTTCCTCCTGATCGAAAATGGACTCAAACAAAAAATATCCGGGACCGTCAATTAACTCATTAATAGCTAACTCAATTTCTTTGGCTGAAATATGACGTGCCATTATTTTCTCCAATTCATTCCTGCAAGCCTTCGGCAATTATTGAGGCTTCCATCTATACTTTATTGAAAGGCAAGTTCTTTTTCTAAATCACCGATCTCTGCTCCACCTGCCATTAGTCGCTTAATATCTTCACCTTCTAAATCTGACGCTTCTCCTTGGCCTATCACTTCTCCTAAGGATAAGAATGTGAACCTATCCGCAATTAAGCGCGCATGTATCTCGTTATGGGTAATAAGTATAATAGCTATATTACCAAGCTTTTGTACTTTTTTGATTGTTTTTAAGACTTCCATCTGCTGTTTTTGCCCTAAGGCTGATGTTGGCTCGTCTAATATCAGAATTTTTGCTCCAAAATAAATCGCTCTAGCAATTGCCAAAGTCTGTCTTTGGCCGCCAGACATTGTTCCAACAGGTTGATTTGGGTTTTTTATATCTATTCCTATTTTTGCCATTTCATTGATTGTTATCTGATTCATTTTCTTAAAGTCCATTAAACCAAAAAGGCGAGGGCCTTTTATAACTTCTCTTCCTAAGAAAAAATTTCGGGTAACTGTCGTCAACGGATTCAGCGCTAAATCTTGATAAACAGTGCCTATTCCAGCTTCACTTGAATCCTTTGGGGATGAAAAGTTAACTTTTTCTCCTTCAATTTTTATTTCACCCGCTGAAGGGTGATGTACACCAGACAAAACCTTGATTAATGTTGATTTACCCGCGCCATTATCTCCTAACAGAGCGTGTACTTCTCCAGGGTAAATCTTCAATGAAACACCGTTTAAAGCGGTAAACTGACCAAAACGCTTTACAAGATTATTTATCTCTATAAGAGGAATTTGTTCTTCCATCTGCATCGCTATCCACTGCCAATTATTCGTTTTCTAATATTCTCATTTGCTAGAGCCGCAGAAACAATTACTACGCCAAGAAAAACGCGATAAAAAGAGCCATCTATGCCAGGAATGTAGAAAAACGCCTCTTTTGAAATGCCAAATATGATAGTTCCTAATACAATACCGAGGACTGTCCCAAATCCGCCCGTTAAAATTACCCCTCCTATAACAGCGGCTGCAATGGCTTCAAGCTCCTTTAATGTACCTTTCGCTGTATCAGCGGTGTTGACTTCAAACACTTGAGTTGCGGCAACCAAGGTAGCGCAAAAGGCCGAAAAGATAAATAATGATATCTTTACTTTATTTGTTGGCACACCATTAGCTTTCGCTGCACTTAAATTACCACCTGTTGAATAAATCCAGTTGCCAGCTTGTGTTTTACTTAAAACAAAATAGCAAATCAAAGCTAATAAAGCCCAAACTAAAACACATGAGTAGATACCAGGTGCAAATTGATTGCCAAACATATTCACGTTCCAATCGGCCGTGAAGTAAAGCCATTCAAAAAGTGGCTCTAAAATGTCACCCCCAAAAAAATCAGCTACTGGTCTAGCAGACGGTAGTGTATCTATATATTCTCTGGCCAAATCTAAATCTGTCACCTCTTTTGGGTTAATAATCGCCGTTCCAGCCCCAGACTCAATTCTCTCTTGTATTTTTTCGGCCATCTCATTTCTACCCTGAGACATCAAGCTCTCATAAGTTTTCTGAAGTGTGGCCGTCATTTTTTCTTGTTCAATGATTGTTTTTGTCGCAGCGACTTTTTCATTTATGTAAAGCAACTTTGATTTTAATTTTTCAATCAACTCTACAGGGGCTTGTTGTAATATTTTGAGCAACTCATCATTCGGCAATGACTTCGCATCAACGCGCTCAATTTCTCCATGGCCAGGTATATTAATAATATTTTTAAAATCTGGTAGGTCTGTAACAGTAGTCGAACCAGCTGATTGATCTGCTGGCCTGTTAAATGCTCTATAAATTGTTTCTGTAAGGCCTCTTAAAAAAAAGAGTCCTCCTAAAGTCACAATGAAAGACGAGATCCCACTTTTTACGATTAACCAACCTTGAAACCAACCAAAGGCAAGCGTGAAGCAAAGCGTAATTAAAAATGCACCAAGAGGAGAAACATTTTCTATCTTTATCAGCGTTATGGTCTCAACATGAATACCACCTTCAAAAGATATATAGGGAATAACGATTGCAAAACCCCATCGTAATATAATAGCCATTACGCCGGCAGCAAAGCCCATCATAGAGCCGATGGAAAGATCAAATTCTCCTGAAATAATAAGTAATCCAGCTCCAATAGCTATGATACCTAGTTGAGCTACAACT
>MDTB01008725.1_pt1 | contig 14816 bp, 10 predicted proteins | sample 811161 | NCBI WGS metagenome assembly MDTB01 (sample SAMN05326650, study PRJNA326480) | marine metagenome | isolation source: seawater | place: Mediterranean Sea | collected 2009
CCAAGGGTTGGGCTGTTCGCCCATTAAAGCGGCACGCGAGCTGGGTTTAGAACGTCGTGAGACAGTTCGGTCCCTATCCTCCATGGGCGTAGGAAATTTGAAGGGCTCTGTTCTTAGTACGAGAGGACCGGAATGGACGAACCTCTAGTGTACCTGTTGTCACATCAGTGGCACCGCAGGGTAGCTACGTTCGGTCGGGATAAGCGCTGAAAGCATATAAGCGCGAAACCCACCCTAAGATGAGATTTCCCTTACCTTCGGGTACTAAAGGCTTCCAGTAGATGACTGGGTTGATAGGCCACAGGTGTAAGTATAGTAATATATTTAGCCGAGTGGTACTAATAAGCCGTGAGGCTTAATCAATTTTTCCTTATTCCTATATTGGCAGACGCTAATCATACAGCAAAACTCACGAAATATTATCCGGTGACTATGGCATAGAGGTCACACCCGATCCCTTTCCGAACTCGGAAGTTAAGCTCTATAGCGCCAATGGTACTGCACGGGAGACCAGTGTGGGAGAGTAGGACGTTGCCGGTAACTTTTAAAAAGCCTCATGAATATCATGAGGCTTTTTACTTTCCAATCTATATCTAATTATATTTGTGACCAATTACCTTGTTTTACGCAAAAAAAAATAATAATTTTAATATAAATATTCCATATACATTATAAAGGTTATTCTATTGATTTCTTCTAAATTTAAATTATTTATAATTAGTTCTTTTATCGGACTTGTTCATGCAGAATGTTCTAATCAGATAGGGCAATCATTCGGCGGCGCAGATAAGGATTTTTGTATTCAAGAAGAATATTTCAATGAAAATCGTATTGTATCATTTTATGTCTCGAGCTTTGATTTTAATACTGGTGAAACTGATATTGATTTTTTCAGATATAGAATCGTTCAAGACTACGATCAGATAAATCCAATTACAACCAGAAATTTAATTTTAGATTATAAGATATCGATTTATTCACCTCAGTTAGGTTTTTATTCTAAACAAAATATTTTTGAAGGAAAACTAAAAGTACTAAGTGTCGATAGAGATGTTGTAATTCATAATTCGGATTTTTCGATTTATACAGATATGATTAATGGTTTTAGAGTAATTCCTCAAATAAATTCTTTCCCATCTCAAACCGTAATGGACAATATGTTGTCAACGATTATGCAGACTGGTAAATTACCTGATGGCACATACTCATTTACCGTTGAACTATCAAAAGAAATTAATGGTCAATTAGAACCTATGGATAAAATTGAACGCTCTATTGAAGTTTATTCTCCTGTTTTTTTAGAACTTTTAACACCTGGAGGTAGCCTTTCGGATACTACTGATACGAAAATATTTTCAACTTATCCTGTTTTTCAATGGGTAACTGATTATTGTCCTGATTGTAATTATGGAATAAGAGTATGCGAGTTTTCTCCAGAAAAACATAGTTCAATTTCTGAGGCGCTTGACGATGTTTCAAATATACCATTAACTCAAAGTATTGATTTTTTTGAAATTGGAAATATTAATTCATTTCAATATCCAACGTCTGGTGTTATTGATTTGAATCCAGGAAGTTATTATGCTTGGCAAATTGAAAGAAAATTTGAAACAACAGTTGGACCAGAATCTTCCCTTAGTAATATTAATGTTTTTAAAATTGAGTCTCCTGGTATCGGTTCAGGTGGAGGTTTAGAGGTAATTCAAACTTTATTAGGTGATGGTAAGTATAATGAATTATTTGGCCCTGATGGAGAATTGAGAGGATTTAATCTCTACGGTGGAAGTATCTGGATAAATGGAGAGGAATTTCCTGCAAACCAATTAAATCAATTAGCCTCAAAAGTTCAACAAGGCATACTTAAAATAAAAGAGGTTGAAGTAGAATAATGAAAAAACTACTAATATTATTAATAACATTTTGCTTTAGTGCGGATAATATTGCTTTAGTTACAAAGTCTAAAGGAGATGTGAAATATAAACAAAATCAGTCAAATTCAGATTCAAACTTGAAAATGGGAACTCCATTATTTAGTAATGATTTAATTAAAACAGGTGGCGATGGCTTTGCTATTTTTGTTTATCTTGATGATAAAAGTATGATAAAAGTTCAGAAAAATTCAGAAATGTATGTTCGTGGAAATGTCGACAAAGGTGAAATTCAAAAAGAAATATCTATGAATAATGGTTTGTTTAAAGCCAATGTACAATCTCAAAAAGGCGGAGCGTTTACTATAGTTACACCTACTTCTGTTGCATCTGTAAAAGGTACGGAGTTTTGGGTCGTATCCAAGGGAGAAGAAGGAGGAGATCAGTTTTTTGGTTTAAGTGGCCTTGTAGAGATTAGAAATAAAAAATCAAATCAAGTAACGAGAGTAACTAAAAGTAAAACTGCAATATCAAGCCCAGATGGAGGGCTTGAATTACGCAATACAAGAGCTGGAGAGTTACCGGTTGATGACACTGAGATAGAAAGTGAATCGGGAGCAAAAGGCTCTGGTGACACTCAAGAAATTCGAATTAAATTCGAAGATGATTCAGGTAATCAAAAAGACTTAATAATTAAAGCTGTTGAATAGTAAATAATTAATAAAAATCCCTAAATTAACCCCATGAGAATCTGGGTATTTTTTATTTTCCTATTTGCTGTTCAGTTTGGACAAATCATTTATCATCAGCCTGTTCATATTGCTCCAGCTAGTAGCGATCTTCCTATCGAAGCTATTATCGATGATTATGGTTATGATATAGATAACGCATATATATTTTTTCGTACTTTTAATCAATTTGATTATATTCAAGTTGAAATGTTACACATATATGGTGAACTTTGGAAAGGTATAATACCATATAACTTCCTCAAATCAGATTTATTAGAATATTATCTTGTTGCAGAAGTTTCAAATGGAGGAATAATTAGTTATCCATTACAATCACCTTCTGATAATCCTTTGAGAACTCGAGTTGATTATAATTTTAATCGTAAACCCAATAAAGTATTAGTAAGTAGTTCAGATAAAAAGGTATCTTCAACTGAAATAATTTCTGGAGATGACTCTGGTGCGCTAATTCTTTCTCCTGAACCTAATGAATTCATTCAACAAGATGACGTAATGATTGCAGTCTCATTGATGGCTGTTGAAGACTTAGATTATAATTCAATTAACGTAGAAATAAATGGAAGAGATTTATCAAATAATTTATCAATTCAGGGTGATATTGTTACAGTTATTCCTGATAATCTTTCTGCTGGTACTTATTTAGTGAAATTATATCTTAATAGTAATTCTGGAATAGCTTATGAACCTGTAGTTTGGAAATTTGTAATTGTACTAGGAGAAATACCAAAAGAAAGAAGTGTATTTAAATATTCTGGAAGATTAGCTGCGGATAGAACCCAAGCAAATATTGATCAGCAAAATTTTGATATAAATAATTATAATTTTGAATGGAAAGGTGTATGGGATTACGCAAATTTAAAAATAAAATCTAAACTAACATCCTTAGATAATCCTATGCAACAGCCAAGAAACAGATACACAGCAACTTTTACTTCTCCATATTTAAATTTAAAATTAGGTGATATTAATCCAAAAATTAATGAATACGCGTTTAATGGATATAGGGTTAGAGGATTAAATTTCGATTTAAGTACGCGTTTTTTTGATTTCAATTATGTAAAAGGACAAGTTCTGCAATCTTTGCAAGGAGACCCATCATATGATGCCATGTATGTAGATTTAGATAAATCTTCAATTCGAACTATTTCAGGTACAGAAATTATAAATGACACAATAAATATACCAGATACTTCATTATTTTCTATAACTGAATTTATAGATGCTGTGCATTCAAATCCAGTAAATAATGAATTTGATCAAACAGATTCAATTCATTTTATTTTTAACCGTAGCGATTATGAGTTTCAGCAAGATATTGAGGCTTTAAATTTAAGTTTTGGTATAGAGAATAGTTTAGAATGGAATATTAATTTAATCAAAGTTAAAGATAATCCTTCTTCTGTAAATAATTATCTTGGCGATGCTAATATTTGGTTAAATAAATCAAGAAGCATTCAAACAATAAAGACAGGATTTGAAGAAAACCCTGATTCTACTTACATGGAATATGATGAATATAAATTTATGGAAATGTTCTTTAGTCCCGATACATCATTTAATTATAATGTTACAGAAATAGTTAATTATTCGTCAATTTCTGGAATTATTGATACTATAGATAATTATGAATATTTTGATGAGTCTTATGATACACTTCAATTTTATGAGTTTTCATTTGCAGACTTTTTTCAGTATGATAGAAATATATTAAGAGATGATATAAACTTCTCTTATGAATTACTAAATAAAGATTGGAGCGGAAATTCACCACAAGATAATTTAGTTATAGGAAGTGATTTTAAATTTTCATTTGATAGACAAAAAATTAATATAAATTCTGGTTTTGCATTAAGTATGTATAATCAAAATATTTGGGATCCAATAATCTCTAAATCAGATTTGGATACCTTATTTGATGAGACTGTTGATGGCTATATAGGTCGAATTTATGATAATAATAACATTATTTCATCAGGAATGAGTTTAGATGAAATTGATTTAGATCCTGAAAAATACTCAAAATATTTCCATATAAATTTCAATCAAATTCCAATTTCACCAATTGATTTATCAAGAGGCCAAATTGGAATGAATGAATTAATGACAATGCCATCTTTGTTATATTTTTTAAATATAAGATTATTCTATGGTGGACATTCAATTAATTATGCATTTAGACAGGTTGGACCTGAGTTTATTTCGCTTGTTAACCCATTTATTCAAAAAAATATTAGAGAAACCCAAATTTCAGATCGTGTTGGATTATTCCAAAATAGACTATACTTAAATTATAAATGGAAACACTCTATAGATGGTATAGATCCTACAATAGAAAATATAATGGAATCTAATAATCATGATATAAATATTAACTTATATCCTGGAATTGGACTGCCTACATTCAGCTTTGGTATTGGTATTCAAAAGCGTACTAATGATATTACAGAAGTTGATCCTGAAATTATGTTTTTATTAGCCCAATCACCAGATACAGTAATTAATTGGGATGGAGAACATACTGATACACGAAAGTTAAATGTATTAGTGACAAGTCAAATAAGTTTTTTGGGTAATCATAATCTAACATTTAATATCTTTGAATCGAATAAAATTGATTACCTGGCTAAAACGCATATAAAATTAAATTCTGATTATATATCGCAATCATCAGCAAATAAAACTTACAGTTTGAATATTAAATCAAAATTATTCCCTAAATGGGAAACAACCACATTTATAAATGCTAATAAATATTCTCTTGGAGAAGGTGTTTCTTTTCAGGAACAGGATGTATTTTTATTCGATTTTAGCACAACTTATAAACTTAATAAAAAAATAAAATTCTTAAAAAATGGTATAAATTATACAAGTGGTTCTGGTTTGAGTAAATTTTCACAGTTTGCCTATAAAATGGGTTTTGAATATGAATTCATTGATCAATTAATATTTCGATTAAATTATGAACTGCGATATAAAACTATCGGTTCTAGCTCAACTAAAAATTCAATGGTTATTTTAAATTTAGGGTATAAGTTTTAATGAAAGAGTTTTACACTAAACATGAAGCCTTTATTATTGGAATTGGGCTTACAATTGCTTCTGCATTACTTACTGTTTTTCTGCATGCAGCCGGACTTTTTGATAGTTTTGAATTCTCTACTTATGATATGAGAATGAAAATGCGTGGTCCAAAATCTGGTTGGATGGCTGCTAATCCTATTCCTTATGATGCTGAAAAATTTGAGGATTTAAATAATAATGGAATTTGGGATACTGGTGAACCATTTGAAGATATTGGAAATGGTATATACGATTTTGGTGAAAAGTTTACTGATACCTTAAATGGAAAGTGGGATGAAGGTGAAGATTATATTGATAGATTAAGTGGAGTGTATGAAATTGGTGAAGATTATACCGATAAAAATAATAATGGTCAGTTTGATTCAGCAGAAGAATTAGTAGACTTAAATGGAAATGGAATTCGTGATTCTGGTGATCCATTTGAAGATTTAAATAGTGACGGTGTTTGGTCAATATTTGAACCATTTATTGATTCAGATGGAAATGGTTATTGGAATTATACAGAACCATTTACAGATTCAGATGGAAACGGTTTATGGACTTTTGAACCGTTTGAAGATTTAAATCAGAATGGTGTATATGATCAAGATGAAAATTTTGAAGATTTAAATGGAAATGGATTATGGACAGCAGAACCATTTGAAGATTTAAATCAGAATGGTGCTTGTGATGAACTCTTCTTAGATTACGATCAAAATGGTATTTTGACTACGGAACCTTATACTGATGTAGATGAAAATGGATTTTATACATTTCCAGAACAATTTTTGGATGAAAATGGAGATGGAGTATGGAATAAATCAGAAGAATTTATAGATGCATTTAATCAAAAATATGATGAAGGTGAAAAATTTGAGGATAGACTGAATAAACAATATGATCAAGGTGAGCCATTCATCGATAAAGGGAATAATAGATATGATAATGGTATAAATGTTGTTTTAGTTGATTTAGATGATGAATCTTGGAGATTAATACCAGAATCATGGCCTTATTCAAGAGAGAAAATTTGGTCGAGAGTAATTCGGAACTTATCAAAGGCAGGTGCAAAGGTAATTGCATTTGATATTGAGTTTGATAAACCTGATCATAAATCCGAAGAAGCAGTAGGTATTTTAAGAAATTATAAAGATGTGACTGGTTTTGATGTTGATGCTGCTTTAGCTGAAAATTCAAAAGTATTAAAGCATGGAGATGATGCTCTTGCTGATGCTGTTATGTTTGCAAAATCAAAAGGGACTGATGTCGTTTTTGCATCAAAATGGGTATCTGAAGCGACAAGGTTTCCACCAGAATATATAAACCATCCTTCAGAAAAAATATTAGCTGCAGATCCCAAAGAAGGATTAATTAATTCAATAGACTCAAAGGTAGATGCTGTAGCGAGAGAATATTTACTATTTATGACATTAAATAATATGGAAAAAGATTCAACTATGTACCTCTCTTTTGCGGTAAGTTCGGTAAGAAGCTTTTTTGATATATCTGATAATATTTTACCCCATTTTGATGCTAAAAATCAATCTTTTGAATATGGCCCAATAAAAGTTAAAACAATTGGACAGACAAACACTTTCTATATAGACTATTATGGACCTGCTTCAGCAGCAAGTCCATATGGGAAAGCATATAATACATTTTTTAGATATCCATTATCAAATATTTTAGATGATGAAGAGTTTGATATGGGTGATGAGGATTCAGATTGGATTTCTAATTTTGATTCTACAAGTTCTTTAAATCAAATGATGTTAATGATTGATCCTAGTTGGGAAGTAATGCAAAGTCCATTTAAAGATAAAATTGTAGTGATTGGTGTTTCAGCTGAGATTTTTCATGATGTGAAAACTACTCCATTTTTTAGTTATAAAGGTAAGCAACATTTGACCCCAGGATTTGAAATGCATGCGAATGCAATTCAACAGTTACTAGATAATACTTATGTTAAAGTAAAAACAGGCTCATTAATGTTAAACGATATTTCTAGATGGAACCATATATTTATTATTCTAGGATTAAGTTTTTTAACATTCCTAGTTATTTTTAAACTGGATCCTAAATTAGGTGCATTAGTCATCATATTAGAAATTATTGCTTGGTTGAGTTATTCAATTGGTGGTTTTTCAGGAGATTATTTATGGCTATTTAGATTCATACCTGGGATGGAGATTTCGCCCATACCAATTGAAAACCCTGTACTCATACCAGTTATTTTTCCAATGGCTACAATATTTTTAACTTATGGTATAAATGTTGCCTATAAATTAATTTCAGAAGGTAAAGATAAAGCCTTTTTAAAATCTGCTTTTGGTAACTATATATCTCCCGAATTAATTGATCAAATGTTTGACTCAAAACAAGAACCTGTATTAGGTGGTCAAGAAGGTTACAATACAGCATTCTTTTCAGATATTGCAAGTTTTTCAACATTTTCAGAAAAATTATCAGCTTCTGATCTTGTTGAATTATTAAATGAATATTTAAATGAGATGACTAATATATTATTAAATAATAATGGTACTTTAGATAAATATATAGGTGATGCTATTATTGCTTTTTATGGATCTCCTGTTGACTTAAAAGACCATGAATATCTTGCTTGCATGACTTGTATTCAGATGAATGATAAACTTGAAGAATTGCGTCAAAAGTGGAAAGGTGAAGGGAATCGTTGGCCTGAAATTGTTCATAATATGAGGCATCGTATTGGTGTGAATTGTGGAGAACTCGTTACTGGTAATATGGGCTCTGAGATGAGAATGAATTATACTATGATGGGCGATACTGTTAACCTTACAGCTAGACTAGAATCAGGTGCAAAACAATATGGTATTGAAACTCAAGTTGGTAGTAAAATTTATGAAGCTACAAAAGATAGAATTACTTATAGAATTTTAGATAATGTTATAGTCAAAGGTAGAAGTGAGCCAGAAAAAACTTATGAATTGATATCAGAAGTAGGAAAGGAATCAAAAATCTATCAAGAATTATTACCTATTTGGGATGAAGCATTAGAAAATTATAATAGTATGAATTGGGATAATGCAATTGAACTGTTTCAAAAGTGTGATAGTTTAGAAGAAGACTATATTGGGCGACCTACAACACCAAGTAAAGTATATATCGAAAGATGCAAAAGTTATAAAATAGCACCACCAGTTAAAAATGGTGAAAAATGGGATGGTGTATTTAAATTAACTAAAAAGTAAAATCAATAATTATTTTTATTTGGTAAATATTATCCAATTAAGTAAGGATTATTAAAGTATTGTCTATTTCTCAAAAACGTATCTTATGGGCTGATGATGAAGTTGAATTTTTGCAGCCTCATAAGTTATTTCTAGAAAAAAAAGGTTTTATTGTTGAAACAGTAAATTCTGGTGAAGATGCAATTGAATCTATTAAAAATAATTATTATGATTTATTACTAATAGATGAAATAATGACTGGAATTGATGGATTAACTACTGTAAAAAGAATTCGAAATCAAAATATTGATATTCCAGTAATAATGATAACAAAAAATGAAGAGGAATGGTTGATGGAGGAAGCTATTGCCGGCAATATTGATAACTTTTTAACAAAACCAGTAAATCCAAGTCAAATTTTAAGTGCTTGTAAAAGTGTACTTCAATCAAGACAGATACAAAGTGATTATACCTCAAGAGAGTACATTGCTGAGTTTCAAAAAATAAATGAATCAATTCGGGAAATTTCCTCATTAAATCAATGGTATGAAGTATATGATAAATTAGTTACATGGTCCTTAAAATTTGATAGATACGATCAAAGTGGATTAAAACAAATTTTTGATGATCAATTTAGTGAAATCAATGAAGCTTTCAATCAGTTTATAATTAAAAATTACCATAAATGGATTAAAAAGGGTAAAACCGAAAAATTTGTAACTAATATTTTTAATCAACATTTAAAACCTTGTTTAAAAAAATCAGAAAAAGTATGTTTGATTGTAGTAGATTGTATGAGAATGGATCATTTAAAAATATTATTACCATTACTTTCAGAATATTTTACAATAAAACATGATTTCGCAATTTCTTTATTGCCAAGTGCAACACCGTATGCCCGTAATGCGATTTTTAGTGGAATGTTTCCAATTGAAATTCACTCAAAATATCCTCAAAAATGGGATGAAATGATGAAAAATGAATATACTCATAATCAATTTGAGTCATTCTTTTTTAGAGATTTATTAGATAGGAATGGGTTTGAAAATAAATCAATGAAATATTATAAAACTGTCACAATCGAGGATGGCCAGAACTTAGAGAATCATTTTTCTGAATATAAAAATTTAGATGTGATAGGAATTGTTGTGAATTATATCGATATACTAGGTCACGCAAAATCAGAATCGAAGGTGATTGGTGAATTATTGCATGATGAGTCTGCATATAGAGATGCTGTACAATCCTGGTTTGAAAACTCTTGGCTAAATTCAATCTTAAAAGAAATTTCAAATTGGGGTCATAAAGTTATTATTACTAGTGATCATGGAAGTATTCGAGTTGAAAAGCCAACAATGATAAAAGGTGACAAAGATACCTCTGCTGGAATTAGATATAAATATGGACGAAATATTTATGCTCCTGAAAAAGGTGGTTTAACAATAACAAAACCTGAAAAATATGGTTTACCAAGAGTAAGTCAGTTTAACCAGTTTATTATTGCAAAAAATAAACATTTCTTCGTTTACCCAAATAATTATAATAAGTTTGTAAATAGATTGAAAAATAGTTTCCAACATGGTGGAATATCTTTAGAAGAATTAATTATACCTGTTACTAAATTACAAGGTAAAAATTGGAAATAGGGTGGAATGGTGGAATAACTAAATCTCCAAAAGAGACAATATCTTTAGGAAAAAGTTTATCAAATTATATTGATATAGGAGATATTATTTCTTTAAATGGAGAACTAGCATCAGGTAAAACAACTTTTATGAAAGGTGTTCTGTCTGGATTGAATTATACTCATGATGTTACATCACCTACATTTACACTGGTAAATGAATATAACTCTTCACCTAAAATTATTCACATTGATTGTTACCGAGAAAACAATTTAAAAAGATGGATTGGCCTCGGAATTCACGAATATCTTGATAGTAATACAATAGTTTTTATTGAATGGGCAGAATTAATTAAACCACTATTACCTGAAAATATCATAGAAATAAAATTTTCTCACAGTGGTGAAAATACTAGAAAAATAGTACTTAATAAATGACTAAAATTTTAGCTTTAGAAACATCTGGATCAAATTGTGGTGCAGGTATATGGATAGGTCCAGAATTGATTTCAATTAGAGAAGAGACTGGATATAAAATTCATTCTGAAACATTACCTGAGTTCGTTAAATCTGTCCTAAAAGAGTCAAATATAACCCTAGGAGAATTAGATGCAATTGCAATCTCTGCTGGACCTGGCTCTTATACAGGTTTAAGGATTGGTATGAGTTTTGCCAAAGGCCTAGCTTTTGGTTCCAATATTCAGCTATTTGCAATTAATACAATCTTTTGTATTGAAGATTACTATAAAAATATTGAAGAATTTTCAGTCTTAGTTTATTCTCATGCTGATTTTATTTATAAAAAAAATAATGATTCAGAAAGATTCGGTAATATTATTCAGACTAAAATAAAGGATGTATACAATAATTCGTTATTATGTGTAAATTTTCCCAAAAATAAACAAACTTTACCAAATTCAAAATATATTTTACCTTCGGTCAAATATATTGGTGAGTATACTATAAAAAACTATTTAAAACTAGATAAATTGCAACTGAATGAAATATCACCAGGATATTTTTCAGAATTTGATATAAGGAAATAAATTACGAAAAGTCAAAAAGTAAAAATGAGCCATTTGGCGGAAATTATTAAAATTGAACAGGAATTATTTCATCAGCCTTGGTCAAAACAACATTTTCAAGAAGAAATTGAAAAAATATCTGTATCAAAAAATTGGGTGATTACAATTAACGGTGAAGTCATTGGTTATGTATTTGGTTGGATGATTGATGATGAATATCATTTAAATAATATTGCTGTAAAAAAACAATTTCAAAAAAAAGGTATTGGGAAAAAATTGCTTTTGGAAGTAATTGAATATACAAAGTCACAAAATGGTTTATTAGTTTTTTTAGAAGTTATGCATAAAAATAAGCCAGCTATTCGATTATACGAAAAAAATGGTTTTATTGCTGTTGGAAAGAGAAAAAATTATTATACAAAAGGTAAGCATGCCATACTATATACCTTGGAGTTAAGACATGGCTGAATGGTTTAGAAGGTCAGCAGAAAAAATTATTACATATGATAAACGAGAAATTGCTGAGGGGACTTGGATAAAGTGCCCTAAATGCAGTACCGTAATTTATCACAAACAGCTAGAAAAAAATTATCATGTATGTATAAGTTGCTCTCATCATTTTAGAATGAAAAGTACCGATTATATACAATTATTATTCCAAGATGCGTCAATTCAAGAAATTGGTGAAAATATTGTTTCTAAAGATCCACTAAATTTTAATGCATCAAAAAGTTATAAAGATCAAATTAAAATATCAAAAAATAAAACAGGTTTAACTGAAGCAGTAAAATCTGTAAAAGGTGAAATTAATGGAATACCAATTATTGTATGCATAATGGATTTTTCTTTTATAGGTGGTAGTATGGGTTCAGTTGTAGGTGAAAGGATTAGTAGAGCAATTGATGTCGCAAGAAAGGAAAAACGTTCTTTAATAATAATCACATCCTCTGGTGGAGCAAGAATGCAGGAAGGCGCTTTAAGCTTAATGCAAATGGCTAAAACAAGTGCAAAATTAGCGCAATTTTCTAAGGAAGGAGGGTTGTATATTACAGTTTTAACTGATCCTACTACAGGTGGTACTACTGCAAGTTATGCAATGTTGGGAGATATAATCCTAGCTGAACCTAATTCTTTAATAGGTTTTGCAGGAGCAAGAGTTATAAAACAAACTATAGGTGAAGATTTGCCAGAGGGGTTCCAAAGAGCGGAATTCTTGCTTGAAAAAGGATTTGTTGACCATATAGTTCATAGAAAAGATTTAAAGCAAAAGCTTTCATTTTTAATTAATTTTTTTAATAATTAAGGATAATATTAGATATGTGCGGAATTGTTGGTTACATAGGGAAAAAAAATTCTAAAGAAGTAATTTTAAAAGGGCTATCAAGATTAGAGTATAGAGGATATGATTCTGCGGGTATAGCAGTTCATTCAAATGGTATAAATCAATTAAAGACCTCGGGAAAAGTTGCAGATTTAGATGCAAAATGTATAAAAGAAAAATTGCCAAAATCATCAATAGGCATTGGCCATACTCGTTGGGCAACACATGGAATTCCAAATGATACTAACGCACATCCTCATCAGGATATTACAAGAAATTTTACTTTAGTACATAATGGTATTATTGAGAATTATTTAACTCTCAAGAAATATTTAGCCCAAAACGGAATTGAATGTAAATCCGATACTGATACAGAAGTTTTAGTTCAATTAATTAGTTATATTTACAATAAAGATAAAATAAGTTTTGAAGAATCTGTAAGATATGCACTAATGAAAGTTGTTGGTGCTTATGGAATTGTAGTCCTTTGTGGAGATGAGCCAGACAAAATCATTGCAGCAAGACATGGAAGTCCTCTTGTTTTTGGTATAGGTGATAGTGAATTTATTATTGCATCAGATACGTCACCAATAATTGAATTTACTCGTAAAATAGTTTATTTAGATGATGCTGAATTAGTAGTCTTTACAAGAGATGATTATTACGTTAAAAGTATATTAGAGAACCATATTATTCTTAAAACAGTAAATGAAATTCAATTTTCACTTAATCAAATTGAAAAAAATGGTTATGATCACTTTATGTTGAAGGAGATAAATGAGCAATCTAATTCAATTGCAGAATCAATGCGAGGAAGAATAATTATTGATGAAGGTAGAATTAAGCTAGGTGGGTTACAGGAAGCAATCCAAGATATTTTAAATGCAAAACGTATTATAATTACTGCATGTGGAACTTCATGGCATGCAAGTCTAATTGGATCTTTTGTAATTGAAGAACTTGTTAGAATACCTGTAAATGTTGAATATGCATCTGAATTTAGATATAGAGAAACTATAGTTGGACCAGATACTGTTCTTTTTGCTATTAGTCAGTCTGGAGAAACTGCTGATACTTTAGCTGCAATAAAAAAAGCTAAGAGTTTAGGTGCCTTAACAATTGGAGTGGTTAATGTTGTCGGAAGTTCAATAGCCAGAGAAACAGATCATGGAGTATATATTCATGCCGGGCCTGAAATAGGAGTTGCATCAACTAAAGCATTCACATCTCAAGTCACAGTATTGAACTTAATAGCAATTTTACTCGCACAGGCTAAAGATAGAAACATTAAAGAAGTAGCAAATTTAGTTAATGATTTAAAACTTCTTCCTGAAAAAGTTGAATTGATATTAAAGCAATCAAAAAAAATTAAATCGATAGCAGATAATTATATAGATGCTGAAAACTTTTTATATTTAGGACGTGGTTACCAGTTTCCGGTTGCTTTAGAAGGTGCTTTGAAATTAAAAGAAATTTCATATATTCACGCTGAAGGTTATCCTGCAGCAGAAATGAAGCATGGCCCAATTGCCTTAATTGATGAAAATATGCCAGTAGTATTTATTGTTAATGAAAAAGGATATGAAAAAATAATATCTAATATTCAGGAAGTAAGAGCACGTGGTGGAAAAGTAATTATTGTAACTTCAATTGACCAAGAAGAGTTGCATGAATATTCTAGTCATGTAATTCATGTACCAAGTATTCATCAATGTATTTTACCAATCTTAACAACTATACCATTGCAATTATTAGCATATTATCTTGCTAAGGCAAAAGGTTGTGATGTAGATCAGCCACGTAATCTTGCTAAATCAGTCACAGTGGAGTAGTGTGGTTAGTGTTTGAAAATTCGTGGAATAAACTCACACTAAATGTCAATTATCAAGTAAGAACACAACAATTATACACAGATAAACAACACTCTCATTATTCAGATTATCAAAAATATTTGTAC
>MDTB01013688.1_pt1 | contig 14816 bp, 15 predicted proteins | sample 811161 | NCBI WGS metagenome assembly MDTB01 (sample SAMN05326650, study PRJNA326480) | marine metagenome | isolation source: seawater | place: Mediterranean Sea | collected 2009
AATTACAAAATAAAAATGGAAATGATTTATTTAAAAAGCCATTATACATTGAGGGAAAAAAAGAAAATATTGAAATTGAATGTTCTTTAAAATGGAATGCAAGCTATACTGAAGATGTTTATCCGTATACTAATAATATTTATCAGAAGGACGGTGGAACTCACCTGCTTGGTTTTAGAAGTGCACTTACAAGAGTTATAAATAAGTATGCAAATGAGCATAATTTATTAAAAAAAAATAAACTAACTATATCTGGAGATGATATCAAAGAAGGTCTGACATGTGTCTTATCTGCAAAAATACCAGACCCAAAATTTTCATCACAAACTAAAGATAAATTAGTTTCATCAGAAGTTAGAATGATTGTAGAAACTGTAGTTAACGAAAAATTATCAATATGGTTTGATCAAAATCCATCTATAGCAAAAATCATTTTAACTAAAGTTATTCAGGCCGCACTTGCTAGAGATGTTGCTAGAAAAGCAAGAGAAAATGTTAGAAGAAAAGGAGCGTTAGAGTTAAGTGGATTACCCGGAAAACTTGCAGATTGTCAAATTGGAAAACAAGAAGGAACGGAACTATTTATAGTAGAAGGAGACTCTGCTGGTGGTTCAGCCAAACAGGGTCGTAATAGATCAAATCAAGCAGTTTTACCTCTAAGAGGTAAAATACTAAATACTTATGTTGAAGAAATTTCTCTAAAAAAAAATGGAAACGGTAGTGAACACAGAACAAAAGCATTATCAAAAATGATTTCGTCCAATGAAATTGTTACACTTATAAATGCACTTGGTTTAGATCCAAAAGTTGAAGACATAGATCTTAAGGATTTAAGATATGGAAAAATTATTATTATGACAGATGCTGACGTTGATGGTTCACATATTAGAGCATTATTATTAACATTTTTTAACAATAAACCTTTTAATAAATTAATAGAAAATGGACATATTTATCTTGCTCAACCACCACTTTTTAAAATTAATAAAGGCACCAAAGGTATTTACATAAAAGATGAAAAAGAATTAGAACAATATATTTTGACAAATAATAAAGAAATTAAAAAACTTAAAAAAGGTAGTAAAGAATTCATAAAAGCAATTGAAAGAGAAAAATCAAATATGAATATACAAAGATTTAAGGGCTTAGGTGAAATGAATCCCGAAGAACTATGGAATACTACTCTAGATCCTGAAACTAGAAATTTACTTCAAGTCCAATATTCTAAAGATGTAAAAAAAGATCAAAATATTATACACACATTAATGGGAAATGATGTTTCTTTGAGAAAAGACTTTATTGTATCAAATGCTATTAATGTTCAGAATCTAGACATCTAGTAATGAAGTTTTTTGAAACTTCAAAATATTACAATTTAAATAAACCAATTTATATAAATTTAAGATGGATTGCTATTATAGGACAGTTGTTAACTGTAAATGTTGTTAAATTTTTGCTTGATTTTGAATTTGATTATTTATTATCAAATTTTATTATTATTATTGGAATCTTTTCAAATTATTATTTGAAATATATTCATGACGGTAATAATCTTAATAATAAACTTGCTTTTTTATTTTTAAATATTGATATTCTACAACTCAGTTCTTTAATATACTTAAGTGGAGGAATAACGAATCCTTTTATTGTCTTCATTGTAATTCCATGCCTTTTTTCTTCAACAAATTTAGACATTAGAACAAATTTGTTACTAGGAGCAATTACTATTATCGCTATAATTATTCTTACATTTTTTCACATGGACTTGCCCAGCCCTTTAAGTAATCATTTTCATGTTAGTGATTATTATTATTATTCAATACCATTAGCTTTATGTATTGCTTTAATTTTTTTGAACTATTTTGGCCTGAAATTTGGCGCTGAAGCAAAAATAAGAAAAGAAGCTTTAAATAAAATGGAAGAAATTATAGCAAAAGAACATGAATTACTTTCGTTGGGAGGGCAAGCAGCAGCAGCAGCACATTCTTTTGGTACTCCATTTTCAACAATTAAGATTATTGCACAAGATTTATTAGAACAATTAAAAAATGATAAAACTTTAAAAAAAGATTTAGAACTGTTAATTAGCCAAGTTAATAGATGTAATGAAATTTTAAAAAAATTAACTTTAAACCCAGCTATTTCAGATGATTTTATAGATAAAGAAGTAACCATTAAAGATTACCTAATTGAAATCGTTAAATCTTTTGAAGAAATAAGTGATAAAAAATTTATTTTAAATTTTGAGCAAAATTTAAATCAAGTAAACTTTTTTAAATCTATTGAGGTTGTCTATGGATTAAGAAACTTTATTGGAAATGCAAATAAATTTGCTAATGATAAAATTTATATAAGTGTCAAAAGTGATAGTGAGTTTACAAGTATAAATATTGAAGATGATGGACCTGGTTTTTCAAAAGATATTTTAAGTAAAATTGGAGAACCTTATATTAAATCTTTTTCATATATAGAAAAATCTAAATCTAAATCTGGCCTTGGGTTAGGCATATTCATTGGCAAAACTCTATTAGAAAAAAATTATGCCAACATAATTTTTAGAAATTCATTAACAAGAAATGGTGCAGAAATAATTATAACTTGGAAAAATAATGATTTATTAAGTATCTAATTTAATTTGTTTTTATTTTCAAATAAATTACTTAATTGATTTATCATGACATCACCCAGTTCTTGTACATCAGTTATCTTGATAGCCTTACTATAGTACCTTGATACATCATGACCTATACCTATAGCTAAGATTTCTATATCACTTTTATTTTCTATAAATTTAACTATCTTTTTTAAATGTTTTTCTAAAAAATCTCCTGAGTTTACAGAAAGAGTGGAGTCATCAACAGGAGCACCATCAGAGATAACCATTAAAATTTTTCTTTCTTCTTTTCTTTTTTTAATTCTATTAAAAGCCCATGATATAGCTTCACCATCAATATTTTCTTTTAATAATCCTTCCTTAAGCATTAGACCAATATTTTTTTTGGCTTGTCTCCAATGTGTATCTGCACTCTTATAAATAATATGTCTTAAGTCATTAAGGCGACCAGGATTTTTTGGTTTACTATTTTTATTCCATTCTTCTCTACTCTTGCCGCCTTTCCAATTTTTAGTTGTAAAACCTAAAATTTCAACTTTTACTGAACATCTTTCAAGAGTTCTTGATAAAATATCTGCGCACAAAGCAGCAATCGTAATTGGTCTTCCTCTCATTGATCCTGAATTATCAATTAATAAAGTTACTACTGTATCTTTAAAATCTAAGTCTTTTTCTTTTTTGAATGATAATGAATTATGTGGATCTATTATAACTCTTGTTAACTTTGAACTATCTAGTAAGCCTTCTTCTAAATCAAATTCCCATGCTCTATTTTGTTTTGCTAACAATTGTCTTTGAAGTTTATTAGCTAATTTTGTAATTAAGTCTTGAAAGGTAATGAGCTGTTGATCTAAATTTTTTCTTAATTTATCTATTTCTTCAATCTTTTCTAAACTTTCTGCTTTAGCAATTTCATCATGTTTATTTGTGTAAATTTTATAATCTTTATCAAAAGAATTTGAACTAATTTTTTGATTGATACTTTGGGAGCTTGCTTTTTCGGATTCTGTATCAACTAATTGTTCATCCATTATATGGTCACTTAAATCATATTCAGCATCAGTACCTTTTTGTTGGCTATCATCCTTGTTTTGTTCCTGATCTCCAGAAGCTTCATTTTCAGGATTGTTTGAAGAGTCGTTGTTCTGTTCATTTTTATTTTCCTCTTTATCATCTTTTTTATTTTCGTCATCAGAATCAAAAATATCCATGTTTTGTAATATTTCAGAAAATTTTGAATTATAATTTTTCTGATTTTCTAAATTTTTATTTAAAAAATCGATATGCTTACTTAGAGAGGAATTAAATTCATCCTCCCAAAAATTCAGAATTTTTTCTGAGGTCGGATTAAGCTTTATATGTAAAAATTTTTTTAACATATAAAGCTCAAATGCTTCTGAAATATTTACATCATCTTTACTTTCTAATTTTTCTTTTTTTTTGAGTTTAATTTTTTGATAATAATTTTGACTAAGATTTTTTGAAATTCCTTTTAACATTTTAGACCCCAAAAGTTCATAGCGAATTTTTTCTGATATCTTGTAAAGAGCCTTGCAAGAATTATTTCTAGGTAGATTTTTTTGATATATTTCGTCGTTTGAAAATTTTTTTTTTAACGCTTTAGTATCGGCTTCTGCTCTAAATCTTATAAAATCATTATCATTGTCTAATTTATCTAATTCAAAAAAATCAATATTTTTTGATTTATGATCTATTTTATAGTCATCTGAGATTACTTTTGCTGTTGAAACTAGAGCTTGCCTAAATTTTTCTTTTAGATTGTCTTGTTTATTATTCATTTAGATCTGTATATTAATCATAGACTCTGGAAGATCTTCTCCAAAACATCTCTGATAATATTCAGCTATAATATTCTTTTCTAATTCATCACATTTGTTTAGAAATGTAACTCTAAAAGCATAACCTACATCTTTAAATATTTCAGAATTTTCTGCCCAATGTAGAACTGTTCTAGGACTCATCACTGTTGATATATCCCCTGCCATAAATCCTTTTCTTGTTAAAGAAGCAACTTTAATCATATTTGAAACTTTTTCTTTACCTTTTGAATTATTTAAATTTTTATTTTTTGCTATTACAATCTCCATTTCCCTATCTAGGTTTAAATAGTTTAATGTTGTAACTATATTCCATCTATCCATCTGGCCTTGGTTTATTTGCTGAGTTCCATGATACAAACCAGTTGTATCACCCAAGCCAACAGTGTTTGAAGTTGCAAATAATCTGAAATATTTATTTTGTTTAATTACTTTATTTTTATCTAAAAGAGTAAAATTTCCTTCAGCTTCTAATACTCTTTGAATTACAAACATCACATCTGGTCTACCTGCGTCATACTCATCGAATACTAAAGCTATAGGATTTTGTATTGACCATGGCAAAATTCCCTCTTTAAACTCTGTAATTTGTTTTCCATCTTTTATAACTATTGCATCTTTTCCTATTAGATCAATTCGACTAACATGACTGTCTAGATTTACTCTTATACAAGGCCAGTTTAATCTTGCAGCGACTTGTTCGATATGAGTTGATTTACCTGTTCCGTGATATCCACTAATTAAACATCTTTTGTTATAAGCAAAACCAGATAAAATTGCTAATGTAGTATCTCTATCAAATTTATAATTTTTATCGATATCAGGAACATATTCATTTTTTTTTGAAAACGCATCAACTTCCATTTCAGTATCGAATCCAAAAGTTTGTTTTATAGATATTTTAATGTCTGGTTGTATATTTAAACTAGCTGTCAACTTTTGCCCTATATGTATTTTTTAGCTGTGTATAAGCTAAAGTAATTAATTTTAGTTTTTCTTCGTAATTTTTATTTCCCAAATTAGTATCAGGGTGAAATTTTTTAACAAGAGTTTTGAATTTATTTTGGATTTTTTTCCACTCTAAACCCACTGAAACACCAAGAATACCAAAGGCTTTTATATCATTGTTATCAAATTTAAATTGTCTCATGTGGTCAAATTGACTTTTTGACTTAGAATTATCAAGTTCATCTTTTAATGCATTATTCCATAGTACTTTAAAAAAATTATCTGAAGAACTAAAACTTTGAGTTGGTTTGTGCCAGGTCATGTCTGATTTTAAAAAACTAAATATTTGTTGATCATTCATACCAGTAAAATAGTTCCAGTTTTTATTAAATTCTTTTACATGCTTTAAGCATAATAACCTATATTTTTTGCTATTATCTTTTTCAATTGGCGCTTTATATTCACCAATTTCAGAGCAATTATTCCAGTCACAAATATTTTTCATAGTATATAGTAATATAATTATATTTATGAATATAAATAAATTAATTTCAATTGTAAAAAATAAAATTGAACTAAATATAATTTTAGAAGATTTAGTTATAGAAGATAAAACTTTTTTACATAAAGGTCATAAATCTCATAAAGATGGTCATTTTCATTTAAAATTAATTATAAAATCAGAAGATCTAAAAAAAATAAATAAAGTTCAATCAACAAAAAAAATTTATAAAATCTTAGATGAAGAATTAAAAAATTACATACACTCAATACAGGTTTTAATTAATTAATTCTTTTTTAATAAAAGTACTTATTTTTTTAGTATTAAAATTTAAATTAAAAGAAGGTTTACCTATTTTATGTAGTAAAACTAAATTTATTCTATTACTATTATTTTTTTTATCTCTTTGCATAAAATAAATTATTCTATTAATTTTTTTTACTGAAAAAAATTTACTAATTTTGTTAGGTAGGCCTAATTTATTTATATGGCTTTCAATTGACTCAAATTCACTCTTAGATAATAGTTTATTCTTAAAGCTAAATTTAGAAGCACTCAATATTCCTAGAATTACAGCTTCTCCATGATTTAATTTATTTGAATAACCTAACGTAGCCTCATAAGCATGTGCAAATGTATGACCAAAATTAAGTATTTTTCTTAAATTATTTTCTTTTTCATCTAGCTCTATAATTTTTTTTTTTATTTTACAACTTTTAAATATTGCTTTTTCAACAAATGCGTTTTTTAAATTTAGTATTTTTGAACCATTCTTATTTAAGTATTTAAAAAAATTTTTATCTGAAATTATAGAATGTTTTAAAATCTCACCATAACCACAAATTAGTTCTCTTTTGGGCAGTGTTTTTAAAAAGTCAGTATCAGAAATTACTAAATCTGGTTGATAGAATGAACCAATTAAGTTTTTACCATGAATTGAATTTATCCCAGTTTTTCCACCAATTGAAGAGTCTACTTGTGCCAGAAGTGTAGAGGGTATATTTACAAATTTAATTCCTCTTTTAAATATACTTGATGCAAAACCTGAAATATCCCCTGTAATTCCACCTCCAACAGAAATTAAACAATCATTTCTATGGAAGTTATTTTTTAAGAGTTTTTCTAATATTTCATTAATATTTTTTTGGTTTTTATTTTTTTCATTTGCATGAATGTAGTGAGTGATTTTAGTTTTTTTACTCAAAGATTTTAATAGTTTTTTTATAAAATTTTTAGGAACTTTTTTATCTATTACAATCATACACTTATTAAACGTTATTGAATTATTTTTTAATAATAATGATAAATTTTTTATAAGTGAGTTTCCTATTAAAATAGGGTATTTATTAGTATTTGTTTTAACGATTAGTTTAATCATTTTTATATAAGTCCATAATTTTTTTTATAATTTCATTTTTTGAAAGTTTATTACAGTTTATCTTAAATTCTGATTTTGAATATACTTTTGAACGTTTTACAATTAGTTCATGTAATTCACTTTCTGAAAGATTAGAGACTATTGGTCTTTTTTTATTGTTTAGAATTCTACTAATTAAAGTTTTGGCATCCCAATTTAGCCAAATTGAACAATTAGCAGTTAAAACTTCTTTTCTAATTTTTTCATTTAAAAAACCACCCCCACCTAAAGCAATTACATTCTTTGAAAGATTTAACGATTTCATCGTAATTTTCTCTTCTAAATTTCTAAAAAATTTTTCTCCTTTTTTTTCAAAAATTTCAGAAATTTTCATATTTGTTTCTTTTTCAATTATTTGATCAATGTCAACTAACTTTAGTTTCTTTTTCTTAGAAATAATATAGGCTATAGTTGATTTTCCACTTCCCATCATGCCCAGTAAAACTAGGTTTTTTTTTGATTTCATAATTTTCTTTATTGAAAAAACACAAATATGTCTTAATTTGAAATTATTAAACGATATATGCAATTTCAAAAAAATACAAGTATAGGTAAGTCAAATAATTTAGTAAGGTTATTAATCAAAGTCTTTGTAATTTTGCTTTTATTTTTTGGATTAATTATCTTAGTAGATAAAATAGATTTTCCTTCACCAAATAAGAAAATAGAAAAAATTATATCAAATGAAAATCTCAAAATTGTTAAATAAAAAGTATTTATCAATTTTATTAATATCTCTATTATTAAATTCCTTATCTTATTCAAATGAACCAATTGATATATGGAATATACAATCAGAAGATAAAATTAATGAAATAGATTCTAAGAAGGAAGTAATAGATGAAAATGAAATTTCTACGAATTCAATTTTTAAAATGCAACCCAAAAAAGATATTAATCCTCAAATTGAAGAGGATGAAACATTAATTTCAAAAAAAATAAAGATTTATGGTCTTCATGATCCAGAAGAAAATGGACTTACAATTGATATGTGGTCAAATTCTGATGGAAAAAAAATTATAGATTTATTTAATAAGATAAAAAACATTAACTTATCAAATGATGCTAAAGATGTTTTAAATATTGCATTGTTAACAAACTCTTATTTTCCAACACAGAACATTTCTAGTGATGAATTTTTAAAATTAAAGGCAGATTGGTTGGTTCTTAATAATGATATTAAATTAATTGAAAAATATATTTTTAAGAATCAAGATATTAAGCAAAATAGAGACTTAATAAAATTTGTAGTAAATAGCTATTTATCAAAAGGGGAAGTTGAAAATTCTTGTAATATTTTTTTTAATATTAATGAACCAATAATAGATGATTATTTGTCTAAGTTTTATATTTATTGTTTATTGAATAACAATCAAAGAGATGATGCGCAACTACAGTTTGATTTAAAAAAAGAATTAGGTTTTGAAGATGATTTTTTCGAAAAAATATTTTATTTTTTAATGGGATATGAAACAGAAATAGATCTAAGGATTTCAGAAAATTCGATTCTAGATTTTCATTTATCACATAGAACAAATGTAGATTTTAATTTCCAACCAAATGAGACAACCTCAAATAATATCTGGAAATATCTTTCAAGTTTAAATTTATTAGAAAGTATAGAAAGTATTGATTTAGAAGACCAAAATAAAATTTCAATTATTGAAAAAGCTACACACGAAGGAAATTATAATGAAAGAGAGTTATATGACCTTTATAAGAGGTTTCAATTTAATATAAATCAACTTTTAACAGTTACAGACTCATATAAACTTTTGTCAAATATAGAAGCAAGGGCATTAATTTATCAGGGAATTTTAATTACAACTGACATTGATCGTAAATTAGAATTAACTAAAATATTAAAGGATTTATTTTTGAAAGAAAATATAGGCAATGCATTTAAAGATGAACTTACTTTGATATTAAAAGAAATATCTTTAGATGATATTCCGTCTAATTATACAAGTTTTTATAATCGTAATTTTAATCAAGAAAGTGATGAATTAAAAAGAATTAAAATAAATAATAAGATTATCCATCAATCTAAATTATTAAATTATTTTAGAAAAGATATTGAACTTACAGTTATTGAAAAAAACTTAAATGATTTATTGAAAAAAATTAAAAACGATAAAAAATACTTAGTTTCAACGAAAGATATAATTTTAGTCGAGTCTCTTAAAAGCGATGGTATTAAGGTACGAAAAAAATATGATGGTCTATATGATATAGACAATTCAAATATGCCAAAGGATATTCAGGAGTATATAAATAACAATGAAACTGGCCTTGCTCTTTTGCGCTTAGTACAAGTCATAGGGCAAGACGAACTAGAAAACATAGGTACGGAAACCTTGTATTTTATAATAAGTGCATTAAATCAGCTTAATATCGATCCTTTAAGAAATAGAATAATACTAAAAGTTCTCCCTTTAAAAGTATAAAATTTATAATAAAATAATTATGAATTATGACTGTTAAAAATATAATTACGGTTCCAGATAAAATCTTAAGAAAAATATCATCACCGATAGACAAAGTAGGTGATCATGAGAAAAAATTAGTTGATGATTTATTTGAAAGCATGTACCACTCAAATGGAATAGGATTGGCTGCTATTCAAATTGGTATTCCTAAAAGAATTATTGTACTAGACGTCTCAAATAAAGAAGAAAAAAAAAATCCGATGTGCTTTATCAATCCTATAATTAAAAAAAAAAGTGAAAAGTTATCTAGTTACGAAGAAGGATGTTTATCTATTCCAGATACATTTATTGAAATAGAAAGACCGAGTAGTTGCGAAGTAGAATACTTAGATTATTATGGTAAAAAAAAAGAAATTAAATGTGAAGGTTTGTTATCAACTTGTATTCAACATGAGATAGCTCATTGTGATGGTGAATTAATAATTGATTTTTTATCAAAATTAAAAAAAGACATGGTCATAAAAAAACTTTCTAAACAAAAAAATAATCTAGATCGAATAGTTGTTTAATTGATGCTAAAAAAAATTGTCTTTATGGGCACACCTTTTTTTGCAGTGCCAATTTTAAAGTCATTATATCAAAATGGATATGAGATATCAGTTGTATATACACAACCACCCCAGAAATCCCAAAGGGGTCAAAAAATAAATAAATCTCCAGTGCAAGGAATTTCAGAGACATTAAAAATTAAATTTAGAACACCGATTTCTTTAAATAACAATGAAGAGGAGTATAAATATCTAAAAAAATTGAATGCAGATATAGCAATTGTTGTTGCTTATGGTCAATTAATTCCTAAAAATTTTTTAAGTTTAACTAAAAAAGGTTTTATTAATATTCACGCTTCACTTTTACCCAAATGGAGAGGGGCAGCACCAATTCAAAGATCAATCATGAATTTAGATAAAGAAACAGGCATTAGTATAATGAGAATTGTTGAAAAATTAGACTCCGGACCCGTATGTAATTATTATAAAATTAAGATCTCCGAAAAAGATAATACAGATAACGTTTCTGAAAGATTATCAAAATTAGCAGCAGAAAAAGTGTTAGATAATATTGATCAAATATTAGAGGATAAACTTGAATTTAAAGAACAGAATGAAAAAGAGTCAACTTACGCTTTAAAAATTCAAAAATCAGAAGGACGAATAGATTGGAATAATACAGCAGAAATTATCATAGGAAAAATAAATGGTTTATACTCAAATCCCGGGGCCTGGTTTATTTATAAAGGAGAGAGATATAAAATTTTAAAAGCAGAGATAGGAAATAATTCTGGTAAAATAGGAGAAGTGCTTAATGATTATTTAGAAATAGGTTGTAATAATCAAAAATCAATCAAAGTCCTTGAAATTCAACGCCAAGGAAAACGACCTCAAAATATTAGTGAATTTATGCTTGGCTCACAAATTAAAAAAGGGTCAAACCTTACTGATGTATAGATACCAAATTTTAATAGAATATGTAGGAACTGATTTTATTGGCTGGCAAACTCAATTAAAAGGTAGATCAGTGCAAAAGTTTTTACAAATTAAAATATCAAAACTTTTAAAACAAAAAATAATTATTATAGGATCTGGCAGAACAGATTCTGGTGTTCATGCAATTGAACAATCTGCTCATTTTGATTGTAATAAAAAAATCATCAATTTAGAAAAATTTTTAAAATCTATTAATTTTTTTGTAAATAATAAATCTATATCTATAATAAAAATAAAAAAAAAAACGTTAAAATTTCATGCTAGATACTCTGCAAAAAAGAGAATTTATAAATATGTAATATTTAATCAATTAATAAAACCTTCACTTGAAAAAAATAGAGGGTGGCATATCAGTAAAAAATTAGACCTAGATTTAATGAAATTGGGAGCAAAAAAATTGTTAGGAACAAAAGACTTTTCTACTTTCAGATCATCTAGTTGCAATGCAAAAAGTCCAATAAAAACTTTAGATTTAGTAATGATTAAATCAAAAAAAAACAAAATAGAAATAAAATTCAAATCACAATCATTTTTACAACAACAAGTTAGATCAATGGTAGGTTGCTTAAAATATTTAGCTGAAAAAAAGTGGGATTTAAAAAAATTTGAATTTATTTTTAAATCAAAAAAAAGAATTTTGTGTGCACCCCCGGCACCACCACATGGATTATTTTTAGAAAAAGTTATCTATTAGGTCTATTAGATTTTCTAAATTTTTTATTTATTCTCCATCTTGATCCTTCACGCACTATGTATCCAGCACAATTTAGAGAACGACATTCACATGGAAATTGTTTGTAGTCAGAGTCAAAACTAAATCCATAGTCACATGTTAATTCATCTCCCTTTTTAATATCTTTGATTGCAGTAACCCAAAGTTTTAATCCTTTACCTTCATAATCACAATTATTAGAACAAGAGTGATTTATTAATCTAGCTATGTTCCATGAAACATCCCCATCTAAGTCATACTTGTTATTTAAGTTAAAAAGATAAATTGGTTTAGCATTATCAAATTTTTCAGACTCTTCAGTTTGTTTTTTAGTAATAATTTTTCCGACATAGTCTATAATTCTCGTACCTTCTTTGATATCTTTAGTTGCATAAAGTCCACGACCTTTTCTATCAATATTAGATTTTTTAATTTTATATAACTTCATATTAGTTTCTTTAATGAATAATTTTAATTTTTCAATTAAATTCTAAAAGTGCTTTAACATGCATTTCAGAACTTTCTATAAGTGCATTTAAATCATACCCACCCTCAAGAATTGAGACAACTTTTCCTTCACAACAAGATTTTGAAATTTCTAATACTCGTTTTGTTATTGTATAAAAATCATTAGACTCAAGATTGAATTGACCAATAGGATCTTGTTTATGACCGTCAAAACCAGATGAAAGTAGTATAAAATCAGGATTAAATTTTTTTAATCTTTTAAGAACGCTTTCTAGTGCATTTAAATACTCTTCAGAATTGGTTCCAGAAGGTAAAGGTATGTTTAGAATATTATTATATTTTCCTCTTTCATTTTCAGATCCAGTACCGGGATAAAATGGATATTGATGTGTAGAAATATACAAAACATTGGGAATGTCATTAAATATATCTTGTGTGCCATTACCATGGTGAATATCTAAATCAAAAATAGCAACTTTTTTAAAATTAAATTTACTTAAAAGATAGTATGCTCCTACCGCAATATTATTATAAACACAAAAACCCATAGCCTTATTTCTTGTAGCATGATGCCCCGGAGGACGAACAGCACAAAATGCATTTTTAAATTTTTTATCTTGAACACCATCGATAGCAGCAATAATAGATCCCACTGCATCAGAGGTTGCGTCTTTACTACCTGGGGATATAATAGTATCACCATCTAAAAACGATAGACCTTTTTTGGGAAAAGAGTTTTCTACAAATTCTATATAGTCAGAATTATGAGCTTTTTTTAATATATTAAAATCGAAACTAGATGATTTTTTCCATATTAAGTTTTGATAATTTTTTTTTTTTAAATTTTCTATTATAACAGAAACTCTAGCCATCTGTTCTGGGTGTCCATCACCAGTATTATGATTTTTATATGTATTAGAGGTTATAAGGCCTGTTTTCATTTAAAATAATTTTCTAAAATAGTTGAATATATTTTAGTTAATTTTTTTAAATCCGAAACAGAAACTCTTTCATCAATTTTATGCATAGTTTTACCAACCAAACCAAACTCTAGACAAGGAGAAATTTTTTTAATAAATCTAGCGTCTGATGTTCCACCGGTTGTAGATAGTTTAGTTTTAACTTTAGTAATTTTTTTTATAGTATCTTGAATCATGTATATTGTTTCGTTAGGCTTTGTTAAGAAAGCTTCACCTGAAACACAATAATCTATCTTAAAATTAGTCTTATCTTTTTTTGTTATTCTGTTAAAAATTTTTTTTAATCTATTTTTAATACTAGTAGAAGAGTGTTTATTATTAAATCTAATATTAAATGTAGCTTTAACCAGACCTGGAATTACATTATCAGCTATGTTATCTATATTAATATTGATTACTTCTAAATTAGTAGCTTGAAAATCTTTTGTACCTTTATCAAATTTTATATCTTTTATTTCTTTTAATATTTTTATCATCGTATTAGAAGGGTTATTGGCACGGTGAGGATAAGCAACATGGCCCTGGGAACCAATTATCGTTAATTTTCCAGTCATACTTCCTCTTCTTCCAATTTTAATCATTTCACCAAGCTTATTAGGATTTGTTGGCTCTCCAACTAGACAAAAATCTATTTTTTCTTTTTTCTTTTTTAAGTAGTTAACTACTTTTTTAGTTCCATTGATTGCATCACCCTCTTCGTCCCCAGTAATTAATAAACTAATTGAACCTTTAATTTTTTTATTTTTTGATATAAAATTATTTACTGCAACAACCCAACTTGCAATTGCACCTTTCATATCATTTGCACCTCTTCCAATAAGATGATTTTTTTTAATAGCAGGACTAAAAGGTTTAACTGTCCAATCTTTAAGATCTCCAGGAGGCACCACATCCAAGTGACCTGCAAACATAAAGTTTGGTTGAGATTTACCAAACCTTGCATATAAATTTTTTACTGGTTTTGAGTTTTTGTCTTTAAAATCTAAAATTTTACAATTAAATCCAATATCTGAAAGTTTCTTTGCTAAGAATTTCATTATACCAGCATCAATTGGTGTAATTGTTGGAAACTTTATTAGATCTTTTGCTAAAGTAATTTCATTGAAAGTTGGCATTCTATTCTCTCAATAGATCATTAACAGAAGTTTTAGATCTAGTTTTTTCATCAACTTGTTTGATAATTACAGCACAATATAAAGATGGCGCCGAGGGATTATTTTTATCAGGTAGAGATCCAGGCACAACAACTGAATAAGGTGGTATTTTTCCATGAATAATTGCACCCGTTTTTCTATTAACTATTTTAGTTGATTGACCAATATACATTCCCATACTTAATACAGAACCTTCTCCAACTATTACTC
>MDTB01122989.1_pt1 | contig 14816 bp, 16 predicted proteins | sample 811161 | NCBI WGS metagenome assembly MDTB01 (sample SAMN05326650, study PRJNA326480) | marine metagenome | isolation source: seawater | place: Mediterranean Sea | collected 2009
ATTATGATAAAATAAGTAAAAGCTCTAGTCATGGAATTGAAAATAGAGGCAAAAAATTTCCATGGCATTATGATATTAATGAAATTGGATATAATTTCAGATTAACAGATTTTCAGTGCGCCCTTGGATTGTCCCAATTAAATGATTTAAAAAAAAAGATCTCTCGAAGAAGAAAAATAGCAAAAATTTACGATGATTATTTTAAAACAGATAAAAGATTTAAAATTCAAAAAATAATAAAAAAATCAATTTCTTCATATCATTTATACATTGTTTTATTTCCATTTAAAAAATTAATTCAAAAAAAACTTTTTTTTGAATATTTTGCTAAAAAGGGATTTAAACTTCAATCACATTATATACCGATATATAGGCATAATATTTATTTAGAACAAAAAAAAATTTCAAATTTTCCGAATTGTGAAAAATATTATATTCAATCAGCAAGTTTACCTTTATATGAAGATTTAAAATTAAAAGACATTAATAAATTTATAGATTTAATTGATAATTATGAATTTCAAAGCTAGATATTTACATGAAATAGGCACCGTGTTTACTTCTTTTGTTGATTTAATTAAGGATATATATAATAAGTCTGTCTAAATTACCAATGTTAATGACAGGAAATTATAGATGTTTAAGCGATTTCAAATTAAAATCAATATCCGAGTCAGTTTATCAAGATACTAAACAATCAGAAATAATTTATAATCAAGTAATCGAAATGATGAAAAAATTAGGTGCAGGAAGGGAAGCAATTATTCCTTTCAAATTTTATTTGAGAGTAAGTGTTAAATTAGATGCTCCGTCATCTGTTTGTAGATCGATCGTAAGTGGAAACCAAAATGTTGAAAGGGTCGATAAACTTGTTCAATCTATTTCTAAATCTATTGGTTATAATTTTCCTGAGATAGACCAGATAGTCAACAATATTGATGAATCTATTAATTTTTTTAAGTCTAAAAAAAATATTAGGACGGGATAGTAAAATAAAAATGTTAATTGCTAAATGTTTTTCATTTTACTATGATGCTATATTTTCCAAAGAATTTCGATTGGGAAGAAAAGTTGTTAACAATTAAATAAATTAAAACATGTTTAATAATAAAAATATTTTAATTACTGGTGGAACAGGTTCGTTTGGAAAAGAGTTCTCAAAGCAAATACTCAAAAATTATAAGCCTAAGAAATTAATCATATTTTCGAGAGATGAGTTAAAACAAAGTGAGATGTTAATTGATCCGAATTTTAAAGATAAAAAAAATTTAAGATTTTTTATAGGAGATGTAAGAGATTATCAAAGGTTGTTGATGGCATTAAAAGATGTTGATATAGTAGTGCATGCGGCAGCATTAAAACAAGTTCCAACAGCAGAATATAACCCGACTGAGTGTATAAAAACAAATATTTATGGGGCAGAAAATGTAATTAGAGCATCCATAGAGTGTGATGTTAAAAAAATCGTTGCATTATCAACTGATAAAGCCGTCAATCCAATAAATTTATATGGAGCAACAAAACTTGCATCAGATAAATTATTTATCGCTGCAAATAACTTAACTGGCAAACAAAAAACAATTTTTTCGGTGGTAAGATATGGAAATGTAGTTGGTTCTAGAGGATCGGTAGTTCCTTTATTTAATGAATTAATTAATAAAAAAAAAAAATTTCTCCCAATTACTGATTTTGAAATGACTAGATTTTGGATAACTTTAGACAAAGGTGTTGCTTTTGTATTAAAAAGTTTAAATGACATGAAAGGTGGTGAAATTTTTGTCCCTAAAATACCCTCCGTAAGAATAGTTGATCTTGCAAAAGCTATGGGTCCAAAAATGGAACTAAAAGAAATTGGAATAAGATCAGGTGAAAAACTTCATGAACTACTCTTTTCAAAAGAAGAGGCTAATAATGTTTTAGAATATAATACACATTTTAAAATACTTCCGAATATAAAATTCTATAATTCATCTTTGATAAAAGATAAACTTAAAGGTAAAAAAGGAAGCTTGAAAGAATATAGTTCGGATAAAAATAATTTTTTAACAATTAATCAAATTAAAAAAATTAATGATTTAATTAAATAATTTGTGATTCCATATAGCAAACAAATAATTGATAAAAAAGATATTCGAAACGTAACAAAAATTTTATCATCTGATTTTCTTACAAGTGGTCCAATATTGAAAAAATTTGAAAACAAAATTAAAAAATATACTAAATCTAAATATTCCCTGTGTGTAAATAGCGCCACGAGTGCACTGCATATATCTTGTATGGCATTAGGATTAGGTAAAGGAGATTATTTTTGGACAGTTCCCAACTCTTTTATATCAACCGCCACTTCTGGCTTATTATGTGGATCGAAAGTAGATTTTGTTGATATTGATTATCAAACCAATAATATTTCAATTAGATCTTTAAAAGACAAACTTTTTAAGGCAAAGAAATATAATAAATTGCCAAAAGTAATTATTCCAGTTCATTTGACTGGTAATCCTTGCGAAATGGACAAAATTTATAATCTTTCTAAGGAATATAATTTTAGGATTATTGAGGATGCATCACATGCTTTTGGAGCGAAGTACAAAAACAACAATATTGGGAGCTGCAAATGGTCGGATATAACTGTGTTTAGCTTTCATCCAGTAAAAATTTTTACTACTGCGGAAGGTGGAAGTATAACTACTAACAATAAAAAGATTTATGAACTTGCATCTCTTATTAGAGATAATGGCATTCAAAGAGACTCAAAAAAGTTTATGAATATAAGTTCAAAAAAATGGTATTACGAACATCAAATACTTGGTTACAATTATAGAATGAATGAAATTCAAGCTGGCTTGGGTATTTCTCAAATAAGTAAATTAAATAAATTCTACAACGAACGAAATAAAATAAAAAAATATTATTTAAACAAATTATCTATTCTTAGTGAAAAAATAATTCTTCCAACATATTTGAAAAACTCTAAATCAAGTCTACATTTATTTGTTATAAAAATAAAAAAAAAATATTTCAATCGAGATAAGCTTAAAATAAAACTTTTGAACTATGGAATAAATACAAATGTACATTACATGCCAATTCATTTACAACCTTATTTTAAAAAACTTGGATTTAAAAAAAATCAATTTCCATTAAGCGAAAAATATGGAGAAGAGGCTTTAAGTTTGCCGATTTATCCATATCTTGACAAGAAAACAATAGATTTTATCATAAAAAAAATTTTTAAAATTCTTAAATGAATATTGCAATAATTCCAGCTAGGTCAGGTAGTAAAAGAATAAAAAATAAGAATATCAAAATCTTTAATGGAAAACCAATAATATATTGGGCAATTAAATCTTTATTAGATTCAAAAATATTCGATAGAATAATTGTTTCTACAGATAGTAAAAAAATTGCAAAGATTGCAGAAAAATATGGAGCTGAAACACCTTTTCTAAGACCAAAGAAATATTCGACTGATTACACCTCAACAAGAGAGGTTATAGAGCATGCAATAAATTTTTTTGAAACGCAAAGTTATGATGTTGACGTCATGGCATGTGTATATCCTACATCAGTTTTAATAGAAAAAAATGATTTGAAAAATGCATATAAACTTTTTAAAAAAAATAAAAAAAAATACTACGTATTTTCAGCTCTCAAATTTTCTTATCCGGTACAGAGAGGTTTTTATATAAGAAAAAATAAGGTAGTAGCTTTAAATAAAAAAAACTTGAATAAAAGATCTCAAGATTTAGAAAACATTTTTCATGATGCGGGAAAGTTTTATTTTTTTACAAAAAAATTGATCAAAAAAAAAATAAATATATTTTCTAAATTCTCTTATCCAATTAAAATAGATGAGCTTAAAGCTCAAGATATTGATGATATTACTGATTGGAATTTAGCTGAAATAAAACACAAATATATACAAAAAAGTTGAAAAAGATAATTTTTTTTTTTGATGCAAGTAACAAGATAGGACGTGGTCATTTAATTAGGTGTTGTGTAATAGCTAAAAATTTGATTAAAAAAAAATATCAGAATATATTAATTGGAAATATAGATAGAAAAATATTAGGTACAAAAAAAAATTTATTCAAGAAAATTATCTTTCACAAATCAAACGACTTAAAAAAAAAAATTAATAAATTGATTGAAATATATAAGAAATATGGGTGCGATTACGCTGTTATTGATAATCAATATCTGCCAGATGAGATAAAGAAAAAAATAATCTTAAATAAAATCAAATGGTTAGAGTTTTTACCAAATATTAAAAAAAAAACTTTTGCAAATATAAGTGTTTGTACGATTCCTTACTTTAAAAAACAAAAAAATGCCGAAGATACCCGAACTTATTTTGGAAAAGAGTATGCATTTTTAAGGGACCAATTTTTTAAAAAAAAAAATAAAAAAACTCATCATAAAATATTTGTAAATACTGGAGGGGGCGAAGATAAAGGGTGTAACTTAAAGATTTTAAAAAAAATTTACCCAATTCTAAATAATTTTAAAGTAATTTTATTACTTAGTAAAAATCAACAGAATTACAAAATTTTTAATTGGATAAAGAAAAATGATACATTAAAAAAAATTCAAGTTATATTAAACAAAGAAAATATTGTTGATTTAATAGACCAATCTAAATTTGCAATTTGTACAGGAGGTACAATTTCTCATGAAATAGATGCACGTTGTAAAAAAATGATAATAGTATCTATCGTGAAAAATCAGGTTTTACAGTCAAAAAAATGGGAAAATTTTGGACATACTTATGTAGGTCCAGTTGATAAAATTAATAACAAAAAATTTTTTTTAGCTTTCAGAAACTTACAAGAAATTAAAAATGAAAAGTTTATGAAAAGAAAAAAGAAATTTAAAGAAATTATTGATGAAATTTTATAAAGGAAAAAAAATTATTATTCTTGGTGGAGGTTTTGATCAATATGATTTAATTATAGAAGCACAAAGGTTAGGTCTGGAGGTAATTTGTATTGATAAAAATCCAAACTGTTTTGGAAAAAAATATGCTAATGAATTTTATAATTTTAGTATAACTGATAAAAAAAGAATAATCGAAATTATAAAAAAAAATAAAATATCGGGAATTATGTCAATTTGCTCGGATAGAGCAGTTCCAATTATTTCAGATATTGCAAAAAAATTTAATTTCGCATCAATATCTAAAAAAAATGCAAAAATCTTTACTGATAAAATTTTGATGAAAAAAATGTTTAATAAAAAAAAAATACACACATCAAAACATTTTGTAGTAAAAAATATGAAAGAAGTTGATAAAATAAAAAAAAAATTGAATTTACCAATGGTCATAAAACCACATGATTCATTTGGCCAAAAAGGAATTTTTAAAATAAATAATTTTAATAATCTTAAGGATAAAATTAAAAAATCGATTTCTTTTAGCTCTAAAAAAAGAGTAATAATAGAGAGCTTTGTTGAAGGAGATGAGGTAAATATTGTAGTAGTCGTAATTAATAGTAAGCATTTTTTTTTAAGTTTTTCAAATAGAGTTACATTTAAAAAAAAAAGGATTTGGAGTTGCATACGAACACAGTAGCCCAATAAGACAAAGTAAAAAATTTTTCAATAATTTATCTAAATCTATAAAAAAAATTATCGATTACACCAAAATTAAAAATGCCATTCTTTATCCTCAAATAATAATTGATAAAAATAATGATGCATATTTTTTAGAAATTGCAGCACGAGTTCCTGGAGGATGTATGAGAGAAGTCTCATTATTAGCAAGTGGTGTGGATATTATTAAATGTCAAATTGACATGTCTTTGAAAAAAAAAATTTCTAACATTAAAATCATACAAAAGGATATTGGAGTATATGTGAAGTTTCTTACTAAAGCTGATAAAATTAACATTAAAGATATTGACTTAAAAAAAATTGATAAATTAAAAAAAAAGAAAAATATATATAAGATTAAATTAAATAAACTAAATAGAACTCCTAAGCTTGAAAATTCTTCATCAAGGTTTGCAGCAGTCGTGGCTTATGGGAAAAACGTATTAGAAGCAAAAAGTTATGCAAATAAAGTTATAAAAGATTTAGGCAGAAAATGATTATTTCACATAAACATAAATTTATATTCATTAAAACTTTAAAAGTTTCAGGAACAAGTATGGAAATTGCGCTTTCTCGAAATTTAGGTAAAAAAGATATAATAACGCCACTCAACATAGAGGATGAAATTTTGAGATATAGATTAACTAAAATTTTACCGAAAAATTATTCATTAAATAAAAGCGATGAAACAAGATATTCAAATTATATTAGAAATTTATCAAAAAAAAAATTATCTAAAAAAAAATTGGACTTATTAGAAAAAGAAAAAGATAAAAATGGTTTTTATAAAAAAGTAAATTTTTACAATCATATTTCTGCACAGGAAATAAAAAAAAAAGTTCATTACAGAATATGGAAAAATTATTTTAAGTTTACTATTGAAAGACATCCTTATGACAAGGTCATTTCTTTTATGTTTTTTGCTAATAGATTTAAAAAAATTTCTAGTTTAAAAAAAGAAATAGATAAAACAATTGTATTTAAGAAATACCTTAATTATCCCCTTTATCTGAACAAAAAAAAAAAAATAATGGTTAATTATATTGTAAATTATAATTCACTAAAAAAAGATATCAAGTATCTGGAAAAAAAAATAAATTTAGATATTTGTAAATATTATCTAAGAACTAAAAATCATACAAGAAAAGGAAAAATTCATTATAGTAAAATGTTAACATTCAAACAAAAGACGAGAATTTATAATGATTCAAAGACAGAATTTAATATAATGAAATATAAGAAATAAGTGAAAAAAATATTTAACAAAAACGAGTTATTTGTAATAGCTGAGATGTCAGCAAACCATCAGAATAATTTTAATAAAGCAAAAAAAATAATTAAAGAGGTCTCAAAATCAGGTGCCTCTGCAATTAAATTTCAAACTTTCAGACCTGATGAGATGACATTAAACTTAGATAGTAAAAGTTTTAAAATTTTTGAAAAAACTAGTCTCTGGAAGGGTAAAAAACTATTTGATTTGTACAAAAAATCATCAATGGATTGGGACTGGCAAAAAAAACTTTTCAAATATGCTCGTCAATGTGGTCTTTTACCTTTTAGTTCACCATTTGGATCAGATTCATTAAAATTTTTAATAAAACAAAAATGTGAGATTTTTAAAGTTGCATCATTAGAAAATTCACATTTTCCATTATTAAAAATTTTAGCAAATACAAATAAACCTATTATTATTTCGACAGGATCAGCCACAGAAAAAGAAATTACTGATAGTATCAATTATTTAAGAAAACATAGATGTAAAGATATTACAATACTTCAGTGCACAAGTGTGTATCCAGCAAATCCAACAGATTTAAATTTGTTAGCTATACCATATCTAAAAAAAAAATTTAAATGTCGAGTGGGTTTTTCAGATCATTCAATAGGAATTAATTCAGCTTTAACTGCTGTTGCACTAGGTGCAGAAGTTATTGAAAAACATGTTAAACTTAACAAAAATGACAAATCATTAGACTCCAAGTTTTCTATTACCACTAACGAGCTTAAAGACTTTGTAATAAAAGCTAAGGAGGTAAAAAATTCTATGGGTAAAAAATTTTTTTTAACAAGGTCAGAGAAATTTGCTCGAATGAGACGCAGAAGTATAATCGCAATAAAAAACATTCTTAAAAATGAGAAATTATCACGTCATAATATTGGTGTACTGAGGCCCAATATTGGCCTTGAACCTAAATATTATGATTTTTTAATTGGAAAAAAAACTAATAGAAATATTAAACTAGGGTCTCCAATTAAGCTAAATCAATTAAAATAAATTTAATCAAATAATCTTTAATTTTTTCCAAACTAATTTAAATTTATCGGTAATTTTAATTAAATCTTTTTTTTTAAAGTCAAAAGCCCACATTTGAATACATAAAATTGAATTTTTACTCAAATTTTCTGCAACAGGCAAACTTCCCTTCTTATATTGATTATTTTTTTTTGATTTACCCCAAGGAAATCCGTATGGTCCATAAGCAATTTTTTTTTGAAAAATTGGCAAAAGATGTAAACAATTTATCTTATTATTAACTGGAACACCCTCTTTTTTTAATTCTCTCCATATTTTGTCTCTATTTATTCCTGTTATATTTTGATTTATTTTAATCGGATATGAATAATAACAATGCGTCCGATTTGGACTTACATAAGGAATTGAAAGCCCGGGTAGAAGTCTTAAATTATCTGAAAGAATTTTTGCACTCCATATTTTTTTTTTTACTATTGAATTTAATTTTTTTAGCTGCTCTGATCCTATAGCAGCTTGTATCTCAGTTAGTCTGAAGTTATACCCCACCATATTCACAAGTTCTTTTCTTTTCATATTAGGTTTAATCACAGACTCTGCATGATTTCTTATTAATTGACATTTCTCTGCAATCTTTTTTTGATTAGTAATTATTATTCCACCTTCACCTGTATTTATATGTTTATGAAAATTTAAACTATAACCCCCAACATCAGCATCGACACTTGTATATTTATTTTTATACTTCGCACCAATAGACTGCGCAGAGTCACAAATAAAAACAATGTTTTTTTTTTTACAAATTTTTTTAATTTCATCAACATCACATGGTTGGCCAAAAAAATCTATTGCCATAATTGCTTTGGTTTTATTAGTTATTCTTTTTTCTATTTTTTTCGGGTCGATGTTAAATGTCTTTTCATCAATATCACAAAAGACTGGTATGCCACCCCAGTGTAAAATTGAAGTCGCGCATGCAGACATTGTCCATGGACTTAAGATAACTTCATCACCTGGTTTTATATTAATAGAGCCAATTATGGCTATTAAACCTGAGGTCCAAGAATTTACTGTGATTGCATATTTAGTTTTAAAATATTTTTTGCAATCAGACTCAAACTTTTTCACGTATTTTCCTCCCAAAAAGTTATCTCCTTCTTTGGCAAAAAAATTTGATAAAATCCCAGATCTAATAACTGTTGAAGCTGCTTTTAATTCTTCTTTTCCTATAGTCCTAAATTTTTTTAATTTTAAGTTTTTCATTTGCTTTTTTAATAATATTAGACATTAATTTGAAATTTTCCAACGCTTCTTTACCAAAACATAAATAATAGTTCTTTTTACCAGACATAAATTTATTAACGTTAGCATAAAAACTTTTTTGATAATATTGCATAGTATTCTTCTCTTTTTTCCCATTTATTAACATCCCTTTAAATTTAGATTTTTCTATCTTTCCAACATTTCCTTCTAAGATAAATTCTTTTTTTATCTTATTATTTATTGAATTTATTTTGATAAAGGCTTTTTTGAAATATAATAAGCAATCAATTTTGTAGTCATTTTCAAGTTTTTTTTTGACGGCAACTATTTGAAATTTTTTACATTTTCCGAAAAAAAAACACAAAAGATTTACGTAATGAGAACAACTATGAATAAACCCGTGATTATAATAAAAATTTCCGTGAGTAAATTTATTTTTCAATAATTTATTTTTAAGTTTTAAATAAACTGGATCACTTCTTCTAATATAATTAATAATCAATTTTATTTTTTTTGTTTTGCATAAATTTACTATTTTTTTTGCTTCTTTAAAATTTGTCCCCATTGGTTTTTCACAAATTATTAATTTTGGATTGAATTTTTTTATAATTTTAATAATAATCTTGAGATGTGAATTAGACGGTGTCGCTACAATGAATATATCTGGACGATAATTAGACGTGACTGTCTCTAAGTTTTTTACTGCTTTAATCTGATATTCTTTTTTAAAAAGATTTCTACTTATTTTTTTTTTATCAACACCGCAAATTAGTTTTAAGTTCTTATTATTGATAATTCCTTTGGTATGAGTTTGAATTAAGTCCTTTTTATTAATGTCATATTTAACACCAATGTTTCCTAATCCAACCAAGACACATTTGATGTGTTTATTTTCTATGACCATTTTAAATTTAAACGATTACTAATATCGTCATTCATGAATTAATATATTTTTACTAAATTATATCTTTTTATTTTAATATTTTGAATATATCATATATTTAGTAGCTACTAATGAAAACATTAATCCGCTCATCTTCAAATATTTTGTCTCACTCTGGAATAATAGATAAGTACAATTTAAAAAATAGAATTTTATTTTCAGATTATGGAGAATTATTTTCAAACTTAAAAACTTCATATAATAATGAAGCTATAATAGTTTTTTTACAAGATTTAATTGATATCTATAATATAAATAAAAAAAATAATACTTTAAAAATTAAAATATTTTTAAAAAATATTGAATATAAACTAAAGAACAAATCCAAGAAGTTTATACTTTTATTTTCAACTTTTGATCACTTGAATGTTTTAAACAATCTTAAGCATTTAAACTCTTATGAGGAAAACAAAAAAAAAATAGTCAATCAGCTATATAAATTGACTAAAAAGAATGAAAATTTTTATCTAATAGATTTAGATAAAGCTTTTGCAACAGAAGGATATAATAATATTTTTGATAATAGGAATTATTATTTAACCAGATGCAGACTCTCTTTAAATGGCCTTGATATCTTATTTAAAAATATAAAATTAGTGATTGAAAGAATATATGTCTCTAATAAAAAAATTTTACTTCTTGATTGTGACAATACTTTATGGGGTGGAGTATTGGGTGAAGATGGGTTTCAAAATATAACTATAGGAACTGATGGAATAGGTTTGGCATTTTTGGATTTTCAAAAGACAATTAAATATCTTAAAAATAGAGGTATATTACTTGGTCTTGTAAGTAAAAATGATGAAAATGATGTTAAAAAAGTTTTAAAAGAACATAGCTCAATGATTCTAAAAAATAGTGACATAACAACTTTTAAGGTTAACTGGAATGAAAAATATAAAAATATAAAAGAAATTTCAGAAGAGTTATCTTTAGGATTAGATAGCTTTGTGTTTTGGGATGATAATCCTGTCGAAAGAGAGAAGGTTAGAATAAATTTAAAAGATCTAGAAGTTATAGAGCCAGATAAAGATATATCCAATTGGTCTAAACAACTACTAGAGTATCCTGGATTTACAAAATTTAAAACCACAAAAGAAGATTTAAATAAAACTAAACAATATAAAAATAGAAGCCTTTTTATATCTAATAAAAATAAATCAAAAAATGAAACAGAATATTTAAAAAGCATATCCTTGAAACCATCAATAGTAAGGTTAGCGAAAGATAACTTGCAAAGAGCTGAACAACTTTGTCAAAAAACAAATCAATTTAATTTCACTACTAAAAGATACAACATTGATCAGCTACGTAAATTAAACAAAACACATAATTGTTTTCTAGTAAGTCTATCAGATATTTATGGATATCATGGGTTAATAGCCTTACTTGTTCTTAAAGATAGTAATAAAGAAATATTAATAGATACATTTATTATGAGCTGTAGAATTCTAGGCAGGAATGTTGAAAACTGGATTTTGTATCAAATTGTTAAAATCGCAAAAAAAAAAAAAATTAAATTTATTTACTCTGATTACAAACGTTCAGAAAAAAATTTAATTGCTAAAAATTTTTTAGAAAATAACAATTTCAAAAAAGTTAAACTTAACGGTACAAAAAAATATAAATTTGATATAAGCAATCAAATAAAGAACATCAGTCATTTTAATGAAAACTATAGATAATATTGCTATTATTCTTCAAAAAGTACTAAAATTGAAAAAAAAACCAAAATTAAACGATAAATCTAAAATTGGGGATTTTAAAAATTGGGACTCACTTTCTCATTTTATATTTTTAATGGAGGTTGAAAAATTTTTTAAAATAAAATTTAGTACAGAAAATTTTACTTTAATCAAATCTATTAAAGATATAAAAAAAAATCTTAAGGATGAACAGAAGACAAATAAATAATCTTGTAAATAAATTAAAATTGAAAAGAAATGAGATTGTGATGTTGCATGGCGATGCTGGAATTATAGCTCAAATTAGTATTAAAAATTTCAAAGAGAATTTAAATTTTTTTTTTGAAAAAATTATTGAAAAAATTGGTAGTGAGGGAACGATACTGGTTCCAACTTTCACATACAGTTTTATCAAAAAAAAATTTTTTCATGTAAGTAAATCTAAAAGTGAGGTAGGTTTGTTTAGCGAAAAGTTTAGATTATTAGAAAAAGTATATAGATATAACCATCCCATATTTAGTTTTGCTGTGTTTGGAAAAAAATTTTACCCAAAAGAAAACTACTCTAGTTGTTTTGGGAAAAAAACTATATTCGAATTTTTTTATAGGAAGAATGGAAGAATAATAGTTTTAGGGAATGCTTTTGAAAAAACCGCGACCTTCAATCATTTTATTGAAGAGTCATGTAAGGTAAAGTATAGGTATTACAAAAATTTTTATGGATTATTGATAGATAATAGAGAAAAAAAAAAAATTAAAATATCTTATTACGTAAGAGACCTCAACAAGGATACAAAAATAAAAAAAAAAAAATTAATTTACAAGCATTTGATTAAAGAAAAATTTAAAAGATTTTTTATTTATTCTATAAATTCAAAAAAATTATTTAAAATTTGCCAAAAAGAAATAAAAAAAAATTATAATTTTTTAATTACTAATGACATATAATTATTTATCAGTTTTTCATGATGCTGGTTCTGCTAATATTGGAGCTTGGTATATTAAAGAAAAAAAAATTAAAACAAAATTTTATTGCAAAGGACCTGCACTTAAAATTTTTCAAAGTATTTTTAAAAATTTCAAAAATGAGAAATATTCTAAAAATTTACTTAAAAATATTGATATCGTTTTAACAGGTAGTAGTTCAAAAAATCTAATTGAACATAACATCAGAAAATTATGTATAAAGAAAAAAACAAAATCAATATGTTTCATTGACCATTGGGTTGGATATAAAAACGGGTTTACTAAAAATAAAGAAATTATTTTACCTAATATTCTTTATGTGACTAATAATGAAGCTCAAAATATAGCTAAAAGATCATTCAAAAAAATTAAAATAATAAAAATTAAAAATTATTATGAGATTAATATATTAAACAAAATTAAAAAAAAAAAAATTACAACAAAAAATAATAATTTTTTGTACTTTTTAGAACCCATTGATAATAAAATTGAATTTATAGCTCTAAATAATTTTATAAATTACTTAAATAAAAAAAAAACAAATATAAAAAATAATGTAATTTTTAAATTACATCCCTCGGAGAAAATTAAAAAATATAAAAATTGGTTCAAGAAAAAAAATCTCAAAATTAGTCAAATTAAAATTAAAGAAAAAATTGAAAATTTACTTTCATGGTCCGACTATGTTTTTGGATTAGAGTCATATGCTTTAGTTTTAGCATTAAAATCCCGTAAAAAAGTTTATAGTATGTTGCCCATAGGAAATAAAAAGTTAAGATTACCCTTTAAAAATTTAAATAATATTCAATTATAGACATATGAATAAAAATCTCTTTCAAAAATGGTTTAAGGATCTCTTTCCAATTTGTAGATCAATTACTGGAAATGGTTTAAGACAAACCCTATCATATTTTGAAAAAATTAATCCTGAATTAAAAAGATTAAAATTTAAAACTGGTAAAAAGGTCTTTGACTGGACTATTCCAAAAGAATGGAATATCTCCGAAGCTTATATAAAACATCAAAGCGGAAAAAAATTTGCAGATCTGAAAAAAAACAATTTACATATTTTAAATTATTCCACCCCTATCAAAAAAAAGTTAAATAAAAAAGATTTATTAAAGAACATATTTACTGATAAAAAAAGGAAAAAAGCTATTCCTTATGTCACCTCATACTATAAAGAAAATTGGGGTTTTTGTTTATCTGAGACACAAAAAAAAAAACTACCCAGTGGAAAGTATGATGTAATAATAAAAAGTACTCTTAAAAAAGGATTTTTAGATTTATCGCACGCTAAATTCAATGGAAAATCAAAAAAAGAAATTTTTTTTTCCTCTTATTGTTGTCATCCTTCAATGGCGAACAATGAATTGTCAGGACCTATACTTTTAAACGGAATAATTAATCACTTAAAACAAAATTTTCAAAAAACACATTATACTTACAGATTTTTACTTGCCCCAGAAACAATAGGTTCGATTGCATATCTATCAAAATTTAAAAATGTTCTTAAAAAAAATGTAATTTGTGGCTTTGGTTTATCTTGTGTAGGAGATAACAGGGCTTTTAGCATTATAGAGAGTAGATCAAAAAATTCTTTAGCCGATTTAGCGCTTAAAAGCTCCTTAAAAGAAAAAAAAAATTTAAATATTTACAGCTTTCTTGAGAGGGGTTCTGATGAAAGACAATTTTGTTCACCAGGTATAAATTTACCTTATGTAGGTTATTGCAGATCTAAATATGGACAATATCCAGAATATCATACAAGTGATGATAATTTAAAAATGGTTAAAGGAAGTTATATTGAAGAGTCATTAGAAATATTTAAAACAATTATAGAATGTTTTGAGAACGGTATAATACCTGTAAATAATTTTGACTGTGAGCCTCAGCTTGGCAGAAGAAACCTTTACCCACAAATTTCAAAAAAAGGAAATTACATTGATGTAAAAAATAGAATGAATTTATTAGCATACTCAGATGGAGAAAAAAATATTTTTGAAATATCAAATCTTATTAAAAGTCCATTAAAAGAATTGCTAGAAGAATATAAGATTCTAAAAAAAAATAAAATTTTGAAAAGTAAGTTCTTTTAAATATTATGAAATTACCGA
>MDTB01004267.1_pt1 | contig 14815 bp, 12 predicted proteins | sample 811161 | NCBI WGS metagenome assembly MDTB01 (sample SAMN05326650, study PRJNA326480) | marine metagenome | isolation source: seawater | place: Mediterranean Sea | collected 2009
CGCAGGCAGGCCATCGGATGACGGGGCGGTAGCCCCAGGGCTTTGGCGACGCCGGGGTGACAGACGCTGCCCTGAACGGTGTTAAGACCGGAGAGCAGTTCGGGCTTGTCCGTCACGGCCTCCTCCAGTCCCCGGCCAGCGATGCCAATGATGTATGGCAAGGTCACGCTCACCAGGGCTTCTGTGGAGGTGAAGGGCACAGCTCCCGGCATGTTGCCAACGGCGTAGTGCTGCACCCCATGGATCGAAACCGTCGGGGAGGTGTGCGTGGTCTCCTGGCTTGTGGCCACGCAGCCGCCCTGGTCAATGGCCACATCCACGATCACCGAGCCGGGTCGCATCTGCTCCACCAGGATTTCATCAACCAGGGTGGGGGCCCGCCCTCCTGGCGTCAGAACAGCACCGATAACGAGATCAGCGGACGGTACAAGCCGTTCCAACAGGCCTCGGCTGCTCACCACACTCATCAGACGGCCGCGGCGATCGGCCTCAAGGCTGCGCAGGCGTTCGGGTGAGCGATCCAGCAGCAACACCTCTGCGTCCATGGCAGCAGCCAGTCGTGCCGCATTCCAGCCAACGGTGCCTGCTCCAAGCACCACCACTCGTGCCGGTTGTACGCCGGTGCAGCCGCCCATGAGCACACCTCGCCCGCCGTGGGGTCGCTCGAGCAGATGGGCACCGACCTGGGCGGCAAGACGTCCTGCGATTTCGCTCATCGGTGCCAGCAGGGGCAAACTGCCGCTCTCGAGCTGGACCGTTTCGTAGGCGATCCCCGTCGTCCCTGCGTTCAGCAGAGCTTCCCCGACGCTCGGGTAAGCCGCCAGATGCAGGTAGGTGAACAACACCATGTCGTCCCGCAGGAACCTCAGCTCCTCCTGCTGTGGTTCCTTCACCTTCACAACCAGGTGAGCGCCCCAGGCGTCGTCCCGGGACACCACCTGAGCACCTGCCGCCGCAAACGCCTCATCTCCGATCCCCGCGCCATCACCGGCCCGACTTTCAATGCGGACCTCCAGGCCCTGACTGACCAGTTCACGAACGGCGTCCGGAGTGAGCGCCACCCGTTGTTCGTCGGCTTTGATTTCCTTGGGTACGCCGATGCTGGCCATCGGGGCCGTCAGAACGGACGCTGCCATGGGCCGGTGACCCTCATCGGGGGATTTCTTCAATCTGGCGCTGCAGCGCCATCGCTGCCAGAAAATTCACGCTGCTGCAATCGGCAGCCGCCATCCGGTGCCAAACGCTTGCGGACTCACCTTGAGCAGCGGTGGTGACTGGCGGCGCTTGAACTCGGCTCGACGCAGCATCCTCTCTACCCGTTCCACCAACGCTGGCGAAAAGCCCTCTGCAATCAGCGCCTGGCCAGAACGCCGTTCTTCGATCAGCAGCTTCAGCAACGCGTCAAGCTCCCCGTAATCCGGCAACGAATCGCTGTCCTTCTGGTCAGGTCTCAGTTCCGCGCTGGGAGGTTTGGTTCTGATCGCTTCGCCGACCAGCTCTCCCTGGCTCGCAAGCCCGAAATCATCGCGACAGCGACTGGAGTCATCGCTATCCAGCCAGTTGCAGAGAGCGAAGACCGTGGTTTTGTAGAGATCGCCAATCACGGCTAGGCCGCCATTCATATCGCCGTAGAGCGTGCAGTACCCGACGGCAAGTTCCGATTTGTTGCCCGTGGTGAGCAGCAGCTGTCCCTGCTGGTTGGCCACGGCCATCAGCAGGGTGCCTCGAATTCGAGATTGCAGGTTCTCAGCTGTGACTCCCTGGGGTTCCCCATCCAGGGCCGGTGCCAACGAGCTGCCGAAGCTTTGCATCAGCGAAGCAATTGGCACGGTTTGGCTGGCGATGCCGAGGCGGCTCGCCAGGGTTTTGGCATCGTCGATGGAGCCTCGGGAGCTCCAGGGCGATGGCATCAGCAGGGTGGTGATGGCCTCGGGTCCGAGTGCTGCTGTTGCAATCACAGCGACCAGGGCTGAATCGATGCCGCCGCTGAGGCCGAGCAGAGCCTGTTTAAAACCGCACTTGGAGGCGTAGTCCCGCACGCCCAAAACGAGGGTTCGAAACAGAAGGTCTCTGGGATCTGAGGGTGGCAGTGGCAATGGCAGTGGCAGTGCCGGTTGGTGCGATGGTTCGCTGTCCCAGATCTCAAACCACTCCTTGCAAAACGGCAGTTGCAGCAGGTGTTCACCCTTGGGATTGAGCAGAAAGCTGCCACCGTCGAAGATCAGCTCGTCGTTTCCGCCCACCTGGTTCAAGTAGACGACCGGGCAATTCAGACGCACTGCAGCCCGTGCTGCCAGTTGCTGACGTAGCGACGGCTTCGACGCGTCAAAGGGAGAGGCAGCCAGGTTGATCAGCAGATCCGGTGCGTCATTAATCAGTTCGGCTACAGGGTCTGGCCCGCTCAGCCGTTCTCTCTGCAGCTCGGTGTCCACCCAGAGGTCTTCACAGATGGTGAGCCCGAGTCGGAGGCCGTTGTTCAGCACCAGGCTGGAACTCCTCTCGCCTGGTCTGAAATAACGGCGTTCATCGAAGACGTCGTAGTTGGGAAGCAGCTGCTTGTGGGCAACGGGCCGCCATCCCTTCCGGCTCACTTGGACGATGGCGTTGTAGAGCGCCGGTCGACGACCGTCCTGGATGGCAATCGCTGCACCAACGAGAACGGTCAGGTCTGAATGCCGCTGATCCAGATCCCTGGAGAGCTGATCCAGGACTTTTTTCTGCTGGTTCAGGCGTTCCGGTTGCAGCAGCAGATCCCGCGGCGGATAGCCCCATAGGGACAGTTCGGGCGTGAGCAACAGATCCGCCTTGCCAGCCTCAGCCTGCTCACAGGCCTCGAGAATCATCCTGGTGTTCCCTGAAAGATCACCCACTAGAGGATTGAGCTGGGCCAGGGCAAGACGCATCAGCAGTGATGTGGGGTGAGGCCATAAAGCTGATGCTCCAGCAGGAGAGGCCAGACCTGCCCTGGGATCTGACTCGGCTGCGGTTGCTGACGCAGGTTCGAGCTGGCAGTGGCTGGAACGTCCATATCGAGAATCTCCAGGCGGCCGCCCATCTGGCGCAGCTCTTCCGTGGTCTTGGGGGACAGAGGCCAGCCCTGACGGGGGGCGATGGCGAGATGACAGGCCTCCAGGAACGCACTCGCCTGCTTCCAGCGAGGGATCTGTGCAGCCAGATCACTGCCCACAACAAACACGAGCTCCCAGTCGTGCCAACGTTCTGCTGCCCGCTGCACCGTGGTGATCGCCCATGGGCTGCTCAGAGACTGAACCAGCTCCAGGCGTGGACTGCCGATCTGCCTGACCAGGGCCTGCAGCAAGGACGCGCGCAGATCCAGTGGGGCACCGTGGGATTTCATCGGATTGTCACTGGCCCAGGTGGCGACCTTGTCGAAACGGGCAAGCAATCCCTCCAGCAGGCACTGATGCCCCTTTGTGGGGGGGTCGGAGCTGGTGCCGAGCAGCGCGAGGGTCAGGGCCATGTCAGCTCAGGGAAGCAGCGGCTGCAAGGTCTGCGGTGGCCGCCCACCCCAGCGCTCCATCCAGTAGCGCACGACCGGATCGCTCTGACTCAGTCTCATCAGAAGGGCGCCTGGCTGCCCGCCGCAGCGATGCAGGCCACGCATCAGCTCCTCGGCCACGACCTGGCCGGTTCGTCTGGTGGTGTGCACGGCCAAAGCTGCCTGAGCCAGAGCAACGGGCGCGGCGGGGGCAAGACTCATGCCACCGCTGATGGGTGCCATCAGGATTAGACCCTGCTTCAACGCCGTCAGTCCCAGTTGGATGCCGGCCAGGAGGGCGTTGTCCTGGGAGAGGCGCCGCAGCAGTTGACGCGCGGATGATGGCGCCAACGGCAGGCCGTAGAGCTGGCACAGTTGCATCACAAGGGCTGTGTCGCAGGCCAGCCCCGCCGCCAGGTCGAGAGCCATCACAGGATTGGCAGCCACCCCTGTCGCCTTGGCCGCGGCAAAGCGTCCGATCAGTCCCTGGGCTCGCCGTCGATGCTGCTGCAGACGCAGCTGCTGCCGCGCATGCTGGAACCGATCCGCCTGACTCAACGACTGCAAGGCCAGCAGCAGTGATCCTTCCGTTTCGAGCGTTTCGAGCAGTCGAACCCGCAAGGCATCAACCCTGGCGGCAACCGGCTCACTACGGACGCGCCCATCCTCGTCAATCACGGGTCGTCGAGGAGCAGCGGCGACCGCTGTCAGTGGAATGTCAGAGCTCAGGCGCGAGCGGATGCTGCTCAGCACCTCTGTGATCTCGTCGGCTTGCCAGCGGTCGCTCCGGTTGAGGACCAGATGGACAGGTTTGCCGGAATCCTGCAGCACCTTGAGGCCGTCCTGATCCGTGCGCGTCAGGTCGCTGTCGATCACCAGAAGCACGAGATCCGCGTCCATGGCGATTCGACGAGCCAGACGGGCGCGGGCCGCGGCCTGGATTTCATCGATGCCGGGGGTATCGACCAGTTCGACCTGATCCAGTCCCGGGATGGGGATTGGCCAGTTCACGGCCTGTTGCCGCCTTGTCTTTCCGTGGGCGACATCCGTCTCCATCACATCCGTCCCGACCAAGGCATTGATCAGGCTGGATTTGCCGACACCGACTCGACCGAAGACGGCAATGCGGAGCCGACGTTGCCTCAGCCGTAGCAGTTGACGGTCCAGCACCACCAGGGATCCCGCCAGCACGCCCTGTTCGCGTCGTGTGAGTTGCAACTCACCGCGCCAGCGCTGCAGCAGCTGCCAGCACCGATCGATGCTGGCTGGAGGTGGGATCACAACCTGATTCATGGGCCTCATGCTGCCGGCTTGCGCCACCACCCCGCCAGCACGGCGAGAACGGATTCCGCACCGATGACGCCAACGAAGCCGCCGAACTCATCCACCACGACGCGTACTCCGCTGCTGTCCCGGCGAAAACCGGTCAGTAATCGATCGGCACGAATCATTTCGGGGACGTAATCCACCGTTTCACTGAGATCTGCAGGGGTCAGCAGTCCTCGGTTCTCGAGCAAGGCCGTGAGCAGGCGCTCTCGACTGGCCACCCCCAGCACCTTGTCCACCTGGTCTCCCAGAACCACCCACCAGGCAGCGTTGTTGTCCAACAACAGCTGGCGCTGAGCCTCCAGGCTGAGAGCTCCATCCAGGGTTGGCGCTGCCACCCTCGGCGTCATCAGGTCCCGTGCTGTGAGGTCATTCAGCTGAAAAACCTTGCCAATCATCGCGGCCTCATCCGCTTCAATCTGGCCTTTCTGGGATCCGAGTCTGGCCAGCAGGCGAATCTCGTCTTCATTGGTTGAGAGCTCGGCTTCTGCGGTGATCGCTGGCAGCAGCCGTTCCAGCAGTAACACCAGTGGCTTGAGCAGCAGGCCGAGCCAGTGGAGAACCGGGGCGCTCGCCAGTGAAACCGGCAGGGCCAGACGGCTGCCGAGCGCTTTGGGCAGGATCTCGCCAAGCAGCATCACCAGCACGGTGAGGCCTACAGAGAACAGTGGCAGGGCGATACCGCCAATGCCTCGTTGCTCAAAAACCCAGGCGGCGTAACCACCGAGCATCAGGCTGCCGAAAATGTTGAAGCCGTTGTTCGCAATCACCAGCACCGAGAGGGTTCTTCCCAGGCGCTGACGCAGCTGCGCCAGGCGCCGCGCACCCGCAACCGGCTGACGGCGCGCGGCCAATTCGTGAACGCGGATCGGACTGACCGTCAGCATTGCCGCTTCCACTCCTGAGCAGAGTGCAGAGCCGAGCAGCACAACGACCACCAACAGCAGCAGCACCAACAGGTCAGAGCCCATTGCTGATTTCCGTGAAGCTCATGTTATCGACGTCAGGCAACCAGGAGCTTCGAGCTGCCATCCTGATCAACTGATGCGGGCGTGATGGCCATGGATCCAGCTCTTTATGGCCGACGCCGTGAGCGATTCATGGCGGAGCTGGGGTTAGCCGCTGCCGTGATTCCCGCTGCCCCTCTGGCCACCCATCACGCGGATTGTGAGTGGCCCTTTCGCCAGAACAGCGATTTCTTCTACCTCACCGGTTTTGATGAGCCGGATGCTGTGGCGCTGTTGCTTCCCCATCGGCCGGAAGGAGAGCGCTTCGTGCTGTTTGTGCATCCCAAGGATCCTGCAGCCGAGGTCTGGACCGGGTTTCGTTGGGGCACTGAAGGTGCGGTTGAGCGGTTCGGGGCTGACATCGCTTACCCGCTGGATCAGCTTCAGGGACGGCTCACCGAGTTTCTCGATGGAGCAGACGCAATCGCTTTTCGTGTTGGTCGTCATCCGCAGGTGGAGCCGCTGGTGTTGCAAACCTGGGGGCGTCAGCTGGATCGCGCTTCGCGATCCGGCAGTGCCGCCCTCGGCCTGGTGGCTCCATGTCCGATCCTGCACCGTCTGAGGTTGTGCAAGGAACCCCACGAGCTGGATCGCATGCGGGAGGCCTGTCGTCTCTCGGCGGAGGCCCATGAACTGGCCCGCTCGATCACCGAACCCGGGATGAATGAAGCCCAGATTCAGTCCGCGATCGAAGCTCATTTCCGCAGCAGCGGTGCCCGTGGTCCGGCTTATGGATCGATCGTTGCCGGCGGAGACAATGCCTGCGTTCTCCACTACACGGCCAACTCGGCAGAACTGCGTGATGGAGATCTGTTGTTGATCGACGCCGGTTGTTCGATCTCGGACTACTACAACGGCGATATCACCCGCACCTTTCCGATCAACGGCCACTTCACCGCTGAGCAGCGAGACCTTTACAGCCTGGTGCTTTCAGCCCAGCAGGCGGCGATCGATGCGGTGCGTCCCGGCGGGACGGCTGAGGAGGTTCACCTCACGGCACTGACGGTGCTGGTGGACGGCCTGATTGAGCTGGGCTTGCTCAGTGGTGATTCCGAGGGTGTGATTGAACGGGGCGACTACCGCCATCTCTACATGCATCGAACCGGTCACTGGCTGGGACTGGATGTCCACGATGTCGGGGCTTATCGGTTGGGTGAGAAGCCAGCCAACCTCACCGAGGGGATGGTTCTTACCGTTGAGCCAGGGCTTTACGTGAGCGATCGTTTGGCGGTGCCGGAGGGTCAGCCGGCGATCGATGACCGCTGGAAGGGAATCGGGATTCGCATCGAGGACGATGTGGCTGTGGTCAACGGGGGCTGTGAGGTGATGACAGCCGCGGCGCAGAAGAGCCTGGCAGCGATGGAGCGTCCCTAGGCCACCTGCAGCAGGATCCAGAACAGAAAGATCACCAGCTTCATCAAGCCTTCGATGCCGGTGAGTCGAGCGTGGGGGTAACTCAGAATCAAGGTGAGGGCCAGAAGCACCATCTCGAAGGGCTCCAGCCCCAGGATGACGTCGGTGTTGGTGATGACCCCAAGAACCAGCACAGCAGGCACCGTGAGGCTCACGGTGGCCACCACGGAGCCATACAGCGTGTTGATCGAGCGTTGCACTTCCCCCTGCGAAGCCGCCTGCACGGCATTGAGTGCTTCCGGCGCCAGGATCAACATGGCCACCAGCACGCCGGCCAGGGAGCTGGGCAACCCCAGGTCGGTGATGCCGGTTTCAATGAGCTGGCCCATCGACTCAGCGATCAGGCACACCACCAGCAGGCCGACCACCAACAACGTGGCGGCTTTCCACAGCGGCAGTCCAGGCTCTTCAGCCTCGAGGACGTCATCGTCGCGGATGATCAGGTTCTCGCGTTCGGTGTAGAGGTTGCTGTAGCGCCCCATCTGGGCGGTGAGAAAAACGGCGTACACCCCCAGTGCCACCACGGACAGCACCACATTCACTGGAGTACTGAAGTTCGCTTCCGTGGTGCTGCGGCTGAAATTGGGAATCACCAGGGCCAGCACGCACATGGTGCTGATCAGATCGAAGTAGGTGAGGGCACCCAGCAGGTTGGGACCCACCATCTGGCTGGTGTCCACCTTGCCGTCGTCGCAAAGGGCGCCGCGGCGTACGGCTGCCAGCACGTTGCAGAGACCGGTCACTCCAGTGAGGGCGATCATCACCACCGAAAACATTGAATCCCTGGCCAGGGTCGGGTTGCGTTCGCCGGTGAGCATCGTGCTGGCGACGAGGGCCAGTTCGATCGTCATCACGGCCGCTGTCAGCACCAGGGTTCCGTAGGGCTGTCCGATCAGCTCGGATACCCGGTCCGCCTGGTTGGCCACGCTGCGGGAGAGCAATAGCACCACGCCGCTGAGCAGAATCAGTCCGCCGAGCACGACGGAGGTGGGTTGTACCAGCAGCCAGCCCATCACGCTGCTGAATTCGATTGCGGCCAGAGCAGCAAGACCAACCAGGATCGGGAGCAGCAGTGGGATTAATCCCCTATTTCGTTGAGAGGCTGCGTCGGTCATGGGGTCAGTCCTTCCATAAGGATTGGGAGCAACTCCCGGGTTGCGTCCACGATGCGGTCGGCGCCGGCGTCCTGCAGCTGCTGGTGATACCTCGTCACATCTGTGATGTGCGGTGGGGCCACAGCAAGGCTGCGCCAGGGAAGTTCCGGTTGCCGCTCGCGGGCATTGAGCACCGTTTGCACATCGGCCACCGTGTCGCCGATGTAAGCGATCCAGCGGGGCACTTCGCCGGCGGCCAGCTGCTTGGCCATGCGAATCAAGCCGGTGGGATCCGGTTTGTCGGGTGCATCGCCCATGGCGATCAAGGGTGGATCGACCAGACCCAGACGTTGGCTGAGGACGAATCGGGCGGACGCCGGTTCGGCACCGCTGACGAATCCCCAGCGGTGCCCCTGGGCCTGGAGCTGATCGAAGAAGGATTTCGCCACCAACAACGGCTCATCTCCGATGAAACCGCTCCAGTTGGCGGGATCACCATCGGGATCGCCACCGAAGTAGAAGTCGCTGAACACACGCACGAGGCTGCTGCGCATTGGCACGCTGCAGCCCCGACGTTTCAGCAGCTCGAGACTGGCATCCCAGTCGTTGTTCCAAAGCCCTTCCGACTTGAGGACGTCGATGTCGTTCGGGCTCGGCTTCCAGCCGCAGTAGTGATGAACGGTTTCCTGCAGCGCCCGTCTGTAGCTGCCTGCGACATCCCGGATGACACCGTCGATGTCGAACAACAGGAGGGAGGGTTTCAGGAGAAGAACGGCTGGGGCGGCTGGTAGGTTAGTTGTTTGTTCTGATTCCTCGAGCGCACATACATGACGGTCTCCGAAGGCGCAGCAACCAGTGAACAGGAGGCCGCCAGCGCGGCCGTGGAGGCCAGTCCAGCTGTCGCTGTTGAAGCGGACAAGGAGCCTGCCAAGCAACCAGCTGGTGAGGCCGCCGGAGAGGGAGAAGCTCGTCCCGTTCTCCGTGGTGGAGCGGCGGCGTTGGCCTCAGCAACGATCGACGCGGATGGAGTCCCTTCCGGCTACACCCCCAAGGCTGACGAGGGCCGCTTCCTGTTGAAGATTCTCTGGTTGCCGGACAATGTGGCTTTGGCTGTTGACCAGATCGTGGGTGGTGGTCCCAGCCCCCTCACGGCTTATTTCTTCTGGCCTCGGGAAGATGCCTGGGAAACCTTGAAAACAGAATTGGAAGGCAAAAGTTGGATCACCGACAACGAGCGCGTTGAAGTGCTCAACAAAGCCACCGAAGTGATCAACTACTGGCAGGAAGAGGGCAAAGGCAAGACTCTTGATGAAGCCAAACTCAAATTCCCCGATGTCACCTTCTGTGGCACTGCCTGATTCTTGATCTGATCTGACTCATTGGTCAGCCCAATGGCCCGCCTTTGCGGGTCATTTTTTTTGTCTTTCAGAGATGTGTGTGACCTGATTGCCCATAAAAAAACCAGAGCCATTGGCTCTGGTTCTGTCATCAATGGAGCCCAGCTGGATCAGTCGCTGGATTTGCTGGCTTGAACCCGGGCCTTGGCCAGACTCAACTGCTGTTGTGCTTTCACCTTCTCAGGTGATGCAGGTTGGCCTTCCATGCCGGTAACGGCTGTAGAAGCAGCCTGGAGTTCGCTTTCAGCGACGCTGGGATCAATCGTGCTGCCGAGTTCTGCGTTGTTTACCAGAACCGTCACTTCGTCGGCATCAACCTCAGCGAAGCCTCCCATCAGGGCGATGGAATTCCAGCCACCGTCTGCACGCACCCGAAGAACACCCACATCGATGGCGGTGAGAAGGGAAATGTGGCCGGGAAGAATGCCCAGCTGCCCAGTGGTGCTGGGCAAAATCACCTCATCAGCGCTGCCATCAAAAACGTTCTTGTCGGGGGAAAGAACGCGGAGGGTGAGGGAACCACTCATCAGTTGGCCTCTGCTGCAATCTTCTCGGCCTTGGCTTTGGCTTCATCGATGTTGCCAACCAGGTAAAAGGCCTGTTCGGGCAGATGATCCAGCTCACCGGCCAGGATCTGGGTGAAACCGGCGATGGTTTCTTCCAGCTTCACGTATTTGCCGGACATACCGGTGAAGATCTCAGCCACAAAGAAGGGCTGAGAGAGGAACTTCTCGACCTTGCGGGCGCGATCAACGGTTTGACGGTCTTCCTCAGACAGTTCGTCGAGGCCAAGGATGGCGATGATGTCCTGAAGCTCCTTGTAGCGCTGCAGGGTGGACTGGACATTGCGGGCCACCTTGTAGTGCTCGTCTCCGACCACGGCTGGCTGAAGCATTGTGCTCGTGGAGTCCAGGGGGTCCACGGCGGGGTAGATGCCCTTGGAGGCGAGAGCACGATTGAGAACCGTGGTCGCGTCTAGGTGGGCGAAGGTGGTGGCTGGAGCCGGGTCCGTCAGGTCGTCAGCAGGCACGTAGACAGCCTGAATTGATGTGATCGAACCCTCGAGGGTGGATGCAACGCGTTCCTGCAGGGTGCCGACGTCGGTACCGAGGGTGGGCTGGTATCCCACGGCGGAGGGCATACGTCCCAGCAAAGCCGAAACCTCGGAGCCCGCCTGCACAAAGCGGAAGATGTTGTCGACGAACAGCAGAACGTCTTGCTTGTTGACGTCCCTGAAGTGCTCGGCCATGGTCAGCGCCGAGAGACCCACACGCATCCGAGCGCCGGGGGGTTCGTTCATCTGGCCATAGCAGAGGGCCACCTTTGATTTGGAGAGATCCTCGGAGTTGATCACTCCGGATTCCTTGAATTCCTCATAAAGGTCGTTGCCTTCACGGGTCCGCTCGCCCACGCCGCCGAAAACGGAGACGCCACCGTGTTCTTTGGCGATGTTGTTAATCAGTTCCTGGATCAGCACGGTTTTGCCCACACCGGCACCACCAAACAGACCGACCTTGCCTCCCTGGCGATAGGGCGCCAGCAGGTCGATCACCTTGATCCCTGTTTCAAAAACCTTGGGCTTGGTTTCCAGCTCGGTCAGCTTTGGTGCTTCGCGGTGAATCGGAGCCGTCGCCGTGGCGTTGACAGGGCCCTGCTCATCAACGGGTTCTCCCAGAACGTTGAAGATGCGACCAAGGGTGGCTTCACCGACGGGCACGGAGATGGCAGCTCCGGTATCGACAGCCTCCATGCCACGCACCAGACCGTCGGTGCTGCTCATGGAAACGGCACGCACGCGATGGTCGCCGAGGAGTTGCTGCACCTCTGCTGTGAGGGCGACATCCTGGCCGCTGGCGTTTTTGCCCTCAATCCTGAGAGCGTTGTAGATCCTCGGCAGTTTCCCGGCTGGGAATTCCACGTCCAGAACCGGGCCAATCACCTGACGAACCACGCCCTTGGTGCCGGCGGATGCAGGAGCAGAAGCGACCATAAGTAAGGAAGAGTTGGGTTGAGGCGCAGCGCGCTCGTGGCCTTTAGAGCGGCGCAAACATACCACCGGCTTAGTTGTGTGGCGGTGTGAAACATCGGGACGGTCCGGTTCGGTCAACCGCACAGATGGCCGCTGGCCTTGGGGCCCCTCGCCTTCATACGTTGGCACTCGTCGGCTTTGAGTGCTAGCTCGTGTCGATGTAAGCGCTTCGGCGCCCATTCCCTGCTTCTGAAAGAACTCATGGCAGCTGTATCTCTCAGCGTCTCCACCGTGAAGCCTCTCGGTGACCGCGTTTTCGTCAAGGTCTCCGAATCTGAGGAAAAAACCGCGGGCGGCATCCTGCTTCCTGACACCGCCAAGGAAAAGCCCCAGGTGGGCGAAGTGGTTCAGATCGGCCCAGGCAAGCGCAATGACGACGGCAGTCGTCAGGCCCCTGAAGTCGGTGTTGGCGACAAAGTCCTGTACAGCAAGTACGCCGGTACCGATATCAAGCTCGGCAGCGACGAGTACGTGCTACTCACCGAAAAGGACATTCTGGCTGTCGTCGACTGATCGGTCGTCAACTGATCGGTCGTCAACTGATCGTTCGTTGAAGGATCAGTCGTCCAGGCATTGTTTGCTCAAGATCTGTTGTCAGGACAAGCAACGTCTGAGTTGAGTCGAGTGAGTACGGCTTTGTTCAGTTGCAGACGACAGAGCACCAGGACTTCAAAACACTTTCATCACCAAGGAATTTCTCCATGGCAAAGCGCATTATTTACAACGAGAACGCCCGTCGCGCTCTCGAAAAAGGGATTGACATTCTGGCCGAGTCCGTTGCTGTCACCCTTGGGCCCAAGGGCCGCAACGTGGTGCTCGAGAAAAAATTCGGAGCCCCCCAGATCATCAACGACGGCGTCACCATCGCCAAGGAGATCGAACTCGAGGATCACATCGAGAACACCGGTGTTGCCTTGATTCGTCAGGCTGCGTCCAAGACCAACGACGCCGCCGGTGACGGCACCACCACCGCCACCGTCCTGGCTCACGCCATGGTGAAGGCCGGTCTTCGCAACGTCGCTGCTGGCGCCAACGCGATCACGCTCAAAAAGGGAATCGACAAAGCCTCCGATTTCCTGGTCAGCAAGATCAAGGAGCAGGCCAAGCCCATCGCTGACAGCAATGCCATTGCTCAGGTCGGCACCATCTCCGCCGGAAACGACGAAGAGGTGGGCACCATGATCGCCAGTGCCATGGACAAGGTCGGCAAAGAGGGTGTGATCTCCCTGGAAGAAGGCAAATCCATGGAGACCGAACTTGAGGTCACCGAGGGCATGCGCTTCGACAAGGGCTACATCTCCCCTTATTTCGCCACCGACACCGAGCGGATGGAAGCCGTCCTGGACGAGCCCTACATCCTGCTCACCGACAAGAAGATCGGCCTGGTTCAGGACCTGGTTCCTGTGCTTGAGCAGATTGCTCGCACCGGCAAGCCTCTGCTGATCATTGCTGAGGACATCGAGAAGGAAGCCCTCGCGACCCTGGTGGTGAACCGCCTGCGCGGTGTGCTGAACGTGGCCGCCGTTAAGGCCCCTGGTTTCGGCGATCGCCGTAAGGCCATGTTGGAAGACATGGCTGTTCTGACCAACGGTCAGCTGATCACTGAGGATGCCGGCCTCAAGCTGGAGAACGCCAAGCTTGAGATGCTCGGTACAGCTCGTCGGGTGACCATTAATAAGGACACCACGACGATCGTTGCTGAAGGCAACGAGGCGGCTGTAGGCGCCCGCTGCGAGCAGATCAAAAAGCAGATGGACGAGACCGACTCCACCTACGACAAGGAGAAACTGCAGGAGCGTCTGGCCAAGCTGGCCGGAGGCGTGGCTGTGGTGAAGGTGGGCGCGGCCACTGAAACCGAGATGAAGGACAAGAAGCTTCGTCTTGAGGATGCCATCAACGCCACCAAGGCGGCTGTGGAAGAGGGCATCGTCCCTGGCGGTGGAACCACCCTCGCTCACCTTGCTCCTTCCCTAGAGGAGTGGGCCAACGGCAACCTCTCCGGTGAAGAACTCATCGGTGCCAACATCGTGGCTGCGGCTCTGACCGCTCCTTTGATGCGGATCGCTGAGAACGCTGGTGCCAATGGCGCTGTTGTGGCCGAGAACGTCAAGTCCCGGGCCATCAACGAGGGCTACAACGCCGCTACCGGCGATTACGTCGACATGCTGGGTGCCGGCATCGTTGACCCCGCCAAGGTGACCCGCTCCGGTTTGCAGAATGCTGCGTCAATTGCTGGCATGGTGCTGACCACTGAGTGCATCGTGGCTGATTTGCCCGAGAAGAAGGAAGCTGCTCCTGCCGGAGGCGGCATGGGCGGCGGTGACTTCGACTATTGATCAACCACTGATTGGTTCAGTTCCCCCTGCTTCGGCAGGGGGTTTTTTATGCCAAGTCCCAGACTTGAGTCGGCCCGGCCTGATTCTTCTTCCTTTGGTCATATCTCAATCTCCCCAGGCATCCGGCACTGCATCTGCGAAACGACCGCGGGCCCAGGTGTATGTCGGCGCATAGAACTGGCGAATCTCTTGCAGCAATTCGTTCAACCCATGAAGTTCGGTTTGCGATTTCGGTGAGGCATGAACAATCTCACCGAAATCGGTCGTCATCATTGGGCATTCAAGAAAATTAGTCAGCCGATTGATCTCAGCTTGTGTAAACAGTGTTTCATAAAATCCGTAATAAATTTCCTCAGGATTGAAGACGCTCTCCAGCTTTTTTGAAATGATTTCGTATTGAGTTCTGTTGATGCAAGACTTTGATTTGTAGAATTTTTGAAGTTGTTTGAACTCCTGTTGGGGTGTTGCTTTTACTTTCGTGCGCTCAAATTTAAAGCGATTGTTCATTCTCAGTTGCGACCAGACTCGCTCAACCGGGTCGCGCATCAAGAAGATGATCTTGGGGTGAAACTTTTTCTCTGCAAGGCCGTCGCGAATTAATGAGAATCTGTCAATCGATAATGTTGAGTATGCGGGTGTGATGTCGCCCACATGCGACACGTCTGGCTGCCTGAGGTAGAGATAGTCAAAAAAGTCGAAATAGGCCGCTGGCGA
>MDTB01170861.1_pt1 | contig 14813 bp, 17 predicted proteins | sample 811161 | NCBI WGS metagenome assembly MDTB01 (sample SAMN05326650, study PRJNA326480) | marine metagenome | isolation source: seawater | place: Mediterranean Sea | collected 2009
AGAAAAAATATTTATACTCTACTCATAAATATAAGTAAGAAAAAAAATCATGACTAATATATATATTAATTTATAAGTTGAGATTAACTGAATATTTCTTTAAATTTTCTTCATTCCATTCAATGCCTGTACCAATTCTATCTGGTATAATAATATCACCATTTTTGATTTGATAAGGATCTTTAATTATTGGATTAGCCCAGTCAACCCATTCTATCCATTCTGCATTAGGAGTAACTGCCATTAAATGGGCAGAGACTTCAGGATATAAATGAGTTGAAACCTCCATATTGTAAGAATCAGCGATCGCAACTGCTCTAAGCCATCCAGTCACCCCACCTATTCTCATAAGGTCTGGCATAATCATATCACAAGATCTATTTTCTAAAGCTATTTTTAGATCTCTTGGCCCATGGAAGTTTTCGCCTATTGTTATGGGTGTATTTATCATTTTACACAAACTAGAAAGCTCATAATAATTATCATATCTTATAGGTTCTTCAAACCAAAAGAAACCGCAATCATCTAAAGTTGAACATCTTCTCATGGCCTCTTTTATTGAATAACACTGATTAAAGTCAGACAAAACTTTTATATCGTCCCCAGCTCCTTCTCTTACGGCCTTAAGTGCTCTAATATCATCCTCATATGTTTCTCTTCCTATTCTGAGTTTTAAAGCAGTAAAATTTCCCTCACTTCTTAATGCTTCTGCCTCTTTTGATAATTCTTGTAATGGTTTTAGCCACAAACCCCTAGAATTGTATGCCTTTAAAGGCTTTATACTTCCTCCTAAATGCTTAACTAAAGGAAGATTTGAGGCTTTTGAATGAGCATCCCAGAATGCTATATCTAATGCAGCTAACGCATACATTCCTATACCTTTATACCCAAGCAAGTTGATACCTTTCATTCCTTCGTCAAAAAAAGTAATAGGCTCAATATTTCTGTTAATAAATTTATTAGCTAGCGCTTTTATACAGTGAGCAATAGAGGGTAATTGATCTACTAGATAAGGACCTATATAGCTTCTACCAATTATATTACAATTAGTATGAATATCCACACACAAATAAGGCCATTTCTCAAAGTTTCCTATTTTTGCTATAAGAGGTTCTCTCAAAGGGACATTAACACCTCTAATAGTAATAGACTTAAATATCATATTTTCCATTTTCAACCTCCAAAACTTTATTAAGAAATGTTATAGTTTGATCCGGGTTAGTTGATTTGTAAGTTTGCATACCTAAGTTTTTAGCAATTTTTAGATTCATACCAAGATCGTCTATAAATAAGATTTCCTTTGACCTCACCCCTAAATTTTTGATAACAAATTCATAAATTTTCTTTTCAGGTTTTCTCATTTTTATTTTACTTGATTCAAATACAATATCAAATTTTTTTTTTATCCTTTCAAAGGACCTTTTTGACTCATTAGAAAGGTATTTATTATTAAAATTATTTGTTAAACAAGCACATAAATATTTACTCTTTACTTTGTCAAGTATTTTAACCATATTTGGCATTATTTTAAGGTTTAAGCAGTTAAGAACTTTCAGTGGGTCTAAAGTTGTTAGGTTTAGTTCTTCTGCCTCTTTTTTAAATAGTTGAACAAATTTCTCTTTGGTTATGAGGTCTTTTTCAAATTTAGCCCAGGCGTTATGTAGAGGGTTTTTACTATTAATTTTTATTATACTACCTACAGGAATAGATAAAGATTTTTCATATTTTGTAAAAAGATCAAATGGACTCTCTGTCAAAACTCCTCCAATGTCCCACAGTACTACTTTAATATTCTTATTCACACTTTAGACTTACTTGTTATACAGTTTATAATCTTCATCATTATCGATATCATTTAGTAAACCTATATCATTAATTCTCTTATAGATAATATTTTTTTTATGCTTCAACAGTAAATTCTTTGCTCCAATATCTCCTTTCAAATTTAAAAAAGATTTAAAATAATTTTTACTAAATATTATAGGATTGCCTCTTTTCTCTTTATAGGTAGGTACTATAATTTTACTAGGCTTTTTGGTCTTATTAAAAAGATCTATTAATTTATTATATGTTATTTTTTTTAAATGAGGCATATCTCCCAGACAAATCATTAAGCCTTTTGCTAAAGGATTTATTGAACCTAGCCCACTTTTTATAGAAGAGGAAATGCCATCTTTATAGTTACTATTAACTATAGTATCATATGGAAATTTCGTAATAGCATTTTTGACATTTTCATAGTCATGGCCTAACACTATTACAATTTCATCTATTTTAGATTCTCCTAAATTCTTAACAGTATTTTCTATAATTGTAGAATTCTTATATGAAAGTAGAAGTTTATTACCTTGTTTCATTCTACTAGATAACCCTGCTGCTAGAATTATAGAAGAAATCATATCAAAACATCCTTATACTTTAAAATTTCTAATAGTTTTCTTAAATAATCCACCGTTGGACATTTCCGCAATCATTTTTTTTGTGAAAATTATCCCATGACAGGATCTTTGTAAAACTAAATCAAAACCATTTCTACTAATAGATTTTGCACACCCTGGAACTCCTATTATTATTGTTTTATTTTTTGAAGCTAAAAGAATAAGATTGCCTGGATCTGTAGGAGCTCCAAAAGTAATTATTTTTCCTCCTAAATTCTCGATCGCACTTGGAATAATATCATTTATATCACTTATAGAAGTACTTCCATAAATTAAAACTATTTTATTTTTATGATTAATATTTTTTTTTAGTAAATTTGACAAGCTTAAAACTTCATGTGCTACAGTTAATATCAAGGTTAACTTAAGTTTCAATTCTTCAAGCCTAGATTGGATTGCAGAAATTATTTTTTTATTATCCTCTTTTAAATTTTCAAGAGATAGTATTAAAATAATTTCTTTTCTCACCACTGGTTTTATAGAAAAGAAATCTTTAAACTTTTTTTTATTTAAAATTTTATCTAATTCACTTTTCTTAATGGCATAGGGAAGTATTTTTATATTGCCTATTAACTGTCCTTTTTTTACCAGTGAATACTGTTTTACAGATGACAAAGCAACAGCACTATTTTTATAATTAATATCTATTAAATTATCTAACTGAAAATCAACCATTCCGTCAATCTTAGAAAAAAAATCAGCTCTTCCGTTAATTGCCTTAACATTAATTATATTTTTAGAAGTAATATGCTTCGCGATTTTATCCGCAGCATCGTTTTCCAAAATATCATCTTTTTTAAAAATAGCTACAAACACCTTTTTTATAGAATTTTCTTTTAAAATTTTAATATCATCTTGCCTTAATATTTTTCCTTTTTTAATTTTTTTTTCTTTAAAAGAAATAGAGTGGCCAAGAATTCTACCTCTAGCTTTAGAAATTAATACTTCTCTAAATTTCATAATCTATTTTTTGTTGCAATTATTTGAGATATTATAGATGCTGCAATTTCAGCAGGAGTTTGTGCTTCTATGTCTAAGCCTATAGGTCCATTAATACGGTTGATACTTTCATTAGAAAAACCTTTCTTCTTAAGTCTGACTTTTCTACTATTATGAGTTTTTTCTGATCCTAAACAACCAATATAAAATACGTCTTTATCAAGCATATACTCGAGAGCAGGGTCATCTAACTTAGGATCATGAGTAAGAGTAACTAAAGCACAAGAATTATTTATATTTATTTTTTTTAATGCTTCATCTGGCCATTCTTTTATTATAGTAATTTCTTTTGAAAACTTTTGTTCACTATAATTACTTCTTGGGTCAATTAGAACTACTTCGTAGTCAAGAAGAAGAGACATAGAAATTAAGGGTTCAGCAATGTGTACTGCTCCAATTATAATAATTTTATTTTTATCGCCAAAAAATTTAAAAAACCATGGAGTATTATTTATACTTTTTAAAAAAGATTTTTTTGTCTTTTGAACCTGTTTAAAAGTTTTTAATAAAGATGCAGGTACAGTATTAATATTTTTTTTATAAATCACTTTATTATTATTATTATTTAGATTAGTAGCTATAATGATGCTACTATTTTTTTTTAGAGTACTATTTATTAAATTAATTTCTTGTAAATTATGCTCACTAATTTTCTCTAAAAATACTTTTACTTTCCCACCACAAGTTAAACCTACATCCCATGCTTCCTCATTAGTAACTCCAAAATCTAAAGTTTGAGGCGTATTATTTCTAATAACTTCTAAGGCTTTTCCAAACACGAAGCTTTCTATACACCCCCCAGATACTGAACCAAAAACAAGGTTTTTATTGTTAATAATCATAGTGCTTCCAACAGGTCTAGGACTAGAGCCCCAAGTTTCTACAACATAAGCTATGGCGACATCTAAGTTACTATTTAACCATGACTCTACTTTTAAAAATATTTCTTTTTCATTCATCTCTAATAAAATTTATAGCTTTTTTTAGCATTGTTTTGATTAATGATATTTTGTATTCTGAACTTGCGTGTAGATCACTATTAATAAAGTAATTTTCAAAATTTAAATTATCAATATTTATTTTCTCTAACTCTCTAATTTCCATATTTTCTAATTCTTTTATTATAAAAGGACTATTTGATGCGCCTGTAACAGAAAACTTTACTAATTCATTTTTAACAACAAAAACACCAACAATTGCATATTTTGAGGCTAAGCTAGCAAACTTTAAATATTTTGTAAATTTAGCTATTGGTAACTTTACAGCTATTACAATCTCTTCCTCTTTTAGACTAGTTTCAAACATATCTATAAAAAAATCTGAAGAATTAATTTCTCTTTCGTTAGTAATTATAATTGCATCTAGGCCTAGTAAAGCAGCAGGGTAGTCAGCAGCAGGATCTGCATTACATATGGCACCACCAATAGTTCCTTTATTTCGTACAGCGTTATCAGCAATATTTAAGGCTAGTTCAGAAAAGCCGGGTAGATGCTTGTTAACTATTTCTGATTTAGCAATTTCGTTATGAGTATTCATAGCTCCAATAATCAAATCTTTTGAAACTTTTTCTATTCGTTTTAAGTCTAATATATCTCCTAAATCAATTAAATCTGATGGTGAAGACATTTTTTGTTTCATTGCCGCCAATAAAGTCATTCCGCCTGCCAAGTATTTAGGGTTTTCTGATTTATTAAAAATATTTACGCTATCTTTTATGGTTTTTGGAGAATGAAATTTAAATTTATACATTTTCTTTTTTTAAATTTATGTACTCAGTTATTGACTTAACTATATTATGATATCCTGTACATCTGCAAAAATTTCCATCTAGAAATTTACGTATTTGTTTTTCAGTTTTTATGCTTTTATCTCTTTCAATTTCTAATGCTGAAAATATTATCCCAGGTGTACAAAATCCACATTGTAATCCATGATTATTTTTAAAAGAATCTTGAATTGCATGTAGGTTGTCCTTTTTGCCTAAACCTTCAATAGTAACTATCTGTTTTTCACTACACTGAACAGCCAATATAGAACAGGATTTAACACAATTATTATTTAAAAAAACTATACAGGAGCCACATTGAGTAGTATCACAACCAACATGTGTTCCCGTTAACCCTATTTCATTCCTAATATAGTCAACTAGCAACATCCTAGGTTCTACAAAACTATTATACTTATTTCCATTGATTAAAATATTAATTTCTATTTTTTCTGTCATTGTCTCTAGTTGATAAAAAAAGCTATCATAATGAATATAATAATAAAAAAAAATATTACAAAATTATTTTTTAGTTTTACATCTGTTCTCTTATCTTGATTTTTTGAAGCATCTAATTCTAAATCTTTTTTATTAATTATTACTGATAAATTGGAGAAAAACTTGTCTGAATTTTTTTTAACACTCCCTTCTATTAACCTTGAACCAAGTTGAGCAATTTTTCCGCTTATTTCTGTTTTAGCCTTATATTTAAGAATAGTATGTTGCCCTTCCTCAGATAAATTTATCTTCACAGTCCCTTTTGCAAACCCTAACTGGCCTGCGTTGCCTGAAGCTTCTATAGTATACTTGTCAAAAGGATGGATATCTATAAGCTTAATTGAACCTCCAAATGTTGCATTTACAGGACCCAGTTTTACACTAACCTTGGTATCAAAATGGTTTTCCTTTAGTTCTTTAAAATCTTTACATCCCTCTATACAGAATTTAATAGTTTCAGGGTTATTAAGATGTGACCACAATACTCTTTTGCTGATAATAAATTTATAAGTTCCTTCAAATTCCAACTTTTATCAGTCCATTTCTAATGCCTTTAAAGGATACCCTAAATAAAGCCATCCATCATTTTCTTTTCCTACTATTCCTTGAGGGATATGGCTAATATTATTATATCCTTTTTCTGAAAAATAATTTACTACTATTTCTGATCTAGCTCCTGATGCACAAATAAATACGATATTATTCTCTTTATTGACCCTCAAAATATTATCAATCTCTTTTATAAAATTTCTATTTTCTTCATAGTTGTCACTATGCATATTTACTAAGATTGATTTCGGAATGATACCAGTCTCTATCCATTCTTTTTTGGTTCTAACATCAATGACCACCAAATTATTATTTTCATAGTGCTCAAAAGCTTCTTGGATATCTAAGTTTAGGCTTTTCATTGTAGTTTCACCGTTACAACTCATGGTTAGTAAATAAAAAATAAGAAAAATTATTCTAATACATAATCTGGTAACCATAAAGCAATCTCTGGAAATTTAATTACTAAAGCTAAGCCTATAAGCTGTAAAATTACGAAGGGGATTATACCTTTGTAAATAGTCTGAATTTTTACTCCAGGAGGGGCTACTCCTTTCATATAAAATAGTGCAAATCCAAACGGAGGTGTCAAAAAAGATGTTTGTAAATTTACTGCGAGCAACACTGCAATCCATGGAATAATAAGTTCACTAGATACATGTTCTCCAAAATCTAAAGTTCTCATAATGGGTGCAAATAAAGGCAAGACTATCAATGTAATTTCAACCCAATCAAAGAAAAAACCAAGAAGAAATACTAATCCCATCATAACAAAAAGAATACCCCATGGACCAAAGCCCATTTCATTTACAAATGAATGTATTAAATCATCACCACCAAGTGACCTAAAAACATATGAAAATGCAGTTGCACCAATAAATATACCAAATATCATAGCTCCTGTTAAAGCAGACCTTTCAGTAACTTCTTTCAAGACCTTTTTAGATAACCTCTTATTAAAAATAGCAAGTATTATAGACCCTAATGCCCCTACTCCTGCTGCTTCTGTTGGAGTTGCTACTCCAGCAAAAATTGAACCTAGAACCAAAAATATAAGACCAATTGGAGGAAAAAAAGAGCGAAGCACAAGATAAATTTTTTCTTTTGAGGTAGAAGGGCCTATATTCTTCGGTAAAGAAGGAGCTAAGGAAGGATTAATTCTTGTTCTGATAAGCAAATAAATAAAGTACAACAATGCTAAGAGTAATCCGGGAAAAACAGAGGCAATAAATAAAGTTCCTACTGAAATTGCAAGTAAATCTGCCATAATAACTAGCATTATAGAAGGTGGTATAAGAATTCCTAAAGTTCCTGAAGCAGCAATAGTTCCTGTTGCTAAGGATTTATCATATTTGCGTTCTAACATTACTGGAAGCGCAAGCAAAGTCATCATAACTACAGAGGCTCCAATAATACCAGTTGTAGCTGCCATTATAGTTCCCATTATAGTTACAGAAAGTGCTAGCCCACCCGGAACTGACCTTAATAAAATTTGCAAAGCATATAATAAGTCTTTGGCAACTCCTGACTTCTCAAGCATTGTACCCATAAAAATAAACATTGGTATAGCGACCAAAATTAGGTTTTCGCAAACCCCCCCCCATATACGAGATATTATATTGAAAAATTCAATCATACTGAAAACATCAAAGTAAATACCTATAAAGCCAAAAGCCAGTCCTACGCCTCCTAGAACAAAAGCAACTGGATAACCGCTAAATAAAAGTAAAGCTAATGCAAAGAACATAAAAATTGGTAAGAGTGTAACAATATCCATCTAATGCTCTTTATCAAGTTCTGTTTTTTTAAGTTCTAAACTGCTTATAAGAATTTTATTTGCAATTTCTTTCTCATTTATAATTCTTGCCGCAGTAAATACTATATTTTTTAATAATAAACTAATTCCTGCTATTAATAGCAAAATCATTCCTAATGGAATAAAAGATTTTATTATCCACCTATGAGAAAGACCTGTTAGTGCAGATGAAACTTCATTCATACTTAAAGACCTAGAAACAAAATCAACTCCATAATAAATTACTAGCATTGTGTAAGGAATTAAAAATAATAATATTCCTAGTATCTCTAATATTGATTTTACTAGTGAAGGATATTTTTCTCTTACAATTTCAATTCTTACATGAGAATTTTTTAAATAAGCATATCCTAAAGTTAACAAGAATAAAATAGTATGTAGATGCCATTCCATCTCTTGTAGTTTTGTAGACCCAAGAATAAAAAACCTTCTGGTTATTATATCAAAAATAATAATGAATATTAGAGGTATAGTAAACCATGACCCTAATTTTCCAAAAAATGTTACTATGTTTTCAAACACATAACTGATATAAAGAAGTTTTTTAAGCATAGTTGTTTATACTATAAAAATTAAAAAATTTAATCAAATAATTTCATTTGATGTACATTTAGGATAATGAAAAAAGAAAAAATATCTATCTACTTCGTTATATTTTTGGCTTTAATTTACTTTTCTAGCCAGTTTAGTAGGGCATCTTTGGGCGCTATTTCAAGCTTTTTAATTAACGAATTTTCTATAGATAATGAGCAACTAGGAAGGTTGGGGGGTGTTTTCTTTTTATCTTTCGCATTAGTTCAAATACCTATTGGAATACTTTTGGACAGATATAATCCAATTAAAATAATTTTTTTTATGCTACTTTTTGTTTTTATTGGAAGCATATTAATGTCATTTGCAACTAGCTATAGAATGTTAATTTTTGCAAGAATTTTTCATGGAATTGGATGCGGAGTATGTTTGATGGGCCCATTAGTAATGATTGCTAGATATGTAGACAAAGGTAAATTCTCTCAATATTCTGGTTATGTAATGGGAATAGGAGGATTAGGTGCGTTGGTGGCTACAAAACCTTTCTTTTTAATTACTTCTGAAATAGGTTGGAGATTGAGTTTTTTAATAACTTCATTTTGTATAATTTTACTAATTTTGTATATAATTTACCTACTTTTATTTACTAAAAAAAGATTTTATTATAATGAAAAAAATTTAGACTTTAGCCTAAATTCTTATATTTCTATTTTTTCAAATAAAAACTTTTTACTTATGATGCCTATGTCTATTTTTGGGTATGCTAGCTTTGCATTTTTATTGACACTGTGGGGTAGTAGATATTTATCAGAAATGCAAGGTTTAAAAATGGAAAATATTAGCAATATTTTAATGTGTATGGCTTTATTTTGGACATTAGGTTCTATATTTTATGGGTATATAGGAAAAATAATAAAAAAAAAAAATATAATTGTTTGTAGTACTTTTATAATAATTTCTATGCTATTTATACTGACTTTTTTTAAAAACTTATCTGTTTTCCAAAATTACATAGCTTTTAGCATTTTAGGGTTTTTTGGTTCTTACACACTAATACTTATTGCACATTATAAAGATCTTTTTGAAGAAAATAACATAGGAAAGGTTTTAACTACTGCAAATTTATTTAATTTTAGTGGAGTTTTTTTTGTTCAGTGGTTTACAGGATTTATTATTCAAATTTCAGTTGATAAGTTTAATTCAAGTGAAGAAACTGGATACATGATATCATTTATAAGTCTTATACTTTTTTTATTCCTGTCAATATTATTATATATCAAAACAGATGATATATAAAAGAACTGTATACTTAGGACTAGGTTCTAATCTTCGGTGTAATTCTTTTCAAAATACAGAAAGTCTATTTAATTCTGTTATATATAGATTAAACTTAACAGGTCTGAGAGTAGTTAAAGTATCTAACAATTGGATATCATCAGCTATTCCATTTACTGCGGGACCTCTCTTTTTAAATAAGGTAATTAAATGTGTTGTTATGAGTAGAGAAATATTAGCTCCAAAAGAGTTATTTTATAAATTATGTTTGATAGAGAAAGTAATTGGAAAAAAAAAGCTATTTAAAAATAGTGCTAGATTAATTGATTTAGATATTCTTGATTATGGAGGATTAATCATAACTGATGAAATAATTCTTCCCCATCCCAGGATGCATGAAAGAAAATTTGTCTTAAACCCGCTTGAGACAATAGATAAAAATTGGGTGCATCCAAAACTTAAGTCAAAAATCCCTCAATTAAGAGCTAATATAAGAAGTCAACAATATCTAAAAGAAATACTTACTTGATTTTTTTTAAAATTTATTTAACTTGTAGTAATGGCAAGAGTAACCGTTCAGGATTGTATTAAGGTAGTTAACAATAGATTTGAGTTAATTCTATTAGCCTCTGAAAGGGCTAGAACCTTATCTAAAGGAGCTGAGCCTCTCTTAGAAAGGGATAGAGATAAAAATCCGGTAGTAGCATTGAGAGAAATAGCAGAAAAAGTTCTTGATTTGGACGATACTAAATCAGAACTAATCAAAGGTCTTCAGAAGTTTCATGAAGAAGTGCTCACAGAATCTGAAGAAAATTTAGATGAAAAAATTGACAAAACAGATTTGAAAAAACAACAAATTGATGACGAACTAATAAAGGATTTAGAGACTAATGCTAATGAGGCGGGCCTATCTATTAATGAGAATGAGAATATATAATAAATTTTATACTGATAAATGGTTGAGACCGCATATGACTTTACAAATAATCCAGAAAAATATTTTTCAAAATTAGAAGATAAAATTTGCGTTTATTCGGTAAGGCCCGAATTAGAACTGTTAAAAAAAGCTTATTATTTTTCATTCAATAGGCATTATAATCAATTTAGAGATTCAGGAGAACCTTTTGCCTCTCATCCGTACGCTGTGGCAAATATTTTAGCAGACCTAAAGCTTGATACAAAAAGTGTCATAACCGCATTACTGCATGATACACTAGAAGATGGAGTTGCCTCTTTTCATGAAATAGAAAGGTTTTTTGGAAAAGAAATACTACAACTTGTTGAGGGGGTTACCAAGCTCTCCAAAATACAATTACCGGATAATGAAGTAAGAGAAGCCAACAATTTCAGAAAATTTATATTAGCTATTTGTAAGGATATTAGAATTCTTATTATTAAATTAGCAGATAGACTTCATAATATGAGAACAATTAAGTTTGTAAAAGATAAAAATAGAAAAGATAAGATTGCCAAAGAAACACTTGAAGTTTATGCTCCATTAGCTGGAAGAGTAGGTTTTCAAATAATGAGAGAGGAATTAGAAGATCTGGCTTTCAAAGAATTAAACCCAATAGCTTATCAGTCAATTGCTAAACGTATTCTTTTTTTAAGTAATGAAAATAAAAACTTTGTAGAAAATACTATTCATTCTATTAAAGAAACCTTAGATATTTTAGATGTTAAGGTAATAGTTAGTGGAAGAGAAAAAAAAATATATTCTACTTGGAAGAAAATGCAAAAGAAATTAGTTTCTCTAGAGAACTTATCAGATATATTTGCTTTCAGAATAATTACTTCTTCAATAGAAGAATGTTATAGAGTTTTAGGACAAATTCATACTAAATGGTCAATGGTGCCTGAAAAATTTAAAGATTTCATATCTACTCCAAAACCTAACGGATATTCTTCGATCCATACAACAGTAATTGGCCATAAGGGAATTAAAATGGAACTTCAGATAAAATCTCATGAAATGAATAAGATAGCCGAATATGGAGTAGCATCACACTGGATTTATAAGAATGGTAATGGAGGTTCTAAAAAATACGATATTCATACTGGTAGTAAATGGTTTCAAGATGTTTTAGATATAATAAAAACCGCAGGTGGACCAAGAGAGCTTATTGAAAATTCTAAAATAGACATGTACTCTGATAATGTATTTTGTTTTACTCCCAAAGGCGATGTAATACAACTTATTAAAGGGTCTACTATGCTAGATTTTGCATATGCAATTCATACTTCTTTAGGAAATAAATCTATAGGAGCTAAAATAAACGGAGATTTTATTTCTTTAAATTCAGAGGTAACTAATGGAGATCAGATTCAAATAGTAAGTTCTAGAGGACAATTTCCTCAAAGGTCTTGGTTAAATTTTTGTGTAACAGGAAAAGCAAAAAGTCAAATAAGAAAGTTTTTAAGAGATCATGAAATGGATGAATTTGAAAAGTTAGGAAAAGAAATACTAAGAAAAATACTTTTAGATTTTAATAAAAGAGCAACAAAAAAAACTTTAAGTTTTTTAGTAGACTCATTCAATTATAGAAATTATAAATCTTTTTATGTAGCTTTAGGCCGTGGTGAAATAAATTCTAATTTAATAATAAAATCTATGAATCCTAAAATTGAAGACTCTCAACCTCATAAAGAGAAGAAGAGTACAAGGCTACCTATAATAGGATTTACCAAGGGTTTAGCTTTGAATATAGCAGAATGTTGTAATCCTCTACCTGGAGAAAATATTGTTGGTATTTTTAATGAAGGAAAAGGAATTAATGTACACTTACTTAACTGCAGCACCTTAGAAAGGTTTGCCGACTTTCCTGAATTATGGCATGAGTTAATTTGGGATAATAAAAATAATCAAAAACATTATTTGGTCAGTAAAGTAAAATTAACTATTCAAAATAGGATTGGATCATTAAACAAAGTTACTAATAGTGCATTGAGAATAAATGTAAATATTATTGACATTAAAATTGAGAAAAGATTAGAAGACTTTTTCGAACTTGTATTAGCGGTACAAGTTAAAGATTATAAGCACCTTAACGATTTGATGATTGCTCTGAGGTTAGAGGAAGAGGTTTATAAGATCACTAGAATCTAATATATAATGAATAATAATATACTTAAAATTTATAAAAAAACAGGCGCTTTATTAAATGGACATTTTGTACTTTCATCTGGAATGCATAGCCCAGTATATCTTCAATCTGCTTTAGTTTTAAGTGTGCCAAAATATTTAAAAATAGTTGCATCTGCTTTAGTAAATGAAATAAATAAAGTTATAAATACAGATTTGATAGATGTCGTTGTATCCCCAGCTATGGGAGGAATAATAATAGGAAGTAAAATTGGAGAAGAATTAGATAAGAAAGCTATTTTTCTTGAAAGAGTAAACAAGGAATTTACATTTAGAAGAGGTTTTTCTATTAATAGAAATGAAAGAGTTTTAATTATAGAAGACGTAATTACTACTGGTAAATCATCAAAAGAATGTATTGCTTGTATTAAGAACTATGGAGGCATAGTTCTGGCAGTGGCGTCTATAATAGATAGAAGCGAAAAAGTACTCAATTTAGGGTCTAAATATATATCTTTGCTAAAAATAAAAGCACCTGTATACTCTAGTGATAAATTACCTATTAACTTAAAAAAAATCCCAATAGACAAACCAGGGAGCAGATTTCTAAAATAATATATGCCATTTGGACGAAGAAAAAAGAAAAACCTAATATCTTATCTCAAGAGTTTACTTTTATTTCTAATTAGTTTCTCGAGGACCAGAAAGTACATAAGCTTAAGTCTAAAAAGATTAAAAGGGTCTCCCTATGCATTAGCAGTTGGTTTTGCAACTGGTATAGCTATTTCCTTCACGCCATTTCTAGGACTTCATACATTAATTTCAATGGCGATATCGTGGGGACTAAGAGGTTCTTTGGCTGCTGCAGTGATTGGAACGTTTTTCGGAAATCCTTGGACATTTCCTTTTATTTGGTTTTTTTCATTAGAAATCGGTCAATATTTTGATAGAAGTATTGTTTATGTTGATAATAATATATCTTTTTTTGCTATTAAAAATGAATTAGCTACTTTAGTGATTATATTTAAAAATTTATTTATTACACTTGACTTAAAGGAAATAGCAAATAATTTAGGAAGTTTAAAATTAATTCCTATAATGACAATTGGATGTATACCCTTGGTAATTATTTCCTGGGTAATATCATATTTTTTTATTTTTAATATTATAGATACTTACCAAAAAAGACTAATTAAAAAGAGACAAAATGCGATTAGGAATTAATATAGATCACGTTGCAACCATAAGAAATGCAAGAGGAGGGAAGCATCCAGATCCATTAAACGCTGCTTTGATAGCAGAAAAAGCTGGAGCAGATCTTATTGTCGCACATTTGCGAGAAGATAGAAGGCATATTAAAGAAGATGATTTAGATAATATCTTAGCAAAAATTAATATACCTCTGCAATTAGAAATAGCTCCTACTTTAGAAATGTTTAATTATGTAATGAAAAAGAGAATTAAGAAAGTTTGTATAGTTCCAGAACGACGTGAAGAACTAACCACTGAAGGAGGAATGGATATAGAAAAAAATCGTGACTTTTTATCCAAAAACCTACCTACTTTTTTATCTAGTAATATTGAAGTATCAATATTTATAGATCCAAATTTTTCAAGCATTAGACTTTGCGAAGAATTAGGGGTAAAAGCTATAGAGTTGCACACAGGAAGTTTCGCTAATGCTGATACAAATAATGAATTATTTGAATTAGAAAAAATCTCTAGAGCTTCTGATTTTGCTTCGAAAAGTAACTTTAGTGTTAGAGCAGGTCATGGTTTGAACTATGAAAAAGTAAAAAAAATAATTAAAATCTCTAAAATAGAAGAATTAAATATAGGACACTTTATAATAGGAGAATC
>MDTB01207609.1_pt1 | contig 14812 bp, 15 predicted proteins | sample 811161 | NCBI WGS metagenome assembly MDTB01 (sample SAMN05326650, study PRJNA326480) | marine metagenome | isolation source: seawater | place: Mediterranean Sea | collected 2009
AAAACCAAAAGATGCGAAGCCCATAACATATTTCAAATAGTTCGTTCGTTTATTTAATACATGTAGTTGATTTTCCCACTCTGGTGGTACTTTTTTTTCAAAAGTGTATTGATCATGTATTTTACGTATTAGTGCGCTCAAAGTATGAAAGCGATTACTATACATCGTCATCATCAAAGGAATTGCTGGAAACATAAGTGCTGCTACTGTGTAATCAATGTCCATAACGAATCAAATTGATTATGTAGATTACGTTTGATATTTACAAGTCATATTTAAATGAAAGATTTAAAAATATTCATAAATCTGACAAGGCTGAATAGGCCTATTGGATATTTGCTGTTATTTTGGCCTTGCAGTTGGGGTCTAGCTTACAGCTACTCTCAGGACAATAATACAGAAAAATTTTTAACTTATATGATTTTATTTTTTTTTGGGTCTCTATTAATGAGAAGCGCTGGATGTATCGTAAACGATATCATTGACAAAAATTTAGATAGAAAGGTAAATAGAACAAAAAATAGACCCCTGGCATCAAATCTTATTACAGTAAAAAAAGCATTATTCTATGTCCTTATTCTTTGTGCTTTAGCATTTATAATTTTAATACAGTTTAATTTTTTAACAATTATTCTCGGATTGATGTCAATGACTTTAGCTTTTTCATATCCTTTTATGAAAAGAATAACTTATTGGCCTCAACTTTTTTTAGGTCTTACTTTTAATTGGGGAATTATTATGGCATATGCATCGATTAATAACAGTTTATCTTTTGAAGTATTTATAATCTATATCGCAGCCATATTTTGGACATTGGGTTATGACACGATATATGGAGCTCAGGATATTATAGATGATGAAATTATAGGAGTAAAATCAACCTCAATTAAGTTTAAATCAATGCTAAAAAAATTTGTATTCTTTTGTTACTTTATCACTTTTATTACAATGATATATTTTTTTAGTTCTAAAATGCTATCATTAATATATATAATGCCACTTTCAGCTTTTATATTAACATTAATTTATCAAATAATGATATTTGACAGATTTAAACCTCTTACTTGTCTTAGGGCTTTTAAAATAAATAACTTTTCGGGTTTTTATCTATTTATATCTTTTTTAACTTTTTCGCTTTAAGAAAATGAAATTTGTAGAATTAAAAAAAATTTTAAAGAGACTCTATAAGGACCACGTTAATAGATATTTAAAAAGAATTTTTTTATCACTTATCTTATCATTAGTTGTCTCAATCAGTACTTCATCAATTGCATGGTTGCTAGATCCAGCAGTAAAAAAAATTTTTATTGAAAAAGATGAAACATTCGCATGGTTAATACCTTTAGCTATAATAATATCTTTTTCAGCAAAAGGTATTTGCTTATATCTAGCTAGACTACAACTAATTGTGACTGGCCAAAAAATTTCCGGGGAATTGCAACATAAAGTTGCTCATTATATTTTAAATACTGATATTGCGACAATAGAAAAGAAGCATTCAGGAAAGTTTATTTCAAATATTCAGTTTGATGCAGGCCAAGTAAATTCTTTAGTTAGCACGGGAATACTTAATATGATGAAAGATACTTTAACTTTAATAGCTTTGATAGGAGTAATGTTCTATCAAAATTGGAAGTTAACTCTATTTGCGCTTATTATGATGCCCCTAGCAGCTGGTCTTGCAAAATCATTAGGGAAAAGAATTGGTAAAGCAACAACAGAAGCAGGAGAAATATCAGGAAGATTAGTGTCACACCTTTCAGAAATTTTAAAAGCGTCGAAGATGATCAGGATTTATCAAAAAGAAACGTACGAGTACGATAAATCAAAAAGCATTATTACAGAAATGGTAGATAAGTCAGCAAAGATAGCCTCAATAATAATAAGGGCAACACCACTAATGGAAATTCTTACAGGTTTTATGATAGCTGGGTTTATATATTTTTCTGGAGCATTAATATCTTCTGGTGAGTTGCAGGTTAATCAGTTTTTCTCTTTTTTAGCTGCTATGATGCTTGCATATCAACCCATTAGATCTTTAGCGACCATTAATATGGTTGTTTTTTCTGGCGCAGCTGGAGCAAAAAGGATCTACGATGTAATTGATCAGCCAATAGAAATCCAGAATGAGGAAAAATTACCAGATTTAAAAACAAAAGAGGGGAAAATAAGATTTTCTGAAGTAAGCTTTAAGTATGAAAGTTCAAATGACAAAGCAATAAATAATATCAATCTTGATATATCTGGAGGTACCATGGCTGCCTTTGTAGGTCATAGCGGCGCTGGTAAGAGTACGATTATAAATTTATTACCAAGATTTTACGACCCTCAAAAAGGTGAAATCTTTATAGATGAACAAAATACTAAGTTTGTAAATTTAAAGTCTTTAAGAAAAAATATATCATTAGTAAGTCAGGACATAATTTTACTTGATAGCTCAATTAAAGAAAATATTTTATATGCTAATCCTTCAGCATCTGAGCAAGATCTAGAGAATTCTTGTCGTTTTGCGGCCGCGGAAGAATTTATAGAGAAGTTGCCAGAAAAGTATGAGACAAAAATAGGAGAAAATGGAGTTAGACTATCTGGAGGGCAGAAACAAAGACTTTCAATAGCAAGAGCAATTTTAAAAAAATCCCCTATAATCTTATTAGACGAAGCTACATCGTCTTTAGACGCAGAATCAGAGGAAATTGTAAAAAACGCTATAAAAAATCTTACTAAAAACAAAACAACTTTAGTTATAGCTCATAGACTATCTACAATACACAACGCTGATAAAATATTTGTTATTAAAAATGGCAAATTAATAGACTCAGGGAGTCATGATAATTTAATCAAAAATTGTGAATACTATAAATCTTTGTATGAAAAACAACTCAAATAATAAATGATTTTTTTTTATCGACTCGCAACTTTCTTATTATATCCTTTATTAATTTTACTTATATATTTAAGAAAATTTTTAGGCAAAGAGGATAAATTAAGATTTAAAGAAAAATTTTTAATAAAAAAAAATAGCTTTTCAAGTCCTGCAAAAAATAAAAAAGTAATATGGTTTCACGCAGCTAGTATTGGTGAGGTAAATAGTATTATTCCATTTATAAACCATATATTAAAAGAAAAAAATGACATTTTTGTTTTACTTACTTCTACCTCTTTAAGTTCGAGTGAATTAATAAAAAAAAAAAATAGATTTAGATTATTTTGGCCATCAATTTTTTTTATTAGACATAAGTTTTTTAGTAAAGAAATTTTTAGATTATTGGAAACCTCATTTGGCGATTTTTGTTGACTCGGAAGTCTGGCCCTCGCACATCATAGAAATAAAAAAAAGAAAAATACCTTTAATTTTACTTAATGGAAGAATTACCAATAAAACTTTCAAAAGATGGAAGATGTTGCCGAATACGTCTAGAAATATATTTGAATTATATGATCTTTGTCTAGCTTCTAGTTCAGAGTCTCAAAATAATTTGAAAAATTTGGGAGCAAAAAATGTTAAATATTTTGGTAATATCAAGTTTTGTGCTGAAGTAAAAAGTGAAAAAGATACGCAAAGAAAAATACCTGCAATTAAAGATAAAAAAATTTGGTCTGCTGCAAGCACTCATCCTGGAGAAGAAATTTTTTTTCTTAATACTCATTTAGAATTAAAAAAAAATGAGAATAATATATTAACGATAATTATTCCTAGGCATATAAATAGATCAAAAGAAATTTTTGAAATAGGCAAAAGATTAAAGCTAAAAATTGAAATATTAGATAATATAAGTGAGATTAAAAATGAAACAGAAGTCATAATTATAAACTCTATTGGCAATATGATTGATATATTTAATTATAGTAAAAGTGTTTTTATGGGTAAGTCTTTGCTAAATGAACTTAAAGAGGTTGGAGGACAAAATCCTATAGAGCCTGCAAAGTGTGGATGTAAAATTTATCACGGACAGTTTGTTGCTAATTTCAAAGAAATTTATAATTTTTTGAATGATAAAAAAATTGCTTTTGAAATTAATAATGAAACAAAATTGTCTGATTGCTTATTAAGAGATTTTGTACAAGAAAAGATTTTTGATAAACAAAATATTATTGAATTAAATACATATGGAAAAAAAATTCTATCTAAATCACTCGATGAAATACTTGCTCTAAAATAATGAAATTACAAAAACCAAAGTTTTGGCAAAATATAAATCTTATATCTATTGGTCTTTTACCATTAAGTTTTATTACTTTAATATTTATACATATTAAAAATATCATTATTAAAAAAAATAAATTTAATATTCCAATCATTTGTGTTGGAAATATTTTTTTAGGTGGAACAGGAAAGACACCTCTAAGTATTTACATTTATAATCTTTTTACAAAAAAAAAGAAAAGACCTGCTATAGTAAGAAAATATTATCCATCTCATTATGATGAAATAAATTTTACTAAGTCAAAGATAAAAAATATTTATATCGAAAATTCTAGATATGCTGGAATTAAAAAGGCTGAAAATAAAAAACATGATGTAATTATTTTGGATGATGGTTTGCAAGATATTTCTATAAAAAAAAAACAAAGTATCGCTTGTTTTAACAGTGATGACTTGATTGGTAACGGACTGTTATTGCCAGCGGGGCCTTTACGAGAGCCTTTAAAAAATTTAAATCAAGTAAAATTAATAGTTATTAATGGAAAAAGGAACATTGCTTTTGAGAAAAAATTAAAAATAAAATCTCCCAAAGCAAAAATTTTTTATTCTACTTATATTCCAAAAAATATAAAAAAATTTAAAGGAAAAAGAATTTTAGCGTTTGCTGGGATAGGTAATCCTAACGGATTTTTTAATATGTTAAAAAGACATAAATTAAATATTGGTGATGAAATTTCATTTCCTGATCATTATGATTATAATAAGGATGAAATTTTAAATTTAATACGCAGGGCTAAAAAAGAAAGAATGAAATTAATAACAACAGAAAAAGATTATTATAGATTAAAAACTTTGGGTTTTTTAAAAATAGAATATATTTCTGTTAATTTAAAAATTGTAAATGAGAAATCTTTCTGTAAAGAACTTTTTAAGATTTATGAATAAAAATATTTCATATTTTTTTCAATCAATCGTAATTTATTTTTTTTTCATATTTTCAAAGATTATAGGACTCAGATTAAGTAGAATATTATTTTCAAAAATTTTTATTTACTTTGGAAATATGTTTAAATCAAAAAAAATTATTTCACAGAATTTAGATAAAATTATGCCTAATATTAATAATCAAGACAAAGAAAGTATAATAAATAAGATGTGGTCTAATTATGGTAAAACTTTTATTGAATATATTTATTTAAAAAAATTTAAAAAAGGAAATAGTCACATATCCATAAAAAATAAAAGGATCATAGATAAAATAGTATCAAATAATAAACCAGTAATATTTATCTCTGGTCATTTTGCAAATTACGAACTTATGTCGATGGAATTGACTAAGTCTAATGTAAATCTTGCAACAATTTATAGACCCTTAAATAACTTTTTTTTAAACCCTTTTATGGAGTATTTAAGAAAAAATTTTATTTGTAAAAGCCAAATTAAAAAAGGATTGCCAGGTGTAAAAGAGACAATTAATTATTTAAAAAAAAACTATTGCATAGCACTAATGGTAGATCAAAGAGTAAGTGAGGGAATAAAAGTCCCCTTTTTTAACAATGTGGCTTTAACAACCTCTTTACCCGCTCAATTAGCAATAAAATATAACTGTGAAATAGTCCCAATTTATATTTCTAGAAATATAAAAGATAACTTTGAAATGGAAATTTATGAACCTATTAAGTTTTCTGAAGAAGAAAAAAACAATAAACTTTTGATAACAAAAAGAATTAATGTAATACTTGAAAAATTAATACTTAGGGATCCCAGCCAATGGATATTAACTCACAATAGGTGGAAGTAAATGACTGAAGGTTACTGTTTTTTAAAATTTAAACTCTCGTACCTCTGTTTCACTTCAAATGGAGAAAAATAAGCCTCTTGAAGTTCTACATTCCAGTAATTCAAATTATTTAAAGAAATTTTTTTTTTTGATACTGCACATTCGACATAGTCTCCCTTTTCAATAATTTGAAAGGAATTAGGTAAATATTTTAGCTTTGCTTTTACTTTGTACATACTTTAAATAATATATATTAAAACTTTTCATATGAATATTGCTTTAATTGGTAGTGGAGGCAGGGAGCATGCTCTTTGTAAAAAACTTAAGGAAAATAGTGTTATAAAAAAAATTATATGCATACCTGGCAATGCTGGAACAGATAAAATAGCATTAAATTTAAATATCGATTTTCTAAATTTTAGTAGATTACTAAAACATTTAAAAATAAATAAAATAGATTTAGTTATAGTTGGCCCAGAGGAACCTCTCGTAAAAGGAATAGTGGACTTTTTAGAGAAAAATAATATTAGAGTTTTTGGACCAAACAAATATGCTTCGAAATTAGAGGGTTCAAAAAGCTTTGTAAAAAAAATTTGTCACAAATATAAAATTCCTACAGCTAAATTCTCAATATGTAGAAATATTGGAGATACAGCGAAAGCTTTAAAAAAATTTAAAATGCCTGTTGTTGTTAAAGCTGATGGTATAGCGGCCGGAAAAGGTGTTATAATTTGTAAAAATAAAAAAAAAGCTATTAAAGTTTCTAAAGAAATATTTAAAGGCAAATTCAAAAGTTCCAAAACTGTTGTATTAGAGGAATTTTTAATAGGTGAAGAGGCGAGTTATTTTCTAGTAGTAGATAAAAAAAGTTTCATACCTTTAGGAAGCGCCCAAGATCATAAAAAGGTCGGTGAGAGAGAGACTGGTTTAAATACTGGGGGGATGGGAGCTTATTCACCTGCTCCTGTAATAACTCAAGATTTAGAAAAAAAAATAATAAATCAAATTGTAAAACCTACTTTAAAAGCTTTACAGGATAAAAAAAAATATTATAGAGGTTTTCTATATGTTGGGCTGATGATTTCTAAAAATAATCCGTATTTGATAGAATATAACGTTAGAATGGGTGATCCAGAGTGTCAAGTAATTGTTCCAAGATTGAAAACTGATCTGCTTAAAATTTTTAATTTCTCATTACAAAATAAGTTAAGAAAATTAAAAATAAAATGGCATAAAGATAAATGTATGACGGTAGTTCTTTGTTCAAAGGGATATCCAGGAAATTATAGAAAAAATATAAGAATTAACAATTTAGAGAAAATTAAAGAGAATGATAAGTTTTTTATTTTGCACGCAGGAACTGTAAAAAAAGAAGAATTAGTAGTCTCAAATGGAGGTAGAGTTTTAAATGCTGTAGCGCTAGGAAACAACTTTTTAACTATAAGGAATAAAATTTTGAGATGTTTAACAAAAATTAGATGGACTGAGGGATTTTTTAGAAAAGATATAGGTTGGAGAGTAATAAAAAAAAGATGAGAGTAATAGGGGGTAAATATCGAGGAAAAGAAATATTTTTTTTAAGCTCTAACAATACCAGGCCGCTAAGAGATGCTGTTAAGGAAAATATATTTAATATAATAGCTCATTCCAAACATATTCAAGTAGATTTAGAAAGTTCTTGTGTATTAGATTTATACTCGGGTATAGGTTCCTTTGGTATAGAATGCGTATCTAGGAATTCAAAAAGTGCAACCTTTGTTGAAAAAAATGACTTGGCTTTTTCTACCTTAGAAAAAAATATTAAAAATTTAAACATTGAAGACAAAACTGAATTATTCTTTTTGGATATAAATTCTTTTTTATCAAATTATTCAAAAGTAAAAAAATTTGATATAGTTTTTTTTGATCCACCTTATAAGGATAAGGAATATTTAAATGCTATTAATTTTATTAAAAAAATGGATATTTTAAAAAAAAAACATTTAATAATAATTCATAGAGAAACCAAAGATAATGAAGATTATAATAATGTATTGAACATTTTATTAATGAAAAAATATGGTCGTTCTAAAGTAATCTTTGGCAATCTAATTTAAAAGGATTTTTTTTGTTAAAAGTTTTACTTCTTCCACAGCGGGTTGATCATAAGGATTTATACTGAGTTTTTTGCCAATTAAAACGGTTTCAAAAATAAAGTAAGAAAATAATTGGCCAAGAGTCTCTTCCTCAACTTTGTTTATCTCTATTTCCATAAACGGAATTCCTTTATCTTTTAACACTCTTACTAAAGCTTCTTTTTGTGCTTTTTTTACTTGGCTTATATTTGCATTATGAAGTTTATTTGAAAAATTTTTATTCAAATTTTTTTTTGATTTGTTTATCTTATTCGAAAAAATGTAAAAAAATTTATCTTTTGGACCTTCTAAATAAAGCTGTAACAGACTATGGTGATCCATGGGGGCAGTAGAACTAATAGGAATTAAACCCTTGCCTTTTTTTCCTAAACTTTCCGCAATTAATTGTTTGATCCATGACATGAAAAAATTTAACTTTGGACAATAATTTAACAAAATTAATGAATTTATATTTTTGGACGAGTATATCTTTAACATATGAATTAAATTATTTTTAAGTTCATCTGGATCTTTATTTAAATAATATAAAATATTTTTTCTTAATCTATTTATATTTAAGCCCATCAAATAAGCAGGAACAATTCCAGTTTCTGATAAAACTGAATATCTGCCACCAATATAATTTCTATGATAAATCATTTTTATATTTTTTTTTCTCGCATATGAGCTTAATTCACTTTTTTTATTCTCAGTAATAATAATAGTATTTTTCTCATTTAATTTAGCCTGATTTAAAGACTCTATAACTGCTAATGTTTCTATTGTATTTCCAGATTTAGATATAAGTATAAAAAGAGAGTTTTTTAAATTTTTCTCTTTTTTTAAATTATTCATTTTAACTTCATCGAGATTATCAATAAATATTAATTTTTTTTTTATTTTTTCTTTGAAAAAACAATAAATAGCTTCGCTACTTAAAATTGACCCACCCATTCCAATTATAATGATTCTTTTATATTTAATTTTGAATTTTCTTAATTCATTTAAATTAATGTTTAAATGGAAATTTTTACTAAAAGAGTGAAAAACATTTTTTTTTAAACTTAAGTTTTTTTCAATATCTTTGATTAAACTATCAAATTGTTTTTTTTTAAATATATTTTTTTTGAATTTATTCTTTGGTAGAAATTTTTGAAATTTAATTTTTTTCATCAATTATTTTAATTTTTTTTAATCTCTTGTAATATAATTTTTTCTAAATTTGTTTTTGTTTGTTTTTCAGAAGTAATATTTTGATCATTGTTGTTTAAAATTTCATTTTGAACACTTTTTTTTGATTTATTACTATTTTGACTGCTAGGCATTGGAAGTTCATTCATGTTAGGTGGTAGTGTAAGTGGTCCACGTTTTTCTATTAGAAACTCATCAGTGCTATTTACTTTTTCATTTCTTAGAGCTTTGCCTGCTTCGCTTAGACTTCCACAGGCTGTGAGAAGAAGAAATACTATTAATTTAAGTTTCATTGTTTTTATTTTTAGAATTAAATTCATTAAAAAGTATTAATATAATACCTAATGTAATAAATATATCTGCAATATTAAAACTAAACCAGTGAAAATTATCGATATGTAAGTCTATAAAGTCAGGCACTGCTTTATAAAAAATTCTATCATACAAATTACCTAATGCCCCTCCGATAATTAGTGAAAAACTATGTTTTTCAAAACCTTTAGATTTGAATAAAAGATAAATCAGAATTAATATAACTAATAAGATAAATAAAGATATTATATTGTAGTAAATACCTGCATTTAAACTTAACAATCCAAAACCTATTCCTGTATTAAAAACTAAGTTTAGATTTAGAAAATCATTGATAAAAATATAATCTTTGTCTTTTAATAAAATTAAAATATTAATTTTAGTAATCCTGTCAAAGAAAAATATTGCTAAAACAGTTAGAAAACAAAAAAAATTTGCTTTAGAAAAAAAATTAAGTTTCATCTATTAATATATTTTTGCTTATAAAAATTCTGAGCATCTTTGACATTTATTTTCAAGTATTTTCCAACATCTCGGACATTTTTCTCCATTAGTCTTTTTTACTTTAATCTCTAAATCTGAATTATCGTTTTTATTTTTAAGGAGAGTTGCTTTTGAGGTAATAAAGTACTCAGATAAATCTATTTCATTTAGTAAATCAAAATTATTTTTATTTGCATGAATTTCAATCTCAGCTTCTAAGCTTGAACCAATTTCTTTTTTTGATCTTTTTTCCTCGATAGCTATGTTAGCTACTTGTTTAATCTTATAGAGTTTTTGCCATTTTTCTGCCAGTGAATTATTTTCAAAATTCTCATTTATTTTTGGAAATTCCATTTCATGTATGCTCGAGTTTGTTTTATTAATTAGTGTAAAAATTTCTTCGGTGGTGAAAACTAATATTGGGGCAAACCATTTTAATAAACAATCTAATAAGATATTTAGCACTTTTACACAGTTTGATCTCTTTTTCGAGTTTTTACCATCGCAGTAAAGTACGTCTTTTCTAATATCAAAGTAGAATGATGATAAATCTAAAGTACAAAAATTAAGTAATTCTTTATAAAGTTTATGAAAATTGTAGTTTTTAAGATTTTCTTTATAAGATAAGTCGAGCATATAAACTTTGTGCAAAATATATTTTTCTAACTCAGGAAGATCTTTAACGTTAAAATTATTATCAATAGGTTGATGGTTATCCTGTATATTTCCTAGTATAAATCTGAAAGTGTTCCTTATTTTTCTATAAGACTCGGCATGCTGACTTAAAATCTCTTTATCTATTCTTAAGTCTTCGGCATAATCTGATGCGGTGACCCAAACTCTAAGAATATCAGCACCGAAGTTTTTTAGTATATCATCTGGCAAAATAACATTTCCTGCGGATTTAGACATCTTCATGCCTTTACCATCCACAACAAAGCCATGAGATAATATGCTTTTAAAGGGCGCTCTGCCTCTTGTACCGCAAGATTCTAAAAGTGATGAGTGAAACCATCCTCGATGTTGATCAGATCCTTCTAGATACATATCTGCTGGCCAATTAAGATCTTTTCTCGGTTCTAGAACAAAGCTATGAGTGGAGCCACTGTCAAACCAAACTTCAACTATATCTTTTAGTTGATGGTAATCAGAAGAATTATGATCTTTGCCTAAAAATTTTTCTGGATTATCAGTAAACCAACAATCTGAACCTTCTTTTTCGTAAATATCAGCTATTCTAGAAATTACCTTTTGGTCACGAAGGGGTTCATTGGTTTTTTTATTTATAAAAATTGGAAGTGGAACACCCCAAACTCTTTGTCTCGAGACGCACCAGTCTGGTCTGCCTTCAATCATAGACATCAATCTCTCTTTTCCTTTGGCTGGATAAAATGTAGTCTCATTAATAGATTTTATAGCTTTTTTTCTTAAAGATTGTTTTTCCATGGATATAAACCATTGTGGTGTAGCTCTATAAATAAGTGGAGCTTTTGATCTCCATGAATGAGGGTAGCTATGTTGCAACTTATCTGAAGCTAATAGCTTTTTTTCTTTTTTAAGAGCTTTTATAACTTCATCGTCTGCTTTAAATATATGTACTTTTTGGAAACCAGGAATTTCACTAGTATAATACCCGCTATCATCAACTGTATACTTTGATGGAATATCGTTTTTCAAACACAAATTAAAGTCATCAGGTCCATGACTTGGTGCGCAGTGAACTATTCCAGTTCCTTGTTCTAAATTAACAAATTGTGCATCTAATAGAGGCACTTCATAATCAAAATTAAGTTTTTTGAATGGATGAGAACAAATTGTTTTTTTTAGCTCGTCTCCTTGAAATTCTTTCAATATCTCAAATTTTTTAATTCCACAAGATTTAACAATATTTTCAATTAACTTCGAAGCAACGATAATTTTGGTTTCATTAAAAAATTCTAAACTTTCTATTTTAAGTAAAGAGTAATCTAAGTTTCTGTTATAAGCTAAAGCCTTATTAGCAGGTATAGTCCACGGAGTAGTTGTCCAAATGATAATATTAGCATCATTTAAAAAATCTTTATCAGTTTTTTTGACCTTAAAAGCCGCAAAGATAGTATTTGAAGTGTGATCTAAATATTCAACCTCAGCATCAGCTAAAGCAGTTTTCTCTACCGTTGACCAAAGGACAGGTTTAAAACCTTGATAAAGACTTTCATCCATTAAAAATTTGCCTAACTCCCTTACAATTTGTGCTTCAGCCTTATTGCTCATTGTTGAATAATAATTGTCAAAATCTCCAGTTACTCCAAGTCTCTTAAATTCTTTAATATGTATATCTATCCATTTCTTTGCAAATTCCCTGCACTCCCTCCTGAAATCTTTAATAGGTACATCATCCTTATTTTTTTTATTCTTTTTATATTGTTCTTCGATTTTCCACTCTATCGGTAGCCCGTGGCAATCCCAGCCTGGGACATAGATTGAGTCTTTTCCACTCATTTGATGGAAGCGGGTAATCATATCTTTTAGAATTTTATTAAGAGCGGTGCCCATATGAATATGACCATTTGCATAAGGAGGTCCATCGTGAAGGATAAATTTTTCTCTTCCTTTGGCATTCATTCTTAATTTATTATAAAGATCAATTTTTTCCCATTTTGAAATAATTTCAGGTTCTCGTTTAGGGAGGTTAGCTTTCATAGAGAAAGCAGTTTTTGGTAATTGTAAACTTTCTTTAGACATTTTTTTTAGCTTTTTTTATATCAATTTTAATCTGTTTTTTTAAATCAGTTAAATCTTTAAATTTTCTTTCTGATCTAATAAATTTAGTAAATATCACATTAATTTTTTTATTATATAGATTTTTTTTAGTTCCAAATATATTAACTTCTAATAAAAGTTTTTTACCATTAAAAGTGGGTCTTATTCCCAAATTGGCTATACCTTTTTTAGTGGTTTTTTTATATTTAACATTAACAGCATAAACACCATATTTTGGTATTACATAATTTTTTAAAATTATATTACAAGTTGGGAAGCCAATTTTTCTTCCTCTTTGATTTCCTTTAACAACTGTTCCTTCTATTTCCCAGAATCTACCTAAAATATTTTTTACAGTTAAAACATCACCTTTTGCTAATAATTTTCTAATAAGTGTCGAAGATATAATCTTTTTATTTTTAACAAATGGTTTAGTTATAATTGTTTTGAAAAAGAATTTTTTTTCACTTGAAACTAATTTTCTTACATTGCCTAGCCTATTTTTACCAAACCTAAAATTTTTACTGACATATAAATATTTGCAATTTAATTTTTTGAATATAACATTCTCAATAAATTTTTTATAATTTAATTTAGAAAATTTTCTATCAAATCTCTTAATTACCAAAAAATCCAGTTTTTTCTTTTTTAAAAAAAATTCTTTTTGTTTTAAAGAGTTAACCCTATGCTGTTTAACTTTTTTATTAAAGAACATTACTGGCATAGGCTCAAATGTTAATAAACCAAATTTTAACTTTTTTAATCTTGATTTTTTAAAAGCTTGATTTAAAACTTTTTGATGTCCTAAATGAACGCCATCGAAATTACCAATTGCTAAAACGCTATTTTGATTTTTTTTATCAATATTTAATGTTTTGTAAATCTTCATTTTACCAGTTTAATTCGTTTTGGAAAAAGTTTGTTTTAACTTTATACTTGTTTAATAATTCTTGCACATTTTCGTCATCTCTAATTTCTTTTTTATGTACACCATTTAAAATAAAAAGCGAGTCTTGATTAATAACGTTAGCACCCATTATATCAGTTCTTAGATTATCACCAATTATTAACGTGTTACCTTTTTTTTTCTGAATAAGCTCATAGATGCTCTTGTGGGGTTTTCCAAAATAAATAGTTTTTCCTCCAATTTTTTCAAATATTTTTGCTATCGTGCCTGCGCAAAATTCTTGTGTAGTACCTCTATCAACTATCAAATCAGGATTTGTACATATCATAATTTTTGCTGTATGCTTTGAAAGTAGGTTTTCATAATATTTTAAATCTTTCATAAAATCATCATATAGACCAGTGCATAAAATATATTCACATTTATTAAGATTGGTTTTATATTCTTCCAAACCATTAAAAATCGTGGCATCTCTATCAGGCCCTAAATGGAAAAAAAATTTTCCATATTTAAGTTCTTTAATAGATAAAATTGCGGCCTCACCAGATGTAAAAATATTTTTTAAATATTTATTATCAATCTTAATTTTGTTAATCAAAAAATCTCTCACATCTTTCACGGGCCTTGGAGCGTTTGATAAAAATGTGTAATTTTTGTTATTATTATGTAATTCTTCAATAACTTTTAATGCTCCTGGATAGGCTTTAATCCCATTATGAACTACACCCCAAAGATCTATGATAAAATTCTCATAGTTGCTGAATATCTCCTTAAGATGATTTATTTTTTTCAATTTTTAATTGTCCTCTAATTATCTTATAGAAAAGTTGATAAAATATAGCAATATCAAGACTTTTTGACAATTTATATCATGAGGCTCTTGAAATTTACTGAAAACTTACCATATCATGGACATATAGAGATAGGAGACAAATATGAAATTTAGACCTTTGCACGATCGTGTGCTTATCAAAGTGTTAGATAGTGAGGAAAAAACTGCTGGAGGAATTATTATCCCTGATACAGCTAAAGAAAAACCACAAGAAGGAGAAGTTGTAGCCGTTGGACCTGGTTCCACAAATGAAAATGGAAAGTTAACACCTATGGACGTAAAAGTTGGTGACATAGTTCTTTTTGGA